>Ga0247727_10007918_pt1 | contig 19974 bp, 15 predicted proteins | sample WisWelCaveWW1625_FD_202498 | JGI IMG/M metagenome (GOLD analysis project Ga0247727, IMG submission 202498) | Biofilm microbial communities from Wishing Well Cave, Virginia, United States - WW16-25 | ecosystem: Environmental > Aquatic > Deep subsurface > Groundwater > Cave microbial mat | place... | reverse complement strand
GGCCGCCGCGCTTCATCAGGCCTTCGCGTTCAGCCAGAACTTTGAGCTCGAGTTCCGTTGTCGTCCCAAAATCGTACTCATGCCGGAATTTCATCTTGGGCCGCAAAACTTTATTGAGCGCAATATTCATATCCTCATCATCAAACTCTTCCATCGCCGCTCCCGAATAGGTTCGTCCATTGATATGAAACGCGCTCAGATGTCCGCAGCATTCCAGCCAGAGATTGCGGAGAAGCCCGTCTATATCTTGCAGTGTCGCGTTTGCCGAGGCTTCGAGATGTATCCAATACTGCGGCGCATAACGTCCCTCGACCAGAAGATGGAAAACTCGTTGCCGGGATGCGCCCTTGATCGCGGTCTCTCTCTTTTCACACGCGACCAGATGTTTTGCCATCGTTTGTTTGCTGAACGTGCCTTTGCAAAACAAGCATTGGCCGTCGGTGGTTGCTTTTGCCATGTTTTCTCCTTTGCTGGTGTTATTTGAAAATATTTTCCAAGCGGTCACGACGTTTGGCGACGTGCATTAAAATGACAATCGTCATGTAAATGGCAATGGTTTGCAATAGAACAAGAATCTGCCCCCATAACGGCAAGTAGGGCAGAAGGGAAGCCGCGACGCCGACGCTGAGCGCAACGAGATAAATAAAAATCACCGCGCCGCGCGGGCTCATGCCGAGCTCGACGAGGCGATGCGAAAAATGACGGCGATCGCCGATGAACAGGGGCCGTTTTTCTTTATGGCGAATGAACATCACCGAAAGCGTGTCAAAAATCGGCAGGCTGAGAATGAGGAGCGGCGACGCGACCGGCAAAAGATTGACGCTCGCCGGCACGACGTAACTGCTCGTGATCGAAAGCGCCGCGAGCACGTAGCCGATAAACAAGCTGCCGGAGTCGCCCATAAAAATTTTTGCCGGATTAAAATTATAAATGAGAAACCCCGCAACCGCGCCGATGAACAGCGCAAAGATCATCGCCGAAAACACTTGCCCCTGCGCGGCGGTGATCACAAAGAAGATGAGCGCGGCGATCATCGCCACGCCCGCAGAGAGGCCGTCCATGTTGTCGAGCAAATTAAAAGCGTTGGTGATGCCGACGACCCACGCGATGGTGACAAGCGCATTCAACCAATCGAACGCCATAAAGTCGGTTTTAATTCCGGCCACGACGAGAATGGCCGCCGCCAGAATTTGCAGCGCAAATTTTATTTTGTAAGAAAAACCCGCGCCGCGGCGATCGTCAACAAATCCCAGCAGCATCATGAGCGTAGCGCCGCCCCAGATCGCCAGCAGCCTCGGCAAGATTTCCAGAAAGTGTTGCGCTTGTTCGGTTAAAAATGGGAAGCGCGCGCTAAACCACGGATGCGTTTTAAAAACGGCGTAGCCGATGATCTGCGCGAGCAAAGTTATGGTAAGAGCAAAATAAATCGCCAGCCCGCCGAGCAACGGTCGCGGTTGCTGATGCGCCTTGCGGCCCGACGGGTCGGGATGGTCGATCATGTTGAGCCGAAAGGCCAATCGTTTCGCTAAAGGCACGAGCAGCAGCGAGAGCGCGAACGACAATAAAAAAAGATAAAGATAAACGAGCGCTAGCATGGACAAAAACTTTCGATCAATAATCTTTTAATCATTTTGACTTTATGATTTGCGCCAACAGTTGTTCCAATTTTTGCGCGGCGCGTTCGCGCGAATAATTTTCCACGACAAGGCGGCGGCCGTTTTCTCCCATTTGACGGCGTGTTTCCGGAGCATTTTTCAATTTGAGAATGGCGGCAGCAATAGCGGCGGCGTCTTCCGGCTCGGCATGAAGGCCGGCCTGCGCTTGCTCCAGCACCGCTTGCGCTTCGCCATTCACGCTCAAGATCACCGGGCAGGCGCAGGCCCACGCTTCAAACATTTTTGAGGGCAATGCGCCGTTGAACAGATCGAGCTTGCGCAACGGCACCAGCGCCACGTCGCCGGCGGAAAAATAGCTTGCCATCTCTTTTTGCGGTTTTTCGCCGAGCCAAGCGAGATTCGTCAGCTTCAAATTTTCCTGCAAGGTCTGCGCCGCGGCCTTCTTCGGCCCTTCGCCAATCATCAGAAAATAAATGTCACGCGGCTCGGCGAGCAAACGCGCGGCTTCGACGAGGGTTTCCATTCCTTGCGCGACGCCGATAATTCCGGCATAGAGCACGATGAATTTGCCGTCCAATCCAAGCTCGGCGCGGCGGTGTTTTCCCGCTTCGCGTTGCGGTTGGAAAATTTGCACGTTCGCGCCGTTGGGAATGAAGGTTATTTTCTTTTCCGGCAATCCGCGTTCGAGAAGCCGGCGGCGAATGCCATCGGTGGCCACGACGATTTGTCGCGCGCGACGATAACAAGCTTCTTCCAATTTTGTCGCCCACCTCACCGCGGCCGGGTTTTGCAACTCTCCCATCGCCACCGCCGATTCCGGCCACAGATCACGGACTTCAAAGGCGAATGGAGTACGCCGCAAATAACTGAGCGCCAATCCGGCCGCGCCGACAAACAGCGGCGGCGAGGTGGCGTAAAGCACGTCATATTTTTTGCGCGCCAGAAAAAGTCCGGCGAGAATGGCCATCAGCATGTAGCTCAAATAAAACGCCATGCGGCTGCGGAAGTTTTTCACCGGCGAGGCTTTGACCCACACGCGAATCACCTCGATGCCGTCAAGCTGCGCACGCTCGTAAAGTTTGCCGCGATATTGCGGCGGGATGATGCCGCTGGGATGATTGGGCACTTCGGCAATCATCGTCACCTGATGTCCGGCCCGCACGAGACCGCGTGCCATTTCATACGCCCGCGTTTGCGTCGCGCCCACCTCCGGCGGAAAATATTGTGCGAGATAAAGAATGCGCATGTGCCAGTGATCAGTAACCAGTGATCAGTAACCAGTGTTTTGCCCACTGTTCGAGAATGAAAAAGCGGAAAAAGAATTCGCTGGAAAGCAGCGGGCGTTTGCCGTTTACGAAAGCATCGAACTGATTTTGCAATTCCGGCAATTTGATAAACTCCGGCAAAAAAATCGCTGTCTGAAAAGTCTTTTTAATATCATCTTTCAACACGTGTCGGAACCATTCGTCTTCCGGCGTGGCGAAGCCGAGTTTGTCTTTACGTTGGAGAATTTCCGGCGGGACAACGTTTTGCGCGCCGCGCCTTAAACAAAACTTGGTCCAACCGTCGCGCAATTTGAGATTGAGCGGCAACGCGGCCACGTATTCCACGAGACGATGATCGAGAAAAGGCACGCGCGCTTCCCGCGAGAACGCCATCGAGTTTTTATCTTCGTAGCGCAACAAGACCGGAACGCTGAAACGAGTCATATCGGCTTTGATGCGCTCGGCGAGAGTGTTTTCTCCATTAAAAGATATTGAAAGCTTGCCAAATTTTTTTGCAAAGTCAACTTGTAAAATTGTTTTAGCGATTGCAGCCGAGCCGAGATTTCCGCCCGGCAAATAGCGCAGGCCGCGCCGCAATTGCAGCGTTTTGAGAACCTCCCACGAGCCGAAATGTTTGATCATTTCTTTAAAACCCAACAGGGCGCGTTGCCGGCGCAGCAGATGGTTGATATAAAAAAAATAAAATTTGCGATAGCCGAGCAGTTGCTCATCCGCGCCCTGTCCATCGAGCAAAACAATCACGCCGTTTTCTTTAGCGAGACGCATCACTTCCCATTGCGCAAAAATGCTGGTGCTCGCAAACGGCTCCTCCTGATGCCACAACAGTTGCGGCAAAGTTTTTCTAAAGCCTTCCGCTTCCGGAAAAATGCGATGCGAAAGCGCACCGGAAGATTGTGCCGCTACATTTATGTAGCGCTGCTCGTCAATAGCGCTGTTTTGATAACACGCCGAAAACGTCTGCTGGCGCGACCCAACCGCATGTGCCTGATCTTTTTTGATCAATTGACTGATCACGGAAACGACCGCCGATGAATCCAGCCCGCCGCTGAGGCAGGAGCCAACGGCGACGTCGCTGATCAAATGGGAACGCACCGCGTCCGTGAAGAGATCGAAAAAGTCTCGGCATTTATCGGTGACGGCTTTTTCCGAAAGCGTCACGACTTCATTGCTGACCGCAAAATCCCAGTAGCGCGTTGTTTGTTGACGGCCATCAGCCTCGACGAGCATGTGATGCGCCGGCGGCAATTTTTGTATGCCCGCAAAAAATGTTTCGTCAGTGTGGTCGAGCATGCCCGTCGTTAGGACATCATAAACGAGCCGTTGATTCGGCTGGGGACGCTTGTCCAAAGCCGTGAGCAACGCTTTGATTTCGGAGGCAAAAAGAAGTTGATGCGCCGCGCGACAAAAATAGAGCGGCTTGATTCCGAAGCGATCGCGCGCCAGAAACAAGCGCCGCCGCTTTTCATCCCACAACGCAAAAGCAAACATGCCGTTGAAATGCGCGAGGCATTCCGGGCCATATTCCTGATAGGCGTGCAATATGACTTCGGTGTCGCTTTGTGATTTGAAGCGATGCCCGTTCTTTTTTAATTCAGCGCGCAGCTCGAGATAATTGTAAAGTTCGCCGTTATAAATAATCTGCGTTGAGCCGTCCGGGCCAGCCATCGGTTGGTGCCCATCCGGAGAAAGATCGATGATCGCGAGCCGGCGATGTCCGAGGCCGATTTGTCTATTAATGTAAATGCCCTCGTCATCCGGGCCGCGATGGCGAATGGCGTTGGCCATCTTTTTAATTTGCGCAGAAGCGACAGGCGCGTTGGGTTGAAAGGAAAATATTCCAGCGATGCCGCACATTTTATTTTTTGACTCCCAACATGCCAAAGCCAAAATCGCCGAGCCGCTGCTCGTAAATCGTGGTGTCTTCAACATCTCTGAAGCCCTGTGTTTCAAACCACGGTCTGACTTCCGCGGGCGTATGCTCGCGCTTGAATTGCGGCGTAAACGTATCCATTAGATTTGTCGCCTTGAGCTTGAGCGGTATGATTTTGCGCCGGCTTTTGAAGCCGAGCAAAAGCCATAAGCGCAGAACAGCCAACATGAGGGCGGCAACGACGTAACAAAAGGCCAATCGAACCGGACGCGGAAAGCGTCGCAGCACGGTGCGGATGAGGAGAATGATCGCGGCTTTGAGGCGAAAATATAACGACAGATCTTTGCGATAAAGCCAGACAAAAAATTTTCCGCCGCTTTTAACCAGCGGCGCGAGCGCATTGAATGAGGCTCTCGTATCCGGCGTATGGTGCAGAACGCCATCGCTATAAATAACGTCAAAGGTATTGCGGCTAAACGGCGGCTGCTGAATATCAGCTTGAACATAGTACACGCGATCAGCCCGATCTTTCGCGAAGATTGCACGATGCCGATGTGCTCTTTCCACGCTCGTGCTGAAATCCATGGCCACGATTTCAAGGCCGGAGGCGGCGAGCGCGGCGCTGAGCGTGCCGTTACCGCAACCGGCGTCGAGCACGAGGGCACCGTTGAGCGAACCCGGCGACATTTTCAAGTAGCGATAAAAAAACGGCACCCGATCGGCGACTTTGATTTCCCACGTTTCATCGCTATATTCATAATTTTCCCATTGGGCCGAAAACGAAAAATTTTTCGCACTCCAATTTTGCGTGCGAGATAAAAGTTCCGGCGCCTCGGTTTGTAGCTTGCCGGAAAACTCTTTGACAAAATCAGGAACGACGCCATGCTTTGCCGACAGGAACATACGCGGGACGCCGCGGTGTACGGGAAACTTTTCTCCGCAACTACAGATGAGGAGTCCGGCAATCACTTCTGCGGAATCAGCGTTATAGATTTTTAGATCTAATTTGCTCTGGCAGACCGGACAACGGAGTATCTCTAACAAACGTTTGTTCATTTTCTCACCTGATCGAGTTGTTGATAGAGGCGTAAAAGCGTTGCGGCAGCAATCTCCCAGTTATATTTTTCCCGTGCGGCGCGGCGCGCGTTTATCGACATGGACGCGTGAACGCCGGGATCGCGCAATTGTTCGATGGCTGCCGCCAATCGTTCCGGCGTCAGTGGCTCGACGATAATGCCGCATTGCTCTTCCTGCACGATGCGGGCAATTTCACCGAGATTGGTGGTCAACAACGGTTTGCCGGCGGCGAGCGCATTAAAAAGCGCGTTCGGCGAGCTGTAATGAATATTGTCGTCGGTGATTTGATGATTCAAGCCGTAATAAATCACGTCCGCCAGCGCGGTGTAATTCGGCACCTGTTCCTGCGGCACGCGCCCGAGATAGCGCGCACGCGGATGTTTTGACAGCTCGGCTTCAATCATCTCGCGCTGCGGCCCATCGCCGAGCAAGAGCACGATCACTTCCGGCGCGTATTGGGTGGCCCGAATGAGAGGCAAAATCTCTCGCCCCAGCGTGAATCCGCCAATATACGCGACCACAAAAGCCTCGGGGCGCAATCCAAGATCAGCGCGCGAAATACGATGGTTTGAATTAAAATCGCCAAGTGGTTGATAATTGCCAACCACCGAGACGTGGCCACCCATCGCCCGAAATCTTTGGGCGAGCAAGTTGCCAACGGTTATCACATGCGTCGCGCGGCGAATCATCTGTCGTTCTAAAAAGAGCAATAGATAATAAATGAAACGATTGACGCGCAATCCGCGCATCTGTTCCGGATAACATTCGTGCGCATCGAAAATCCACGGCAGGCGATGGGCGCGTGCGTGCCAAAAACCGGCGGGCGCGGTGTCCAAATCGTGGCAGTGAATAATGTCGGGCTGCAAACGGCGCAATTCCCGCAATGCTTGTCGCCAGAAGCGCGGCAGATAAAAAACTTGCCGGCCGCCGACGCCGTAGTTGGAACGGATGGCAAGGCGTCGAATTTCAATTCCTTCGATGATTTCGTGCGATGCCAATTCGCCCTGCCGATCCCAGCAAATGATCGTCACTTTGTAACCGGCCTGCACGAGACTGCGCGCTTCTTTGTGTACGCGCGGATCTGGGCGGAAGGCGTTGGAGAGGAGCATGGCGATGTGAATGGACATTCTAATACGAATACGATAAAGTTTTCTTAGAAAATACAACTTGCAAAATCCGAATTTATACTTTACCTTTTAATCAAAAGGCAAGTGCTTTTTATTCTTTAACTATAATTCTAAAACAGGAGCCTCAGCATGTCTGCTAATTTTCAACAAGCTTTGCTCGACGAGGTTCGGGGAATGCCTGATGAGGTATTTCCTAATCTTTTGCAGATCGTGCGTCTCTTTAAAGAAAGTATCCTGTTGCAAACACGCCAAGTTGCTCTTGCGCTCAAAGACGAAATGGCGCAATGGGATCAACTTAGTGACGAAGCTTTAATCGAATTTGAAAAAAGTCTGCAACAATGAATATTGGCGACATTTACACTATCGAAATTCCATCTACAAATGGGCATGAACAAGCTGGGAACCGTCCCGCCATCGTCGTACAAGCCCAACAGTTCGAGAAACAACTATCAACAGTGCTCATTGTGCCGTTAACTTCGCAATTGGCAGCTCAGACTTTTCCGGGCACGTTTTTGATCCATCCTGATCTTGACAATAGTTTAACCAAAGATTCAGTGGCTTTGGTTTTTCAACTGCGCGCCATCGATAAAAAGCGTTTGAAGCATAAGATTGGACGACTGAGCGCAAACCATTTGGCGCAGTTATACCTCCTTGCAAAGAGCTTGATGCAGTTTCCTTGATTCTCATCTTTTCCGCCGTTAGCTTTCTTTAGCAATTTCCCATCCGAATTTTTATAGCCCATGTTTTTCAAAAAAGTTCTGTAACCAAAACTCTGTCGCCAGCCAGCGGAAAATTTGCCAGCCATGATCGGCCGCGCCGGTTTGATGTTCGCGCCAGAGTTGTTGCACCATCGGGAGGTTATAAAAATTTCGGCGGCGAAAATGATCCTGCAAAATTTCGTCGGTTTGTGATCGCAGCGATCCGCGCAGCCACAATGCCAGCGGCGTCGGATAGCCCATTTTATCGCGGCGAGTGCGGACGGCCTCCGGCAAAATGTTTTTGAAGGCCTGCCGCGCAATATATTTTGTGGTCGCGCTTTTGATTTTCATTTCGCTCGGCAATCCAAGCGCGAATTCGACGAGGCGATAATCCAAAAACGGCACGCGCGCTTCCAATCCAAACGCCATGCTGCTGCGGTCTTCATAATGAAGCAACGCCGGAACGCTCGTCTGCGTCACGTCGCGATATAAGCGGCGATTGAGCGAGTCATGAGCTGGAATCGGATTGTGCTCGGTGATAACCGTTCGACGCTGCGCCTCAACCATTTCCGCATTGAGCCAGAGATCGGCGCGATATCTTTTGCCGCTGGCGCGCATGGCAATTTTTTTCAGAAATTGTCGGGCGCTCAATTCCGGAAAGAAATAACGATGGCCGTTGCGCAGAATGACGCTGCTGTCTTGAAAAAATCGCCCGAGCAAATCCAAGCGGCGTTCGCGGAAAATTTTTCGGCCGAGCGCCGCAAGGTGCAATGGCAGATACGGCGCGTATCCGGCAAAAAGCTCATCGCCGCCCTGCCCATCGAGCAAAACCGTGACGGATTGCTGCGCGAGCTCCATGACGAACCATTGCGAATAAATTCCGGGGCCGGCGGCAGGCTCGTCCATGTGCCAGATGATTTTTTTGAGTAGGGTGAAAAATTTTTCGGAATCGGGGCTGGTGAAATGGGAATGCGTTTTGTTGGCCTGCGCCACGAGGTGAATATATTTTTCTTCCGAATAACCGGCCTGCGAATAAATCGACGAGAAGCTGTTAATCGAATGCGGCAACATCTTTGAAGCTAAAGCGACGATAGCGCTGGAATCGAGGCCGCCGCTCAAACAGGTGCCGACGGGCACGTCGCTGCGGAGGCGCAACCGCACCGAATCTTGCAATAAATTCAACAACGTGGTTTCAGGCTTCGCATAGTCGTATTTGGTTTTTATTTCTTCGACGTTGACATCCCAGTAACGTTGTGGCGCCGGCGTTGTCGTTTTTGCGTTGATTCTGAGATAATGCGCCGGCGGCAGAGCCTTGATCGGCGCAAAAAAAGTTTGATCGTTGTGATCGAGCAAGCCGGTCAATAAAAAATTCGCGAGATGGGGATGGTTGATTTGTCCGAGGTCCGAGGTCGCGGCAAGTATGGTTTTGATTTCGGAAGCAAAGACAAATTGAGTTCTGTTCAAATGATAATAAAATGGTTTCACACCCAAGCGATCGCGCGCACAGAACAGTTCATGGTGTTGCGTATCCCAAATGGCGAAAGCCCACATGCCATTGAATTTTGTGAGACACTCATGTCCCCATTGTCGATACGCGGCCAAAACCACTTCCGTGTCGCTATGAGTGCGAAATTGATGGCCGTATCCGGCAAGCTCGGAGCGTAGCTCGAGATAGTTATAAACTTCGCCGTTAAAAATAATCCAATGCCGGCGATCGGCGCTCGCCATCGGCTGATGACCGGCAGGGGAGAGGTCAAGAATCGAAAGCCGGCGAAATCCAAAGGCGAGATTGAACGATTGGCCGGCTGCATGGTCGAGGCGCGGCAGTTGTAGTTCCGGCATGGTATCGTTGCCGCCATAAGATGAGACACAATTTTTTGCCGTGTCGACGAGCAGATAACCTTCGTCATCCGGGCCGCGATGGCGCAGGAGATTCGTCGCGCGCTGAATCGTCGCGGGCGCGATCGATTTGTTGTCAAGATGCCAGAGGCCGAAAATGCCGCACATGGTGGTTAAATCGTAAGAATGTGTTTTGATTTCTAACGTGAAATCCGTACAAAAAAAATAAATTCTTTGCACCACAAAGAACACAAAGGACACAAAGAAAAATCTACGAGGTGTAGCCTTTGTGTTCTTTGTGCCCTTTGTGGTGCAGTTTTGGCTGCGCCTGTAAGGTTGCGGCCAAAGCCGCGTTAATTATTTTCTGGCTTCGGGCGCAAAGGCAATCACGTTATCGCCTTGACCGTCATGAGTTTTTTCGACCGGCACGGGAACGAGCTCGCCGGAGTGCAACGTAAAAATTTGATAACCGGCATTCGCCAACAGCCGCTTGATTTCAACGGTCGAATGGCCGGCGCGGTTGGCATGCGATTCGACCAGCTCAAGAAAAATACAACCGATGGCCTGTGATTCCAAAAGGTTTTTTGCGCCGAGCAGGGCGTCGTATTCGCCTCCTTCGATATCCATTTTCATGAGATCGATGCGGGTGATCTCGTTTTGCCGGCAATAATCGGCGAGGGTGACGACGCTGATCGGGAGATTTGCGTGTGCCGGTTTTTTCGTGGAGATAAAATTCATGCCGTCATAAACGTCCTCGCCGCCCATGAAACGCTGCAGGAAAGCATGCCCGCTCTTATTGCCGACGCCGAGCCGGCTCAAAAAAATATTTTGCAGCTCATTGAGCCGGATATTCTCGCGAAACGACGCGGCAATTTCCGGCGTCGGCTCGAAGGCATGAATGCGGGCCGAGGCATTCGTGGCGGCGGCGAGCAGCGAGTACAATCCGACGTTCGCGCCGATATCGAAAATGACTTTCGCATGCCGGGAGAATTTTATCCAGCAAGCGCAATACGCTTTTTCATAGCTGCCGAAGTAGTAGAGATGGCGCTGCAAAAATTTGGTTAAGTCGCAACTGAGTTTGACATTGGCTTGCAGCAAAGTGGTTTGGCGATGAAATTCTCCAAATGAAAAAGGTTTCCACAGGGCGGAAAAGATTCGCGTTTTTCCGCGCGCGAAGGGGAAATGACGCAAGTATGATTTTAAGAGATTGTGAAAAATTTGTTTCATCTTTGCATGACGGGCTATATGAACAGGCGCAACATGAATGTTGCGCCACATCGCTACTTCGCCCAAACCTCTTCGTACAATGCCGAAAGGTTTTTTAGAAAAGCCGCTTCGCCGAACCGTTCGACGACGCTTTGCCGCACTTTCTGAACATCAAATTGTGTGCGTTTTTCAAATAAATCCATCATTGCATTCGCCAGCGCTTCCGGATTGGCGGCCTCGACTAGAACACCCGTGTCCGGCGTGACGACAAATTCCGGGCCGCCGCAGCGGGTGGCAATGGCCGGCTTGCCGCAGGCCATCGCTTCAGCCAGCACGAGGCCGAAGGTTTCATGCAAACTTGGCAGGATGAAAACGTCGCATTGCTGCATCTGCCGTTTAACCTCCGCGCGCGTGAGCATGCCGGTGAAACGGCAATGCTCGGCGAGGCCGAGTGATTGGGCGAGCCGCTCCAGTTGCGGCCGCTCCGGCCCGTCGCCGCCGATGGTTAACGTAAACCCGGCGATGCCGCGTTGCACGAGCAGCGCGGCGGCTTGCAATAAAAAAATTATGCCTTTTTGCTTGGTCAATAAACCAACGGTTAAAAATTGTGTCGTTGTTAAATTGTGTCGTTCGGTCGGCGCCGGAGAAAAAAAATCCGTATCGATCAAGTTGCCGACGAGGCGAATCGCGATATTCGGATCGAAAGCCTGAATCTGCCGCGCCAGCGCCGGGCTGACGACGATAACTTGAGCCGTCTGCGCCAACGCTTCGCGAACCCATCGGCGCAGGGTGGCGGTTTTCAGGTGCATGCTGAACGGGCTGCTGTGCTCGGTTAACACGACGGGAATTTTATATTGCCTGCCGAGCCGCGCTGCGGCCAATCCGCCGGACAAAACGACGTGCGCGTGAATCAAATCCGGCTTGCCCCAGCGCGCGAGCAACACATGAAAACTTTTTTCCGCCGCCGGCAGCCAGCGGCGATAGGCCAGCGCCGGCGCGCGCGGTATCGGCGTGATGACGCGCTCGCGCGCGACAAGCAATTCGCCTTCGGTTGCGAGCTGTGACGTCGCGCCGAATTTTCCCTGCAAAATTTCCCGCCAGCCAACCACGCGAGGGGCGATAACCGCAACGTCATATTTTTTTGCCAACGCCTGCGCTTGATCCTGCACAAAAATGCCGCCGACGGGCGAGCTTGCGCTCGGATACCACGAGGCGATAATGAAAATTTTTCGGCGCGCCACGGCAGCTTTCCTTTAACGCTGAAGGTAATGCCTTACTCACGGGGGAAAACGTAGCGCAGTCATCCTGACTGCAGACAAGATGTCTGCGCTACCTACCTTTATCTGAGACGATACTGCTGAATCAGCGAGCGCAAGAGTGATATTCCCAGCGCGACGTCCTCGTGCGTGAGCAGTAAAATCTGCCGCAGTTTTAAATTAGACACGCGCAGAAAAAACCAGATAATTACCGCGGTGCTGGTTGCATACGACAGCGTGCTGGCGATCGCGGCGCCGGCAATGCTGAAACGCGGAATGAGCAGCAAATCAAGCGCAATGGTGACGACCAAACCGGCTAACGAGACATAAAAATTCAAGTGCGGTTTGCCGATGCCGGCGAGATAGGAGGCTATCACATTGGCGATGCTGAAAGCGACGATGCCTGGCAATAACCACAATAGCGGCGCCACGCTCGGTCGAAATTCTTCTCCAAATATCCACGGCACCAACGGCGCGGCGAATAGCGCCAGCAGCGCCGATAACAAACTGATGGCGAACGCCACGCGAGTGATTTGTGCCGTGCGTTTGGCGTTGGCCGCCCCCGCTTCTTGCAGCGCCGCGGTGTTTGGCAATAATACCGTCGCCGCGGCTTTTGAAACCAGCCAAATCATTTGGCCGAGCGAAACCGCGAGCGTATACAAACCCAATGCTTTTAGTCCGGCAAAATAAGTGACGATGAAGACATCGAGACGATAGTTGAGAAATTGCGTGAAGTTGCTCAAATAGCAAGTGGAAGCGTACGCCATGATTTCGCGGAGACCGCTCGCGCCGCCGCGGGGTTGCGATGCGATGCCAAGCGTTTTTAAGAAAAGCAGATTTGTCAAGCTCAGCACAACTATGTTGATAGCGATGAAAAGAACGGGAGAAGCGCGGTGGCCTTGCAATGAGATTACAGCAATGATCAAAATCAAAAGAAGAACATGGCTGGCGCGGCTAATCAGATCGTTGCGATTGGCTTGAATAATTTCCTGACGCCCGTTTAACATCGCGCGCCAATAATTGACGGTTTCGGTCAGAACGACGCTCAAGACGATGAGAGGGATTACCCATTTTCCCATGTCCGGCGGAATGAAGGAAGTTGCAAAACCCGTCTGAGATAATATGTAAAGAACGGCAGTCGCTAACACGCCGATCACCAGCGCAACGCCGGCCAATTGCAAAGCGAGTGGCCGCAGGTTCCTGTGGCCTCGCGCGACGATATAGGTGATGCCCACCGGCAGAGATAAACCGATGGCGATACCGAGGAGCGCGGCGGTGGCGAGAGCGAGATCATAGCTGCCTTTGCCTGCCGAGCCGAGCGCGCGCGCAATTAAAATGTTGTTGGCGACGGCCAAAGCAATGGCGATTACGCTGGTGAATAATGAATGAACGCCGCTGCGCCACAATGGCGTGCGTTGGGGTGAAGTGATGCTCAATTCGGGCTCGGAAAGTGATGCGCTCATGATTGTTGTGTTTCCGAATGCGAATCAAGATGGCTTGCCGTTGTTTGCCCCAATTCGGAATATTGACGTGCTGAAAACGCAACTGTGCATGCGCCGAAAACGGCGAGTCGATGCCGCAAGTTGTGAAAGCTTGCCAAAGGCAATTCGAAGAGAGCAGTTGAAATGAGCGCAATCACTGTGAACGCGATAATTGGCCACAGGATTAGCCGTGTTTTCAGGCGCGCGCGAAAAACTTTCCGCACCAACGCGCAAGACGGCCCTTAACGAAGAAGTTGTCATAGAAAAATAATATAAGCAATCGGCGGGGCGTTTTCAAAGCAAAATTTCGGGGAAGAGATAAAGAAAGAGTTGTCTCATCGAGAAAGAATCAAGCGATGCGAATTCCTGTGCGTAAAATCTCACGGGCGAAGGGATTGCTTTCCGTGAAATCTTGCGGATGATAGGGATGAGATTCTATCACCGTATCCACATCAAGAATGGCGCGATACATTATGAATCCGAGGATGAAGCTCCGGATAATGCTCGCGAATCCACAGCGCTTTGAGGCCTTTTCTAAAACGAGATGGCCGATGAACAGGCGCCAATCGTGGTGTTTCTCCTCGAAAAGCGATTCGCACACCGTAAGATCTTCGACGGCTGAATCCAACCAAAATTTTATCAGCTCGGCCTTTTCCATAATCGAGCTGAGAAAACATACAAAATACAAACCTCAGAAGCAAATTGGATTTTTGCCATTTGTCACTTAGGCAACGGGTGTTTATCCTCCGCCATTCGGCGTGCCATTTCATAATGCGCCATCTGCGCGCGCAGTGCTGGCTTATCATTGTGGTTGAGGACACAAGCGTTGTCGGCAAGTAACACTCGCGCTTTGGTGTTATCGTTGAGCTGCGTGTCGATGATCTCCTGCACTTGTTGTTGAATGGTGGGATCGTAAAGAGGGAAAGCGACTTCGACGCGGCGGTCGAGGTTGCGGGGCATCCAGTCGGCGCTGGAGAGAAAATATTCGCGGTTGCCCGCATTCTCGAAAATACAGACGCGCGCGTGTTCGAGAAAGCGGTCGAGAATGCTGATGACACGAATATTATCGCTGAGTCCGGGAACGCCGGGGCGGAGACAGCAAATGCCGCGAATGATGAGTTGAATGGAAACACCGGCGCGACTCGCCAAATAAAGCGCGTCGATAATTTCCGTGTCGACGAGTGAATTCATTTTCGCGATGAGGGCGGCGGGTTTGCCGGCTTCGGCATTTTCAGCTTCGCGGCGGATGCGTTGAATGATGCCGTCGCGCAAATGCTCCGGCGCGACGAGCAAGTGTTGGTAACGCTCGGGCGCCGCATAGCCGGTGAGCAGATTAAACACGCCCTCAACTTCTTCGCAAATTTCTTCACGGCAGGTGAGCAAACCGAGATCGCTATAAATTTGCGCGGTGCGATCATTGTAGTTGCCGGTGCTCAAATGACAATAGCGGCGCAAAGTTTTTTCTTCGCGGCGGACGATGAGACAAAGCTTGCCATGCGTTTTCAAACCCTGCAGGCCGAAGATGACGTGAGCGCCGGCATCTTTTAGTTTGCGCGACCAGCGAATATTGGCTTCCTCGTCGAAGCGCGCTTTCAGTTCCACCAAAACCGTCACCTGCTTGCCGTTCTTCGCGGCGCGCACTAAAGCCTCGGTCACCGGCGATTTCGGCGAAACGCGGTACAATGTCATTTTAATGGAAATGACGTCGGCATCGGCCGCCGCTTCTTCGAGCATACGAATCACGTAATCAAATTTTTGATAGGGATGATGGAGAAGATGATCGCGTTCGCGGATGGCGGCAAAAAGCGATTGGCTTTTTTCCAACGCCGCCACGGATTGCGGCGGCATCGGCGGATATTGCAGGCGCGGCATGTCGACGCCGGGAAATTGAAAAAAATCCGAAAAGGAATGATAGCGCGCGCCGGGAAATAAATTGTCCGCAGAAAGTTTGAGCTGTTGGCAAAACATGTCGATCACGCGCTGCGGCATTTCGGCGTCATACAAGAAACGCGTCGCCGGCGCGATCCGGCGCTGCTCCAACGTTTTGGCGATACTCTCCAATAAATCCGGCGCCTCCTCGTCAAACTCCAGCTCGGCGTCGCGAATGACTTTGATTTGATAGCAGCCCATCACGATATCGCCGGAAAAAAGCGGCGCGAGATTGATCCGAATCACATCATCAAGACGAATGAAAGACAGCGTATCATGAAGAGAAGGAAGACGAACGAAACGGCCGGAAAGATTGGTGGGAATATGCAGCAAAACCAGACGCGCGCGCGTCTTGTTGGCCGGCTTTTTTTTGCGCGCCAGTTCGACGCAAAAATAGAGCGCTTTATTTTCCAAGCGGGGAAAAGGATGCGCCGGATCGATCGCCAACGGCGTCAGCACCGGTTTAAGCGATTTGTTGAAGTATTTGATGAGATACGCCCGCTGCTCGGCGTTGACGCTTTTTTCATCGAGCAAAAAAAATTCCGCTGTTGCCAAATCCGGCAGAATATTTTCGCGAAAGCAATGCCCGATGTTTTCGTGCGACTGCTTGACGCGCGCGACGATCAGCTTCATGGCCTCAGCAGGCGCCAAGCCATCCGGGCCGGGCGTGTCGATGCCAGCTTCAATTTGCCGGCGCAGCGCCGCCACGCGCACCATAAAAAATTCGTCGAGATTGGAGGCATAAATCGCGAGAAATTTCACCCGCTCGAGAATCGGCGCGGTAGGATCGTTGGCCTCGGCCAGAACGCGATCATTAAACGCCAGCCAGCTTAATTCGCGGTTCAAAAATCTTGCGCCGGCCAAAAGAACGGGAGGCGACGAGGTTGTGCTGTCGAAGTTCAAGTCAGACGGCGAGAGGGAGGGGCGGCTCTCGGTTGTTGTCAATTCCGTTTTGTTTAGCGAAGCGTTCATGTTGTCAGTTGGCGGTTGAATAAAGCGCTTTCACGGCGCGAATCTCTTGTCGTATTCTCTCGGCATTCCAATCAAATTCCGCCGCCATGATCGCGGCGCAATTTTCAACCGCCATATCGCCGGGATAACCGGCAGAGCCCAACTCCGTGCGGCGGCGAATCACGTCGACGAGTTTTTGCGCCATCTCTTCGCGAAGGCCATACAGAATTTCTGATTTGAGAATTTTCGAATGCGGCGTAATCGGCTCGGCAGCGCCGGCGTCCGTGCCGATGTATTTGAGCGCTTCGGAATAGACCGCGCCGTAATTGCAAACAAGATGATTGAGTATTTTCGCGCTTAAACCGCGGGTTTGCCGGTTCGTTTCCTGCGCGACAAATTCGTTGAATCGCTTGATCTCGCCGCCATGCACCGGCGTTTCGTGCGTGCGGCAGCGCGGCGGCTGCTTGCCGAGTTTGTTGTAAACAAGATCAATGGTTTTTTCGGCGACGTCGCGCGCCGTGGTATATTTCACCCCGACAACCGTTATTAAGCCTTCGACGCCGTCTTCCCGCTGATGATCGCAGAGTGAGTACTGTTTAACGAGCCGAACGTCGCCGTGTGAGCCGTTGCTTGGCGCCATCGGCAACAAACCGCCGTAGAAAAATGAAATATCTTCGCGTTGCAACGCCGCCGGCGGATACGCGCCGTTGAATTCTTTCATGAACGTGTGAATGTCTTCCTCGGTGATTTTGAAATTGCTCGCATCGCCGTCGAACGGCAAATGCGTTGTGCCGATCAATGAATAGTTGCGCCACGGCACGATGAACAGCGCCCGCGAGCCTTTGCTGATCATCGCATCTTTGTCTTTAAATTCAAATTTGCTCGAAACGCCGACGGCATATTCGGGAATAAGCTGGCGCTTCACCACCAAGTTCATCGTTTTGGAGGGCAGGAATTTTTGTTGGTTCTGTTTTCTGCCTTCCAAACGATTGAGCAGAAGGTCGACCCACGGGCCGCAGGTGTTGACGATGAGTTTGGCGCGAATCGTCAGCTCACTACCGGTCAGCGCGTCTTTGGCGCGAGCAGCGACAAGACGATTTTTTTGTTTTTCAAAACCGCTGACTTCAACGTAATTTGCGACTTCCGCGCCGGTTTTCGCGGCTGAATGCAAAATAGAAAAAAGCAAACGTTCGGTGTTGTAGGTTTGACAATCATGCCAAAGCGCGCCGCCGGTGAGATTCTTGGTTTCAACCTCGGGAACATGATGCCGCACTTCACTTGCGGAAATCATGCGGCCAGGCGGGATATGTTTTTGCGGATCATCGAGCTGGGCGTTGCGGTCGAAGCTCATCACGTCGTTCATGAGCAGCGCGATTCCCAAGGCTTCGCGGCCTTTCATCGCGTGGCCGTACGTCGGCATCAAGCAGGGGAGCGGATGCACGAGATGCGGGGCGACGCGCATGAGAATGCTGCGCTCGCGAATCGACTCGCGCATGCGTTTGAAATCGGCATGCTGCAAATAGCGCAAACCGCCGTGCATGATTTTCAAGCTATTCGATGACGTCGCGCCGCCCCAATCGCCCTTCTCAACCAGCGCGACCGATAAGCCGCGCTGCGCGGCATCCCACGCCGTCCACGCGCCGTAAATGCCGCCGCCGATAATTAACACATCGAAGTTGGCATTGGCTAATATTGCGAGGTTCCGTTTCATCCTGAGTCTCGATTAAAGAAAAGCGGTCAATTTATTTGTCCGCTGACGCCCAACTGTTTTACCGCGAAAGTTCGAAGGTATTTTAAATAAAAAATAAAAAGGGTCAGCGCCGTCAATAATTGTTGATACCTCAAGAAAGTTATGCAAATTGCAAGCATGGCTGCCAATCTGGCTGTTGACGACGCAAACCCATTCCGGATGACATAAAGTGTTGGAACAATCAGGAGCATGTATGAATAATCTTTAAATCTTGGCAAAATCAAAGCGTAGAGAAAAAAACAAAGTATGACAAATTCAAGCCGATTGGTCCGGAAGTCAAAATTTTTTACATTATTATAAACACTTATTAACAAAAGAACAATAAAAATGCTGTAAAGTACCAAATCTAAAAAAGGCAAATTTATGCTCGTCGCACTGGAAAAAACGTTTATGGCATCTTTAATCAACGCCAGCGAGGCCGGATTGATATTGCCGCGCTCTTCAAGGGAAATCGACAGGCTGCCCTGGCTCTCCAGTGAAAACAAATTATTCAGAAAACTTTCGAATAACGCCGGTTCTTGAATATAAGATATCAGGTTGACGGACGCAAATGCAGCCGCGGCGAAAATCACCGCCCGTATCGAGCCTTTGTCTTTATCAATCAAAGGCAAAAGCAAAAATAGAATACTCGTGATTTTGAAAAATGCGGAAATGACAATCAACAAACAAAATGGAACGGCGTTTTTTTTGAGGAAGCACGCCACCGCCGACCAAACAAACAATTGCTCAAAGCATGAGACATTGCCGGCGTACAAATCCCGAATGATGGTTTCACGATAGGCCAAAGCACAAAGCAGGAACAACGCGATTCCGTAAGCGGGGTCGCTCACAAAGAACTTCCGCCAAATAAATATCAGCAGCGCTAATGCAACCAGTTTGACGCCAAAGAATACAAAATAACTCGTGCGGTAATCAAACAGCAAGAACGGTTTGAAGAAAAACAGGGTCGGCGGCGGATAAACAAACGGAAACACGATGTTTTCACCCGCCGCGCGGGATAAGGCCTCGATCGGATAGGGATTGTCGCCGCTGAAGTATGTCTTCGCTGCGTAATAATAAGTTTTGTAGTCCCATTGCTTGTTTTTGGTCATTACATTAAACAAAACGACGATACAATACAACGCCAGGCATATTGACGCCGCTATTTTTAAGCGCCGGACAGTTTGATGATTCACCATCAAGAGTTCATCTTTATGTGGACGGGTTCCAAACTATTCGAGCGTGTTATCGATCTGCTCTGCCCCAGTCCCATTCCGACGATAAACCAAAACATCGTGACGACCTCATGGTCGCCAAAAGTGGTGTCGAAAAAGCTGGCGGCCAAAAAGCCTAGCATCGCGGCGCGCACCGCGTCGACAGTGACGCGCGCTTCTTCGGCGCCGGCTCTTTTGGCCGCGACTCCAAGCGCTCGCCAGGCGGCAACGAGCAGCCACAAATAGGCCAGCAGACCGGTGACGCCGTAACAGGCCGCGACCATGAGATAAGAGTTGTGAAAATGGCCGATGAAGATGTCGCTTTTGACATTTGCCGGCAGATCAAGATCCGGCGGAACATAACGGCGAAAGATGTCGGCCATGTCTCGCCAGCCGACGCCCAAAATCGGATGATCGATAATGATCTGTAAAGCATATTTCCATTGGACAAGCCGCACTTGGGTCGAACCGACGTTCAGATCGAAAATCGTTGCGATGCGCTGGCGCGCCGTATCCGCAGAAAAAGCGGCAATCATCGCGATGATAATCAAAACGACGACGAGAATTCGGCGTCCGCGTTGCCGGTGTTTTGACCAATACAAATAGATGAGGTATAGCGCGCCGGCGGCAAATCCCACATAAGCGCCGCGCACGAAGCTGAACAACAAGGCAAAAAGTTGCGGAATCAACGCGAC
>Ga0247727_10007917_pt1 | contig 19974 bp, 10 predicted proteins | sample WisWelCaveWW1625_FD_202498 | JGI IMG/M metagenome (GOLD analysis project Ga0247727, IMG submission 202498) | Biofilm microbial communities from Wishing Well Cave, Virginia, United States - WW16-25 | ecosystem: Environmental > Aquatic > Deep subsurface > Groundwater > Cave microbial mat | place... | reverse complement strand
GGGCGCGGGCGTATGGACCGGAAGCACAAAGCTCACGGTCAAGTGGTCAAAGATATCTACGTCTATCCACTGGTGCGTGATGCCCGGCAACGGCTACGCGGAGATCTCACGCGGTAAACAAATACGAATTGATCAACGTCAGTGGTCCGGAAAAGTTCGTGATGCCGCCGCCTGCAACGTTTGCATGATTGCCGGATATAGTACTGTTGATCACGGTCGCGCTTCCACCGCAGCAGATCTCGAGTCCGCCGCCGTAATAAGATGCTGAATTGTTGGTTAACGTACTATTGGACAGCGTCAGCGAGCCTATGGTCAGGAGTGCTCCCTGCGAGCCGAAGTTCCCCGTCGCAACGATACGATCCAGCGCGAGCGTCCCCCAGTTCAAAATCGCGCCTCCGTAGAACTCTCCTTCGGTATTCCCATTCGCAACCGTGATTCCTGAAATAGTCGCGATCCCGCCCGGCCCTATTTCGATTACCCGCTTGGCGTTGTTGCCGCTGATCGTCAGGCTGGACGCGCCGGGGCCGGTGATTGTCAGGTTCTTGCCTATGCCGAGGGGGCTGGCAAGCGTTATCGTGCCGGTCACGCCGAAAATAATCGTGTCGCCGGGAGACGCATCGGCGATTGCTTGGCGAAGCGATCCGGGACCGCTGTCGTTCGTGTTAATAACGGTGATAGTGGCGCCAAACGCAGCCGAAACGGTCAGGCTAGCCAGGCACAACAGTGTTGAAGTGAAAGACGGGCGACGCGCGGTAGCGCATGTTCCGTCCGACGTGAGCGTGTCCAGGTATCGACTTCGTTTCAATGTGCATCTCCCCTCTGCCAGCCGCAGGATCGATTGATCTTAAGAAGCCGGTTCTCCGACGGCCTGGCAGAGATTGGAGCATGGATGCCAATCGGATGGAAGTTTCGCGAGCCGATGAAACCGTTTCAGATGCGGGTCCGGACGGGATGTAACGGGCTGTAACGAAAAAACGCCCAACCGCTCGCTCGCGGCTCAGCAACGGTTTCCGAGCGGTGGGTGCACGCAACCGGGTACGAGCGCTGGATTTGGTATTCTGGCTATCGGATGCCTCTCAACAACGGCGCCAGCTCCCCGGGGCTGCCTGAAGAGCAAGTTCGGCAGGCGCTGGAACGGATTCTGGCCAGCGAGCCATTTGTTCGCGCCAAGCGATCGAGCGCGTTGCTTGGCTACCTGGTCCGGCGTGCCGTCGCCGGAGACGCCGGGAACCTGAAGGAATACACAGTGGCCGTGGAGGTCTTCGAGCGCGATTCGTCGTTCGATCCGCGGGTGGACTCGCTGGTACGTGTGGAAGCCAGTCGCTTGCGAAACCGTTTGCGGACTTACTATGAAGGGCCGGGTGCGGACGACCCTGTGCGCATCGATCTGGCAGCCGGAAGCTACCATCTCGTGTTCCGTCCCGCCGACGGCAACGGGGAGGGGAAGCCGGCTTTCGCCCCGCCGCCCGCATGGGCGCCGAATTCGTGGATTCGGGCCAGGCGATGGCTGATGGCGGCGGCCGTTGTGCTGGCGGCGCTCGGCGCGGCGGTGTACTACTTGCCGCTGAAGCGCGTCGCTAATCCGGAGTTGACGGATTTGCGGCGTGTGAGCCTGGAGAACGGAGTGTACGCCTACACGGCGCTGGCACCCGGGAGGGACTGGATCGTTTACTCCTCCGATCGCGGTTCCCAGAAGCACCTGAAGCTCTGGAGACAACCCCTGGACGGCGGAGCGCCGCTCCAGTTGACGTTCGGCGATCACGACGACATCAATCCGGTCATCAGTCCGGATTCGCGATGGATCGCCTTCGAATCGAAGCGGGACGGCGAGAGCATTCAAATCATGCCCTCCGCGGGAGGGGCTTCCCGTCGGGTGGTCTGGTTTGGCCGAGGGCCTCGGTTCGCCTCCGACGGCGAGTGGCTGATCTACTGGGTGCGCTCGCCGATCTCCGGTTTCGGCAAGGTCTATCTTGTCCCGTTGAACCAGCCGAAGGAGCCGGTCCAGCTCGCGCCAGAATTCGATGACGCCCATGAGCCCGTCTGGACCCCGGACGGAAAGCACGTGTTGTTCTGCGGTACGCGGCGCACCCGGGGCGGGCCGGGCGAGGAACATAATCTCTGGGTTGCGCCGGTAAGCGGGGGACCTGCGATTAACACCGGGGCCTTCGAGCTCATCCGAGGTCACGGACTCGATCCTCACGCACAGATGTTCGCCACGACCTCCTTTGAGTTCCACAATCAGAAGCTGATTTTTGCCGCGGATCTCGAAGGTACCACGGGGCTATGGCAATTACCCGTCTCTCCGACCTCGTGGCGGGCGACCGGCGCACCGAGGCGGCTGGCGGAGGAAACCACCGCGGCGATGCATCCCAGCGTCCGGGGCCGAACCATCGCCTTCACCCGTCTGGTGCACGACGTCGATATCTGGAGCGCGCCGCTGGAGGCGAGCCAGGCTCGGGTCAGCGGAGCTTTACGACGCGAGGCCGCCAGCCCTCTGGAGGACATGTCGTCCTCGATGTCATCCAGCGGGCATGTGCTCGCGTTTTTCTCCGGTCCGCCGGGGAGGACCGAGTTGAGAAAAAAGGAGTTTCCAGCCGGCCGCGAAACCAGTCTCGGCCGCATCGCCGGGTTCGTCAATCGCCTCCGGGTCTCCGCCGATGGAAGGACGTCGTTCTACCGGGTTCTGGAAGGCGAAGGGATCAAGCGGCAGGCGATCTACGAGACCAACTTGAACTCCGGCGAACGCAGGCTCGTGTGTGGAAATTGTGGATCGCCTACCCAGGTCACGCCGAGCGCGCGGCTGGTCGTCTACGAGACGGGCAGCGCGGTAGCGCGTCTGGCCGCGGTGCAGGTCGCGGATGGCCGCAAGTGGGATTTTCTCAGCCATTCCCACCATTCCGTGCAGGCGGGCCGCGTTTCCCCCGATGAGCGCTGGCTCGCCTTCCAACTCAACCGGAGTCTGGACGGCATTCAGATCTACGTGGCGCCGTTCCGCCAGGCCACGCGGGTCGAGCCCTCCGAGTGGGTGCCGGTGACGGGTCCCGAAGGCGTCAATCAAGAGCCGTGGTGGTCCCATGATGGGCGCTACCTGTACTACCTGTCGGATCGCGATCGCCGGCGCTGTGTGTGGGCGAGCCCGTTCGACACAGCCTCAGGACGCCCGGGCGCCCCCCAGGAAGTGCTGGCGCTGCACGAGCCGCGACTGACGCCGCTATCCTACCTCCGCCGCGCGCCGTTTCACATCGGGCTGTCGATCGCCGCAGACAAAATCGTGCTCAGCCTGGCCGAAGTGAACGGCAGTGTTTGGACCGGCCAGCTTCGACCCTGACACCGACGGGCGCGCCCGCGTTCCCCTAGGGGCGCGGCCCGGCAACGGGGTTGTTCCGCAACGGGTGTAGGAACTGCGCCAGGTAGCCGTCGGGCACCGGATGGCCGGCGATGCCGTAGTCGGACGGCCAGGCATGCTTGGGCAACAGCAGCGAGCCGAACAGCCAATCGAGGGCCGGCAGGTGCACGGCGAAGTTCTTGTCGATGGCCTCCGGTTGCGCGCTGTGATGCCAGTGGTGGAAGCGCGGGGTCGCGATGACCCAGCTCAGCCAGCCGAATCGGAAATTGACGTTGGCGTGGATGAAGATGGCGTGGAAGCTGACGAACACCAGGTAGGCGAAGACCGGTCCGGGCGCGAAGCCGACCAGGTACAGCGGAACAAAGGTCAAGCCCCGGGTCACCACGATGTCCAGCAGGTGCAGGCGCGAGGCGGCCAGCCAGTCCAGGTGCCGGGCGGAGTGGTGGATGGCGTGGAAGCGCCACAGCCACGGGATTTTGTGGAAGGCGCGATGCACCCAGTATTCGCTGAAATCGGCCACCAGCAGGATCGCAGGGAACTGAACAATCGCGGGCTGGGCTGCCACCGCCCGTTGCAGCTCCGCGCTCACCGCCCAGGAAAAGAAAACCCGCGCCGGCGCCATTGTCAGGAACACCGACACCTGCACCAGCAGGTGGCTGACGAACAGGTGCGCCAGGTCGGTGCGCCAGCCCTGCCGGAAGATGCTCTGCTCTTTGAGCCGCGCAAACAGCCGCTCCATGGGCACGAACAGCAGCGACAGCACCAGCAGGTTCAGCAGGAACCAGTCCAGGCCGAGGTAGTCGGTTTTTTCGACCGGCCCTTCGATAGGGACCTCGGAGCCGCCGAGCACCACGGCCAGCGTCGAGAGCACGACGCCGGTGGCGCCCAGTGTCTTGTTATTCCTCAGCACCACGCTGATCCAGCCGAGCACGAAGGCGGCCACCAGCACGAAGTGAATCAGGGCGCGCATGAATGGCAGCGGGTAGATCTCGCGCAGGAAGGGCGAGGTGAGCTGCTCGGGAAACAGCAGGCAGAACACCGCCCCCAGCCCCATGGCGCCGAGCGTGGTCGAGAGCACGCCGCTGATCCAGCCGGAGCCGAAGTGGGTCGGTTCGCGAGATTTCATCGGGAGCCCTCCCCGGCGGCTCGGGGCAGGCCAAGCGACGCCAGCACCGCCTCACAGGACTCGAAAAAGCGGACCCGATCGAGCAGCGGGTTCAGCCATCCCGCGGTCACGCAGTAGGTGCCGACGTGGCCGTCGCGATGGTGGCGGGCATGACGCCCGGGTGTCAGGATGAGCCGTCCTTGCTGGAGCCAACGAACGGGTCGCGGCGCGCGCGGCGCGTGCGCCCACGCGTGGAGCTGGTTGGTCGCCAGCACGGCCAATGAGAAAAACACCAGGCTGGCGACCCCGAAGGCGCTCAGCGCCTCCTGCCGCGAGGCCCACAGAAGTACGGGCGCCGCCACCAGCGCGTTGTTGCCGTTGAGATCCAGGAAGCCGTGCCGCGTCAACGCCAGCGGATCGCGATGGTGCTCGCGGAACGGCGCGATGATCATGCGCCCGACAATCGGCGTATCCTCCTCGAAGAACTTGTCACAGAACCAGTGGACCAGCCCCGAGGCCAGGTCGGCCGCCAGGTATCCGACCACGGCGGCGGCGGCCAGCGCCGCCCAGTCGCGCGCGGTGTCGACGGCGCCGGCCAGCCGCAGTGCCAGGCGCACCACCAGTGCCGTGGACACCGTGAGCGCCACGGCCTCGATGCAGGCCATCCACAACCGCCGCCGAACTGCCGCCATGTTCTCTCATTGTATCGGCCGTTCCTGGGCCACAACAACGGGCTCGCCAGAGAAGGGCATGACCGTTCTGTTCCATCCATGCCGGGAGCTGCTCGGCCGCAGGCCGGGACAGCCCCCGTGGGGGCTCAGAACGTGAGCTTCAGACCCAACTGCAAGTTGCGCGCCGGACGCGAGTCGCCGATGACGCCGAAGTTCGCCGAACCCAGGGCGCGGCCGGGGTCTTCGAGATTCACGCGGTTCAAGGTGTTGAACGCCTCCAGGCGCACTTGCAGATTCCAGCGCTCGGCGATCCGGTGGTTCTTCAGCAGCGACAGGTCGAGGTTGGCGATGCCCGGCCCGGTCAGCAGGGCGCGGCCGGCGTTGCCGAAGGTGAACTGCGGCGGCGGCGCGACGGCGGTGGTGTCGAAGTAGCGCTCGATGCGCCGCTCGGGCTTGGGGAGGGTGGGATCGCGCAGAACGTTGACCCTCTGGGAGCCGCCGAAGGCGTTGGTGGTGTTCACCTGGGTGACGAGCCCGTCCGGGCTGCCTCCCTGGAGCGTCAGGATCACGCCGAGCCCCCAGCCGCCGAGGACCGAGGCGGCGGGTCCGGCGGCCAGCCATCTTCGCCCCTTGCCCCAGGGGAGCTCGTAAACGGAGCTGGCGACGAAGCGGTGACGGACATCGTTTCCGCTGAGCGATTTCTCTCCGCGTCGGTCGTAAACGTTCTGGATGCCGCCGCCCACCAGTCCCAGCTCCTGGCCGGAGGTCACATCGTCGATGAACTTCGAAACCGTGTAGTTGACCAGGAAATTGAGGCCGTCGGAAAAGCGCTTCTCGAACTTCGTGTTGAAGCCGTGGTAGCTCGAATTCCCCCAGAACGGAGTGACCATGGTCACGTTGCCGAACTGCGGGAACGGACGCCGGACCTGGGCGTTTCCCGCGCCCATCGCCTCCGGGCGGACCTGGTTGACGCTGGTGGACGGTCCCGGCAGCTTGTGACCGACCGTACCGACGTAGCTGAGCTCGACCACGGTTTGCCAGCCCAGCTCGTGCTGGATGACGAAGTTCCACTGCTGCGAATAGCCGATGCGTCGCTCGACGGCGAGAAACTCCGGCGCGAAGCGTACCGCCTGGCCCACGCGGACCGCGCCGAAGCCGGCGTCGAGCTGCGGCCGTGACGTATCGGGAAATCCGTTGCGGAGAAAGAACGGCGCAGTGATGCCGTTGTCGGGCGAGGTGAACGAGCCGGATGTCTCAAAGCCGGCGCTGGTGTTGTTGGTGCCCGGCAGAGGAGGCCCGAAGAAGACGCCGTATCCGGCGCGGACCACGCTGCGGGTGCGACCGAACGGCTTCCAGGCGAAGCCGAGGCGGGGCATGAAGTTGTTGTAATCGCCCCGGTAGAGGGAGTGGGAATAGCCGTCGCGGTTGGCGAACGTGACGATGCCCGGCGTGCCGGAGACGGGATTGATGCGGGAATCGTCGAAGCCGTTGATGCGGTCATTGGGATCGAACCGGGGGGCATGCGCCTCCCATCGCAGGCCGGCGTTCAGGGTGAGATTCCGTGTGAGCTTCCAGTCGTCCTGGAGATACAGGGCGAAGTATTTCGCGCGGCGGTCCAGCTCGTCGGTATCGCGCACCGAGCCCGAGTTGGGGAATCCGAGCAGAAGACTGGCGAGCGCGTTGCCGCTATTGGTGACGCCGGGCTGCGCGGTGCCTTGCACGGCGAAGCCGAGCTGCCCGGAGATGAGGGGATGGAAGTTGTCGACGTTGCGTGCGAGCCGGAGCTCGCCGCCGAAACGAAACGAGTGGCTGCCGCGGTAGACGAAGACGGAATCCACCAGGTGCGTATCGTGTATCGGAATCTGTACGCGCTCCTGGCCGGTGGAGCCCATGGAGACGAAGCCGGCCACGTCGACGCGCGGGAAGGACCTGTCCGGCACGCCCTTCAGGCCCAGCTTCGTCGGCCAGCCCTCGCCGAGGCCGAGGGTGCGGCTGTGGAAGCGGCGCGGCTGCCAGTTGAAGCGAAAGTCGTTGATGACCGCCGGGGAGAAGGTGTGCTGCTCGCTGAAGACGTAGCTGAAGGCGCGGCGATCGGAGATGTTGCCGTTGGGGTCGGCGGCGGGCTCGTCGAAGGCGGCGGCGGTGAAGGTGGGAAAGTCGTGGACGATGATGCGCGCCGACAGCTTGTCGCGCTCGCTGAACAGGTGGTCGATTTTGGTGGTGCCGGTGGTGATGTCAAGTCCCATGGAGGCGTTCCGGGTGATGTTGTTGGCGCCGGCCAGGTTGGCGGCGGCGCGGTTGGGGAGCGGGAACAGCGGCGCCAGGCGCCCGCCGACCGCGTCGATGCGCGCCGTCGGGATCACGTTGCCGGGAAACTGGTCGCGGATGGTCTGCGACGGGTTGGACGGGTTGGCGCGAGACGTCGCCGGATCGAAGACGGGGATGAGGGCGCCGGCCGCGGTGGTGGTCCGGGAGAAGTCGCCGCGCCGCTGGAGATCGGTGGGCACGGTGAACGTCCGCGCCTGGCCGACGCGCTGCCTCTGGAATTCCACGTGGGCGAAGAAGAAAGTCCGGTTGCGGAGGACCGGGCCGCCGGCGGCGCCTCCGAAGACGTTCCAGCGCAGCGGCGGGCGCGAAGTGGCGAAGGTATTGCGCGCGTCGAGCTGGTCGTGGCGGAAGTACTCGTAGAGCACGCCGGTGAAATCGTTGGTGCCGGAGCGCGTGGTCATCGCGATGACGCCGGCGGCGGAGTTGCCGAATTCCGCCGCGTAGGCGTTCTGCTGAACGCGGATCTCCTGCACGGCTTCCACCGGCGGGTTGAAGAGAGCCTGCGAGACCTCCAGCGCGATGTTGGACGAGTTGACGCCGTCCAGCAGCCACTGCTGGGAGTCGCTGCGCGAGCCGGCGATCGTGTAGCGCGGCCGGATCACGTCGCCGGCGATGAAGACCGCGTGGCCCATGAGGGCCATGAGCTGTCCCACGCGGCGGCCGTTCAACGGCATGTCGACGATGGTCTTGTTCTCGATGAATTGCCCGACGGTCGCCGTCTCGGACTCCAGCAGCGGCGCCGCCCCGGAAACGTTGACCGATTCGGTGACCTGCCCCAGCGGCAGCGTGATGTCGAGCCGGGTGACGCGGCCGAGCTCGAGCACGATGCCCGAGCGGGTGGAGCTTTGAAAGCCGGCCGCCTCCGTGGCCAGGCGATAGCGGCCCGGTGCCAGCAGCGGGAATGTGTACTCCCCCTGCGCATTCGTCTGGGTGGTGCCGAGGACCCCGGTTTCTTCGCTGGTGAGGCGGAGATTGACGCCGGCGAGACGGGCTTCGGACGGGTCCGAAACGATGCCGGTGAGTGTCGCCGTCGAGACCTGTGCTGCGGCGGAGAAGGTGGTGGTTACAAGAAGCCAGACCGCGAAGAAGATTCTCATGGCACCCCCTGCCCCTACAGGGGCTGTCCCCGCCTGCGGCGGAGTGGCGCCCCACAATTTAGGGGAGCAAACGGTCATGCCGTTTGCTTAGACGCCGGTAGTATACCGGATTCCTGCCGTTGGCGCGGCGCGCGAAGTCCGGCGCAGTTGCCGCACTCCCCGCCGACCGATTATGTTGGGGAGGCCATGTCTCATACGGTTCCTGTCACAGTGGCCCGCGGCGACGGCATCGGGCCGGAAATCATGGGCGCCACGCTTCAGATCCTGGAGGCGGCCGGCGCGCGGCTGGCGATCGAAGAGATCGAGATCGGGGAGAAAGTTTACCTGCGCGGCATCAGCTCGGGCATCGAGCCCGCTTCCTGGGAGTCGCTGCGGCGGACCAAGGTCTTCCTGAAAGCGCCCATCACCACCCCGCAGGGCGGCGGCTTCAAGAGCCTCAACGTGGCCACGCGCAAAACGCTCGGCCTGTACGCCAACGTGCGGCCGTGCGTGGCCTACCATCCCTACGTCGATACCCTCCATCCCGGCATGGACCTGGTGATCGTGCGCGAGAACGAAGAGGATCTCTACGCCGGCATCGAGCACCAGCAGACCGACGACGTGGCGCAGTGCCTGAAGCTCATCTCCCGGCCGGGGAGCGAGAAGATCGTCCGCTACGCCTTCGAGTACGCGCGCCGCAACGGCCGCCGCAAGGTCACCTGCTTCACCAAGGACAACATCATGAAGCTGACCGACGGGCTGTTCCACGCGGTCTACGACGAGGTCGGGGCCCAGTATCCGGAGATCGAGAAGGAGCACTGGATCGTCGACATCGGCGCGGCCAAGATGGCGGACGCGCCGGAGAACTTCGACGTCATCGTGATGCCGAACCTGTACGGCGACATTCTCTCCGACGTGGCGGCGCAGATCGCCGGCTCGGTGGGCCTGGCCGGCTCGGCCAACATCGGCGAGCACTGCGCCATGTTCGAAGCCATCCACGGCTCGGCGCCGCGGCGGGCGAACCAGAACCTGGCCAACCCGAGCGGGCTGCTGCTGGGTGCGGTCATGATGCTGGTGCACATCGGCGAGCCGGACGTCGCCGAGCTGGTGCACAACGCCTGGCTGCGCACGCTGGAGGACGGCATACACACCTACGACATCTTTCAGGAGGGCATCAGCAAGGAAAAAGTCGGCACACGCGAGTTCGCCGCCGCCGTGGCGGCCCGCGTGGGCGCGAAGCCGGAAAAGCTCAAGGCGGCGAAATATCAGGCCGCCGGCGGGCAGGCCATCCCGCGGGCCACGGTGCGGCCTCCGGCCCGCAAGGAGCTGCTCGGCGTGGACGTGTTCATCCACTGGCGCGGCGACGCCCCGGAGGAGATGGCGGCGCGCATGCAGAAGATCGTGGTCGAGGGCACACGCCTGCACATGATCAGCAACCGCGGCGTCAAGGTCTGGCCGGACGGCATGCCCGAGACGTTCTGCTCGGATCACTGGCGCTGCCGCTTCCTGGCCCGCGAGCGGGGCGCCACGGTAAGCCACGGCCAGATCGTCGCGCTGCTCGCCCGGGCGGCCGAGACGGGACTGGACTTCATCAAGACCGAGAACCTGTGCGCCTTTGACGGCCGGCCGGCCTTCTCGCTCGAGCTGGGAGAGTAAGCCGATGGCCGCCGCGAAAAAACCGCTCGTCGGTGTGTTGATGGGCAGCAAGTCGGACTGGGACACCATGCAACACGCCGCCGCGACGCTGGCGCGCTTCCAGGTGGCGCACGAGTGCCGCGTGGTCTCCGCGCATCGGACGCCGCAGGCCGCGGCCGATTATGCCCAGGGCGCCGCCGCCCGCGGCCTGGAGGTGGTCATCGCCGCCGCCGGCGGAGCCGCGCACCTGGCCGGCGTGCTGGCCGCCTGGACCACGCTGCCCGTGCTCGGCGTGCCCATCGAGAGCGCTTCGCTGAAGGGACTCGACTCGCTGCTGTCGACCGTCCAGATGCCCGGCGGGATTCCCGTGGCGACCTTCGCCATCGGCAAACCGGGCGCGATCAACGCCGCGCTGTTCGCCGTCGCTGTACTGGCGCTCTCCGATCCCGGGCTGGCGGAGAAGCTGGCCGAGTTCCGCCGCGAGCAGGCCGCCAAGGTGCTCGCCGAGAAGCTGCCTTAGGGTGACGTGGCGCAGGCTCTCAGCCTGCCGCGCCGAGACTCGTCTCGGCGCCTGCGGTCCGCTGGCTCGCTCTCGACCAGAGATAGTCCTACGCTCGGGTCACATACGCGCGCAGGAAGTAATGACCCAACTCCTCCCCACGAGACGGCGGCGGGAATTGGCACGTACATGTCGTGCGTTGACCCGCTGGAAATTCGCTGGCGTCGAGACGAGTCTCGACGCGGCAGACAGGAGTGTCTGCGCCACATCGGAGGCTGCAAATGTACAAACTCCAGGGACACCCGGGTTGCCGCGCGCGCGGCCATGCGGTAGTCCTTAATAGGTACCGCATGGCGAGCCCGGATCAGCAGCAGCCGTCTCCTACGCCGGGTGGTGAGGAGGAGACCCGCACCGCCCACGGTGGAACGCTGCCCGGCGGCCAGACGCTGGCCGGGCGGTTCCGTATCGTGCGCTTCCTCGGCCAGGGCGGGATGGGCGAGGTGTACGAGGCCGAGGACCTGGAGCTGAACGAGCAGCTCGCGCTGAAGACCATCCGTCCGGAGATCGCCGGCGACGAGGATGCGCTGGCGCGCTTCAAGCGCGAGATCCACCTGGCGCGGCGGGTCACCCACGGGAACGTCTGCCGCATCTTCGACCTGTTCCGTCACCAGCCGCCCGAGCCGGCGCAGCCGATCAACTTTCTCACCATGGAGCTGCTGCGCGGGGAAACGCTGTCGGCGCGGCTGCGGCGCACCGGCGCGATGCCGGTGGCCGACGCTATCCCCATCGTGCGCCAGATGGCGGCCGCGCTGGATGCCGCGCACCAGGCCAACGTGATCCACCGCGACTTCAAGAGCGCCAACGTCATGCTGGCGGCCGCGCGGGAAGGCTCGGGGTCGCCGCTGCGCGCCGTGGTCACCGATTTCGGCCTGGCCCGCCAGCAGCCCTCCGTCGGGGATGACTCTACCACGTCGGTCTCCCGCATGCCTGGCATGCGCGGCACGCCGGCCTACATGGCGCCCGAGCAGGTCCGGGGCGAGAATATCACTACCGTCGCCGACATCTACGCCCTGGGCGTGGTGATGTTCGAGATGGTCACCGGCCGGCGGCCGTTCGGCGGCGACACGCCGCTGGCGACGGCGCTCAAGCGGCTGGAGGAACCGCCGCCTTCCCCGCGCACGCTGGTCCCCGACCTGGCGCCGCGGTGGGAGGCGGCCATTCTGCGATGCCTGGAGCGCGATCCGGCCAGGCGGTTTGCCCGCGCCTCCGAAGTGGTGGAGGCGCTCGAGGAGGCTGCGCCCGCGCCGGCCCCGTCGCTCGGCCGCCGCCGCTGGGCGATGGCCGCGCTGGTTCTATTCGGCATCGCCGCCGGCGTCTTTTTCGCGCGCCTGCCGCGCGAGGAGGTCAAGAGTGAACCGGCGGGCGTGAGAGCGCGGCGCGCGGTGGCCGTGCTCGGCTTCAAGGACCTCTCCGGGCGGCCGGCCTCGGCCTGGCTCTCGACGGCGCTTTCGGAGATGCTCACCACCGAGCTGGCCGCCGGCGAGACGCTGCGCACGGTTCCGGGCGAAACCGTGGCCCGCGCCCGGATCGAGCTGGCGCTGGCGGCGGCCGACAGCTATGGCACCGACACGCTGGCGCGCATTCGGCGCAACCTGGGCGCCGACCTGGTGGTGCTGGGATCCTACGTCGCTCTCGGCGAGCCCTCGGGCGGCCAGATCCGCCTCGACCTGCGCTTACAGGACGCCGCGCGCGGGGAGACCATTGCCTCGGTCGCCGAAACCGGCACCGAGGGGCAACTGTTCGACCTGGTCTCCCGCACCGGCTCGCGCCTGCGCGAGAAGATGGGCGTGGCGGCCCTCAACGCCGCCCAGGCCGTGCAGGTGCGCGCCGCGCTCCCGTCCACTCCCGAAGCCGCGCGGCTCTACACCGAAGGTCTCGCGCGGCTCCGCGCCTTCGACGGCAAGGGGGCGCGGGAGGCGCTCGAAAAGGCCGTCGCCGCCGACCCGGGCAACGCGCTCGCCTACTCGGCCCTCTCCGGGGCCTGGCACTATCTCGGCTACGATGTCCGTGCCAGGGAAGAGGCGCAGCGCGCCTTCGACCGATCCGCGCAGCTCTCGCGCGAGGACCGCCTCGCCATTCAGGCGCGCTACCACGAAGCGCGCAAAGAATGGAGCCAGGCGGTGGAGAGCTACCGGACGCTGCACGGCTTCTTCCCCGACAACCTCGAGTACGGACTGCGGCTGGCCTCGGCGCAAACCAGCGACGCGCAGGGGAAAGCGGCCCTGGGGACGATCGAGACGCTGCGCAAGCTGCCTGCTCCGGCGCGCGACGATCCGCGGATCGACCTCGGCGAGGCCTCGGCGGCGATTACGCTGTCTGACTGGAAGCGCCAGCAGGCGGCGGCCTCCAGCGCGGCCAGGAAAGCCTTCGCCGGCGGCGCGAAACTGCTGGCGGCGGAGGCGCGGCTGCTGGAGGGGCTCGCCATGGCCCGGATCGGGCAGCCGGGCCCGGCGATGGCGGCGCATCAGGAATCGCGGCGTCTGCATGCGGAAGCCGGCGACGAGCACGGCGTGGCCCGCGCCGACGTCAACATCGCCAATTTCATCCTCGGGCAGGGCGACCTGGCCGCGAGCAAGAAGACGGCCGAGCAGGCGCTGTCGTCCTTTCGCAGGATGGGAACCATGCGCGGCGCCGCCACCGCGCTGAGCATCATCGGCCGGGCGCTCGACGCGCAGGGCGACCACGAAGGCGCCCGTCACGTTTACGGGCAGTCGCTCGCCACTTACCGCGAGACCGGCGATCGCCTTGGCGAGGCGACCACGCTGAATAACATCGCCGTCGTCTACAAGGGCCAGGGCGACCTGGAGGGGGCGAAAAAGATCTACGAGCAGATCCTGCCCATCCATCGCGAGGCCGGCAACCGGAGCGGTGAGGCGGTCGTGTTGCAGAACCTCGCCATCACGCTGCACGATAAAGGCGAGCTGGCCCGCTCGCGCAAGACGTTCGAGCAGGTGCTCTCGATTCACCGGCAGCTCGGGGGAAAGGGAGGCATCGCCAGCGTCCGGTTTCCCATGGGCCGCCTGCTGACGGCCCAAGGCGACCTGGCGGAGGCGCGCAAGAGCTTCGAAGAGTCGCTCGCCATTCGCAAGGAAGCCGGCGAAACGCGCGGCGCCCAGTTCGTACGGGCCAACCTGGCGGCCCTGATGGTGGAGGAGAGGCGGCTGGTGGAAGCCGAGGCGATGGGGCGCGAAGTAGCCGAGTTCTTCCGCAAGGAGAAGTCCCCCGACTCGGAGGCGTTCGCTCTCAGCTTCGTCGCGCAGTCCTTGCTCGCGCAGGGCAAGACGGCCGAGGCGCGCAAGACGATCGAGCAGGCGCTGCCGCTGGCCTCCAAGAGCCCCCACATCCGCCTGCCGGTGAACATCATCGCCGCCCGCATCCGCGCCCTGGCCGGCGAGGGCACCGAGGCCGCCTCCAGCCTGCGCACGCTGCTCGAGGAAGCGCGGCGCGGCGGCTATGCCGGCTATCAACTGGAGATCCGGCTCGAGCTGGGCGCGATCGAGCGCCGTTCGGGTAACGTCGCCCCGGCCCGCGCTCTCCTGGAAACAGTGGAGAAAGAGGCCCGCTCGCTCGGCTTCGGCCTCATCGCGCGCAAGGCCGCGGCGGCTTTGCGGTAGGGCCGCGGGCGCCGGTGTCGGACTTGGTACTACATTTCGCAATTACGGTGACGTATCGGCGAGCAGCGTGGCGTGGCGCAGGCTCTCAGCCTGCCGCGTCGGCACTCCTGCCGACGCCTGGTTGGGCGGCTCCGTGCGCCGAGATGAGTCTCGGCGCGGCAGACACGAGTGTCTGCGCCACGTCTGGGAACATACATCATCGTAATTCTGAAACGGTGAACTTAGGGAGGAGTCATATGATCTGGCTGCGATTCGCGATCGTTTTCCTGGCCGCGCAGGCCTGCTTCGGCCAGCTCACCACCGGCTCGCTGTTCGGCTCTGTCCGCGACCCGAGCGGCCTGGCCGTCGCCGGCGCTTCGGTGAAGCTCACGCAGTTGTCGACCGGCCGCGAGCGCGCCGTCTCCACCGACGAGCGCGGCGACTTCGTCCTCAGCGGCCTGGACGGCGGCGAATACCGGCTGCTGGTCGCCGCGGCAGGCTTCAAACAGGCGGAGCGCGCCGCGATCCGCGTCAGCGCCGGCGACCGCCTGTCGCTGCCGCCCATCGAGCTCGCCCTCGGCGCGGTGAACGAAGTGGTGTCGGTCACCGCCGAGGCCGCCCTGCTGCAAACGCGCAGCGCCGAGCGTGCCGAGGTCATCACCCCGACGCAGGTCCAGAACCTGCTCGTGCGCGGCCGCAATGTCACCGACCTCATGCAGCTTCTCCCCGGGGTGGTGGTGCGCGCGCAGCCGGACGAGCTCTCCTCCACCTCCAACTTCAGCGTGATGGGGAATCGCCAGACCACCAACAACATCCTCATCGACGGCATCCCCGCCGCCGACATGGGCAACGGCTCGCAGTTGAAGCTCACCGTCAGCCAGGACGCGGTCGCCGAGGTGAAGATCCTGGTGAGCAACTACCAGGCCGAGTACGGGCGCATGGCGGGCTCCAACGTCGTGATCGTCACCAAGTCCGGCTCGCGCGAGCTGCACGGCCTGGCCTCCTACTTCAAGCGTCACGAGCAGTTCAACGCCAACAACTTCTTCAACAACCGCATCGGCCTGCCGGCTCCGCGCTACCGCTACAACACCTTCACATACAGCGTCGGCGGGCCGGTCTTCCTCCCCGGCCGCTTCAACCGCAACCGCGAGAAACTGTTCTTCCACTGGGGGCAGGAGTTCTGGCCCATCCGCCGCGCCTCGACCGGCAGTCTCACCGTGCCGACCGAGCTCGAGCGCAACGGGAACTTCTCCCAGACGCTCGACCTCAACAACCGGCTGATCGTCGTGCGCGATCCCGCCGGCGGCGCGCCCTTCCCGGCGAACATCATTCCCGCCTCGCAGGTCGACCGCAACGGGCAGGCGCTGCTGAAGCTCTTCGCGCCGGCCAACTTCTTCGACCGCGGCATCTCCCTCGGCCAGTACAACTACCTGTTCCAGGCCGAGACCCAGGCGCCCAAGTACACCCATTCGCTCAAAATCGACTACAACCCGCGCTCGGCCGACGCCTTCACGTTCGGCTTCAACCAGTTCAACGAGGATCATAAGGGCTCGGTCGGCATCCCCAGCGGCGGCGGCCTGAACTGGCCGCAGATGATCAAGACCTGGGCCACGCATCCCAAATCGCTGACCGGGCGATGGACGCGCATCCTCTCTCCCACGCTGCTGCACGAGTTCCACTTCGGCTACCTCGACCAGCCCGCCGACGACACTTACGAGGATTCCGAGCTCGCCAGGATGCGGCGGGACCAGGCCGGTTTCACCGCCGGCCAGTTCAGCGCGACCGGCAACCCGCTGCGCGTGATCCCCAACGCCACCTTCGGCGGCGTGCCCAACCCGGCCAACCTGACCATCGAGGGGCGCTTCCCGCTGTTCAACCGCTACTACATCTGGAACTGGTCCGAGACGGTGACGCTGACCAGGGGCCCGCACACGCTGAAGGCCGGCCTCTACATCGAGCACTTCCGGCGGAACCAGAAAAAGGCCGTGACCTTCAACGGGCTGTTCGATTTCGGCCGCAACGTGAACAACCCGCTCGACACCGGCTGGGCGTACGCCAACGCCGCGCTGGGCGTGTTCAACACCTACACCGAATCCACCGACGCCGCCTGGATGAATGTCCGCACCACCGGCCTGGAGTGGTTCGCGCAGGACAACTGGAAGCTCACGCGCCGGCTGACGCTCGACTACGGCATGCGGTTCTACGTCATCCCGCCGCTCCACGAGCGCGACGACAACATCGCGGCGTTCGTCCCGTCGCGCTTCGATCCGGGGCGACGCGTCCAGCTCATCCAGCCGGGGTTCAACGCGCAGCGGCAGCGTGTCGGGGTGCACCCGGTCACCGGCCAGCTCTTCTCCGCCGCCCAGATCGGCGCCATCGCGCCGGGGACCGGCGATCCCTACAACGGCATGCTGGTCGACTCGGCGTCCACCGACTACCCGCGGGGCTTCATGAAGAGCCGCGGCGTGGCCTTCGGCCCGCGCATCGGCTTCGCCTGGGACCTGGCCGGCAACGGCCGCACCGCCGTGCGCGGCGGCTTCGGCTTCTTCTACAACCGCTTCTTCACCGAAACGTTTTTCAACCCGTTCGTCGGCCAGCCGCCGATCATCGACACGCCGGTGGTCAACTTCGGCCGCGTCTCCGCCATCCGCTCGGCGACCGGACTGCTCTACCCCTCGAACGTCTTCGCCGCCGACCCGGAGGGCCACCTGCCGGCGGTGATGAACTTCAGCATCTCCGTGCAGCGCGAGGTGGGCTTCTCCACCGTGGTCGACGTCGGCTACGGCGGCTCGCTCGGCCGCCATCTCTACTGGCGGCGGGACATCAACCCCATCGCGCTCGGCGCCAACTTCGACGCGCGCAACGGCGACCCCACCACGCCCGGGCGGCCGCTCGCGGCGCCGTTCCTGCGACCCCTGGCCGGCTACAACAACATCAACACCATCGAGGGCGCGGGCAGCTCGAACTACCACGCGCTGCTGGTCTCGGCCCGGCGCCGCTTCACGCGCGGTCTCGAGTTCGGCGTCGCCTATACGTGGTCGAAGGCGCTCGACTTCAACGACGCCGATACCGACGCCATCAGCCCGCTGGTCGCGGTGCGCGTGTGGAACTATGGCCTGGCCGATTTCGACCGCACGCACATCTTCAACTTCAACTACGTCTGGGAGCTGCCTTCCCGCGCCTGGCCGGCCGGCGCGCTGCGCCTGGCGCTCAACGGCTGGCAGCTCTCCGGGATCACCGGCTTCGTCAGCGGGCAGCCGCTCGGCGTGGGCTATTCGACCACAACCGCGATCGACACCACCGGCACGCCCTCGCAGGGGGCGCGCATTTTCGTCACCGGTAATCCGGTGCTGCCCAAGGACCAGCGCAGCTTTTCCCGCAACTTCAACACCGCCCTGTTCCGCGTGCCCGCCATCGGCACGATCGGCAACGCCGCCAGGACGCTGATCCGCGGGCCGGGCATCAACAACTGGGACATCGCGGCGTTCAAGAATTTCCCGCTCGGCGAGAAGGTGCGGCTCCAGTTCCGCGCGGAGTTCTACAATGCCTTCAACCACACGCAGTTTTCCGGGCTGGACGCGGCCGCGCGCTTCGATACTTCCACCGGCGAGCAGGTCAACCGGCGCTTCGGCGAATTCACCGCCGCGCGTAATCCGCGGCAGATCCAGTTCGCCCTGCGGGTCTTCTTCTAGACCTCTTTTCCGGCGAGCCCGACTAGGAACTGGAAGCCTTCCTCGAAAACCTGGCCAAGATCGGGCGAAGGAGGCTATTACGCTTTCTAGCCGCCAGTGTCTCAGCGCAAATGCCCCTGATCAACTTCAACTCCGCGATGGTCGCCTCCTCCCCGCCCACTCCTGCGTTCGACAAGCGCACAGCTTCCCTCGTACGAGCGATCAACACCTGATGCGGCATCTCGACCATGACTTCGGACCATTCAGATTTCGCGGCGCTCAATACTGTGTCCGGCATTTCAACCGATTTGCCGCTCTTCAACAAAGCTATCATCTCATCAACACACGCCGAGAAAGTCAGTAAGTACCTCCTTTCGCGCGAGTCCCTTTCGAACACGTCACTCAGCATTCGTTGCAGCCAGAAAACGCACAGCGTTCCGACCGCCGCCAAGAACAGCCCCGCGGCAGTTCCCAGTAGGTTCCGCCACCACGGCGGAACTATCTCGACCGAGACGCTCTCGCGGTGACTCACATTTCCCTGTCCGTCCCAAATCACAACCGTCGGATTCATTGTGCCACGCCCTCGAAATGGCCGATGGATCAGCAACTCCTGCGTCGATTGCCGCAGTCTGCCACTCATCGCGGCATGCAGCGGGGAGTCCCAGAACAAAGCGTACCGCTCGTGCTCCTGATCCCGAGCTGGCAGCGTAACGCGGACATCCAGGGCCTCATCCTCAGCCACCTTAAGCTTGGTCGTCAAGATAACAGAAGTCTCTCCTACGGCAGCCAGGAGAACACCACTAAAAAACACGCCGACCAGGCTTCGTGCCAACAAGCTTACCCTCGTCATACCTTGGCCGACCTTCTCCCCTACTGAGCAGCGCGGCCCGCCGCCCCGCCCCTCCAAAACACCTCTAGCAGGACCTCCTCCACGCTCTTTCTCCGCGAACTGCGCCTCAGTTCTGATGGCTCCTATATCCAACAAGCCGGGGTGATAGACATTCAGATGCCCAAGCTCCGCGATGATGGCATTGCGAATAGCCGCCACCGAAGGCAGTTCTACGTGCCAGCGATTCGTCAACTGATCAAACGCGTGGCTGTAACACACTTCCTCACACGTCCACGCCACCTCGAGAATCTCCAGGAATAGCAGCACCAGAAATGCCTTATGTCTTACCATTACCTTGACCTGCTCTCCATACTCCCTCGGATTCAAAGCAATGTATCCATAGTCGGGTGTCTTATCCGTAAATGTGAATTTATCAAGCACAGTAGCGGGGATGGGCAACATGTAATCGTCGACGATCAATTGCAGATAGAAAAACTTGTCAAAGGTAGTAACCAGGCACTGCTTGGCTCTCGACGTCAAGGCGATGTGCTCAACTTGGATAAAATTCCCACTGGTCGATTTTGCCTTGTTAACCCGTAGCAAATCCGAAACATCTAACTGAGCCATACTCCCGAGGCATGCCAACACAAGCTCCTCTGGATACCCCTTGTTCGCCGCGCCTGTGAAAGCTGCAAGAACGTCTGTCGTCTTAACCGCAATACCATGCTGCTCCTGGCGCCCGATAAAATGCAGAATAAGCCGCTTCAGCCAATACGTGGCCGGATGCGGGTAGGTGAAAACAACGCTGTCTGGGCCTCCTTTTAGGTCTTCCTGAAGGGCGACAAGATAGATGTTGGGGAATTTCGATTTGAACTGGTTGAACCTGCGTCGCCCATCAAGGATAAAGGCCAGAAGACCAACTGGATAGCTGTGGAGCAGCCGGTCAAACCCAATCGCCTGGCTACCCTGACCGAAAACCTGCCCTTCTAGCCAACTGTATTGAGCGAAAAAATCCACGATGTCACGAAGACCATAGGTATTTGTTTACCGCGTGAGATCTCCGCGTAGCCGTTGCCGGGCATCACGCACCAGTGGATAGACGTAGATATCTTTGACCACTTGACCGTGAGCTTTGTGCTTCCGGTCCATACGCCCGCGCCC
>Ga0247727_10007916_pt1 | contig 19974 bp, 23 predicted proteins | sample WisWelCaveWW1625_FD_202498 | JGI IMG/M metagenome (GOLD analysis project Ga0247727, IMG submission 202498) | Biofilm microbial communities from Wishing Well Cave, Virginia, United States - WW16-25 | ecosystem: Environmental > Aquatic > Deep subsurface > Groundwater > Cave microbial mat | place... | reverse complement strand
CCAAGAACCCGCTCACGGTCTCTCCTGACGATCCCGTGCTCGAGGCCGCCTCCTACATGGGTCTCAAGCACTTCCGGCGCATCCCGGTCGTGGACAGGGGGAAGCTTGTGGGCATGGTCAGCATCGGGGACATCAACAGGGGGCTTTTCCTCTCCCAGCAGTCAGGTTCCTAGGAATCACGTCAATCTGTTTTCATGGAATGGTAAAGGTGCCAGGAGCTATTTCTGGCTAGCGCAATCCCTCCCCGCTCATTCCTCCCCCGAATCCACCGAAGGTGCCGCCGAAGCCGCCCTGGCCGCTGCTCCAAAACTCCCCGCGACGGAGGCGACCATAGGGATGCCGGAGATCCGGCCTGCTGATCCACCAGAGGAACCAGAGCGCGCCGATGCTCATTGTCACTGTCAGAAAAATACCGAATCCCTTGAGCTTATGCCGTGACGGTTCAGCCGCCTGTACGTTCTGCGAGGCGGAGGCCAGCGCCACCACAGCCCGGTAGAGCCCTTCCTCGAACTGTGCTTGGCGAAACGCAGACTCCAGGTACTTGCTGCCGACTTCCGCCACAAGCGCCGGCGTGATAATTGGCAGCATGCTTTTCCCCAACGTGACCGTCGCCTGCCGCCCCTCGACCACCGCCAGCACCAGTACCCCGTGCTCTTTTTGCGCCGTGCCGATGCCCCATCGCTCATAGAGCGCCGCGGCATAATCCTTGGCCGTCGCATAGGGTTTGGTGGATGGCACAGTCACCACGACCATCTCGACGCCGGTCTTCCGCTCGAGGTCCTGGCATACGGAGCGGATCCGTTCTTTCCAACGCGCGTCGAGGATGCCCGCGTGATCGCTCACGTAGCCCATCGGATTGGGCAACGGTGAGGGCCGCATCTCAGTACGGCCTGGGTAGGCGGGTGCACCGGGCTGCTTGTTCTGTGGCAGCGCTGACGCCGCCTGAGGAACAAGAAGGATGACAAGACCGATGAGGCACAACAACGGATTCATGGCCGGCCCACTTTTTCCACGAGCGTTTGGAGGGTTGCGGCATAGCGTTCGAATAACCGTGGCGCCTCGGCTGGCCCCGGGCTGATGATGCCGCGCTTGAGGTTCAGCACCTCATGAAAGGCCGCGCAGTCAACACTCCAGTGCTGTTGAACCACCTTCAGCACCGCATCAGCAGACCGTTCAACCGGCCGTCCGGCTGCCCGCAGCAACCCCCTCAGGCATGGAAGGAGCGCTGTGAGCGACAACGGCAACAGAATCGTGATCGCTTCCATGCTCGCCCCTCCTTCGACATACCGCTGCCTCAACCGCAGGAGATTGCCACGCAGTTCCTGCTCGCACTGGGGGCGCAGATTCTTCAGATCGATGCGGAGCTCAGGAAAGGGATCGCGCCCCGCCAACAGGACGTGCTGCTCCTGAATCTCCAGATATTCCAGCGGAAACAGATCAAGCGACGATTTCAACTCGCCTATCGTCAGGAACAGCGGCACAACGATCTGCTCCTTCTGCCATCGCTTGTGCAACGCCGCATACTGTGCCAGCAGTCCTGCGTCCTGCTTGGCCAGCAGGATGAGCAGATTGATGTTCGATTTGCCAGGCAGGTACTCCCCGCCCGCGGCGCTGCCGTAGAGGATCACGGCTTCGAGCGTGTCGCCGAAGAGTGTTTGAATCTGCGCCAGATAGGGCCGCAGGGTCGCGCGGACCGATTCCGGAATCTCAGCCATGCTCCACCCTGTCTGCGCGCGGATCGGGCAGGAACCCTCCCGCCATGAGCCGATCCAGCAACCCGAACGGCGACGCTTCGCGCAAGCCCGCCGTGGTTTCCAATACCTTGTGTCTGAGTCTCCTGTTCCGGCCCATGGTGCGAAACACGCGATCCCTGAGAAAGGCCAGCACCGGATTGCCGGTGTTCCAGAAGATCACCTGTTCATCGGCCATCCGTTGCAGCATCGTCACTTGCGGCCGACGTCGCCGTTCATACTCCGCCAACGCCGAAGCCGAGATATCGCCTGTCTCTAAACACCGTGGGATCAGGTCGGCCAGCGCCATCGCGTCCGCCATGGCCTGCATCCGCCCTTGCGACGCATGGGGATTCATGGCGTGGGCCGCATCCCCGATCAACACGGCCCCATCGGCCACCCATCGCTTCGTCTTCACGCGACCGGTGGGCATATAGGCCGTTTGTTTCCAATCCGTGAGCGTGCGAAAGGTCTTCTCGAGCGAGGGATCAATGCGAATCCATTTCTCTTGTCGAGCCGCAATGCCCTGCGTCTTGACCTGTTCCATTGAACCGGCCGGAATCATGTCGAACAGATAGACCTTGCGGCCGGCGGCAGGGAACAGACCCAGGATTTCTCCGCGCCCGACAAAGTAGCGCCCTTCGTCCAGCCCATCGGGGCAATCCAAGATGGCAATCAAATATCCTTCACGATACAGATGGAGTTTGGCCGGAATCCCCAAGGCATCCCGGACTTTTGAGAAGGCACCGTCGGCCCCCACAACCAGCCTGGCCGAGATCGCTGTCGTTTGTCCTCCGCGCTCGACCTGTACGCCGACAACACGGTCTGCCTCGCGCAACAGCCCCTTGAACGTCGCGCCGTAACGGAGCGCGCCAGGCGCCGTCTTTTCCAGCGCGCCCAGGATCACATGGTGCGCGACATTGGGCAGTGTGACAATCGCACGGTTGTAAGGGGGCGGCAGCATGTCGTAGTCCACAGTACAGAGTCTTTCACACCCACCCGCCCCAGGCGACGTCGCACCCGCCCACCCCGCGCCTGCCGGAGCAGGCTCTTCTCCTCGGGGACGCGCCCCTTCCCGTGCACCGCCGACTCGACAGAAATGGAAGTGTCGTACAGATCGTGTTGCATCAGCCGGTAATTTGTTCAGAACGCCGAGCCGATCCAGAATCTGCTGCCCGTTGGGCTGGAGAATTTCTCCTCGCAGGCCGGTCGGGGGCCCCGGCGCTTGCTCGAGCACGACGCTCTTGATGCCCTTCTGCGCCAGCGCGAGGCCGAGCACGGCCCCTCCCCCGCCCGCACCGACGATGACAACATCAGTCCGCTCGGTCATTTCCAGTCCCCGTAGCGCTCTGTGTCCTTCCACATGGCCAAGAACTTGTCCCGCGCCTTGGCGCTCGTGACCGGGTCGGTGAACACGTCCAACCGTTCGTCGTTATAGCGGTTGCCGCTGCCGGTCTGGTTCATCGAGCCGGAGGTATTGATTTCATCGTCCATCACGACTTGCTTGAGATGCATCAGATTCTCATGCCGGTTCACTTTGATCGGAATGCCGGCCAGAGACAGCGTCTCCACGGCGGAGCGCTGCTTGGGATCGTTGAGCTTCTCCCGATCCGTGATTACCCGCACATCCACGCCCCGCTTGTGGGCCGCGATCAGCGCCTTGACGATCGGCGGATAGGTGATGCCGTAAATCGCCACATAGATGTAGCGCCGGGCTTTCCCGTAGAGCGATGCCAGCCGCTCGCCCGGCAGATCCTCCGGCGCGTAGTAGACCTCGATGTTCGCCGCAGCACTCAGGCAGGGCGAACCGAACAGGGCCACAGCCAGCCACACCGCCGCAGCGAGCGCAGCCCCCATCCGTGTGGCTCCTCGGCGCATCTGATTCGGTTAATCCTGCTCGAACAACTCGCGGAAATGATCGTCCGACTCTTCCCAGGCTTTGGGAGACGCCTTTACCAGCCAGTTTTTCAGGTAGGTTTTTTGTCCGGCCGTGAGCATCTGCTTGATCTGGTGGGTGCGTCCCTGCAACGGCTGGAGGAATCCTGTTTTCTTGGCCGTATCCAACGTCGCGGTCCGGACATAGACGTTCGTAAACATGGTGGGAGCCTCGTCGTTCCCCTCCCCCTGCACCCAGACGGAGAGAAATTTCTCGAAGTGCATGCCGGCGCTGTCCATGGCCGGCTCGGCATCGTGAAAGAGTTCGTTTTCTGACTGTTCAAGCGGCGTCGCGTCCGCCGCCCGAAACAGGAAGTTTCGTTTCCACATCATCAGCCTCGCGGAAGTTCGCATAGTGCAAGGGGAATAGTGCGAAAGTCAAGTCAGCCGGTTGCCTTGACAACCACGCGGTTTGCTTGTTATCGTGTCCAAATTCCTCAATCCTCAGGCCAAGTTGGAGTAATGCAGGTCAAAATCAACGGGAAGCCGGAAGAGGTCCAGGGGGGAACGGTTTTGGACCTGCTGAAAGCAAAAAATATCGACCCGCACATGGTCGCCGTGGAGCTCAACGACGCCATGGTGGAACGGGACCACCTGGGTGCCACCCCCATCAGGGAGGGCGACGCGCTGGAGTTTCTGTTTTACATGGGGGGCGGCCGGTGACGGCTCCGGCATACAAGGACATCACCGAGCTGATCGGCAGGACGCCGCTGGTCCGGCTCAACCGCCTCTCCCCTGAGGGCGGGAGCACCATCTACGGGAAGGTCGAGTTTTTCAACCCGGGCGGGAGCGTCAAGGACCGCATCTGCCTCAGTATGATCAACGAGGCGGAACGACAGGGCAAGCTGAAGCCGGGCGGCACAATCGTGGAGCCGACCAGTGGCAACACCGGCATCGGCCTCGCACTGATCGCCGCCGTGCGCGGCTACAAGCTGATCCTGGTCATGCCGGAGAGCATGAGCATGGAGCGGGCCAGCCTGCTGTCGTCCTACGGCGCACAGCTCGTGCTGACGCCGGCGTGGGAAGGCATGAAGGGCTCGATCAAGGAGGCGGAGAGCATCATCGGGCAGAATCCGTCGTATTTCATGCCAGACCAGTTTTCGAACCCGGCCAACCCTGCGATACACAAGAAAACGACGGCGCTCGAGATTTGGGATGCGATGGAGGGCAAGATTGACGCATTCGTGACGGCTGTGGGCACCGGCGGCACCATCACCGGCTGCGGGGAGGTCTTCAAGGAACGGAACCCGAAGATCAAGGTGATTGCGGTCGAGCCGGCCGGCTCGCCGGTTTTATCCGGCGGAGATCCCGGTCCCCACAAGATCCAGGGCATCGGCGCGGGATTCGTTCCCAAAGTATTAAACCGCTCGATTCTCGACGGGGTGATCACGGTGACGGACGACGAGGCCTACCAGACGACCAAGCTGTTGTCGAAGAAGGAAGGCCTGCTGGTGGGCATCTCCGCCGGCGCCAACGTCTTCGTCGCACAGAAAGTCGCGAAGGAACTGGGCCCCGGCAAGAACGTGGTGACAATCCTGCCCGACACGGGCGAGCGGTATATCAGCATCGAGAAGTATTTCAATATCTAGGGAGACGTCGAAAGTCCGAAAGTCATAAAGTCCAAAGTCCCGGCGTTAAGACTTTCAGACATTCAGACTTGATGACTTAAGTGGAATTCACGGACGAACAAGTTACCCGCTACAGCCGACATATCCTCCTGCCGGAAGTCGGCGGCAAGGGGCAGAAGAAGATCGCCAAGGCGAAGATTTTGATCGTCGGCGCCGGGGGGCTGGGCTCCCCTGCCGCGTTTTATCTGGCCGCGGCCGGTGTCGGCACGCTCGGCCTGATCGACAGCGATGCCGTAGACCTGTCGAACCTCCAGAGGCAGATCATCCACTACACCCCGGACGTGGGACGGTCCAAGGTCCTGTCGGCCAAGGAAAAGATCCAGGCCCTGAACCCGGACGTGACCGTGGTGATGCACGAAGAGCGCCTCGTCGCGAGCAACGCGTTGAAGCTCGTTGCCGGCTACGACGTCGTGATCGACGGCGTGGACAATTTTCCGGCCAAGTTTCTGATCAACGACGCCTGCGTCCTGGCCGACAAGCCGCTCGTGCACGGCGGGATTCTCCGCTTCGACGGCCGGGTCACCACGATCCTCCCGAAGAAGTCGGCCTGCTACCGTTGCGTGTTCAAGCAGCCGCCGCCGGCCGGGCTGGTCGCGAGCTGCCAGGAAGCCGGCGTGATCGGCGCGCTGGCCGGCGTGATCGGGACCATCCAGGCGACCGAAGCGCTGAAGATCGTGCTCGGTATCGGCCGGCTGCTCACCGACCGGCTGCTGGATTACGACGCGAAGAAGGCGACATTCCGCGAAATCAAGACGAAGCGTAATCCGCGCTGCCCCTTGTGCGGCGAGCATCCGACGATCACGAAATTGATCGACTACGAGCAGGAGGCCTGCGAGTTGAAGCAGGTTAAGGTTGAGGCTTAGGCTGAGAAGGAAACTTGACCTGAACCTTAACCTCAGCCTTCTGGAGCGGTGACACCATGACCAAGATGAAATCGCTGGTCTGCCGGGAATGCGGCAAGGAATACCCGACCAAGGCGATCCACGTCTGCGAGCTGTGCTTCGGCCCGCTGGAGGTCAAGTACAACTACGACGAGATCAAGAAGGTTGTGTCGCGCAAGAAAATCGAAGACGGCCCGCGCAGCATGTGGCGGTACATCGACCTCCTGCCGGTCGAAAGCGCGTCGGTTGCGTCCGTGATCGGGCCGCACGCCGGCCTCACGCCGATGGTGCGCGCCAAGAACCTCGGCGCCTATCTCGGCCTCGACGAGCTGTATATCAAGAACGACACGGTCAACCACCCGACCCTGTCGTTCAAGGACCGCGTCGTGTCCGTGGCGCTGACCCGCGCGCGCGAGCTGGGTTTCGAGACTGTCGCCTGTGCCTCGACCGGCAACCTGGCCAACTCCGTGGCCGCCCACGCGGCTGCCTCTAACATGAAGTGCTACGTGTTCATTCCAGCCGACCTGGAGGCGGCGAAAGTTTTGGGCAACCTGATCTACAAGCCGAATGTCGTCGAGGTGGAAGGCAACTACGACGACGTGAACCGCCTCTGCAGCGAGATCGCGGGCGAGCACGGCTGGGCCTTCGTCAACATCAACATCCGGCCCTACTACGCGGAAGGCTCCAAGACCCTGGCCTTCGAGACCGTCGAGCAACTCGGCTGGCGCGCGCCGGACCAGGCGGTAATTCCGATGGCATCCGGCTCGTTGCTGACCAAAATTTGGAAAGGCCTGAACGAGATGAAGGCGCTGGGCCTGATCGACAAGGTCCAGACGAAAGTGAGCGGTGCGCAGGCTGAAGGCTGCTCGCCGATCGCCACCGCCTATAAAGAGGGTCGCGACTTCTTCAAGCCGGTCAAGCCCAAGACCATCGCCAAGTCGCTGGCGATCGGCAATCCGGCGGACGGCTATTACGCGCTGAAGGCGACCGGCGAAAGCAAGGGCGCGATGGACATGGTGTCCGACGAGGAAGTGGTGGACGGCATCAAGCTGCTGGCGCAGACGGAAGGCATCTTTGCCGAGACGGCGGGCGGCGTGACCGTCGGTGTCTTGAAAAAGCTGGTCAAACAGGGCGCCATAAAAAAGACGGACGTGACTGTGGCCTACATCACCGGTAACGGGCTCAAGACGCAGGAAGCGGTCATTGACGCGGTCGGCCGGCCGTTCCGCATCCAGCCGAGCTTGGTCAGCTTCGAGAAGACCTTCAAGATCGGCAAGAACGGCGGAGGCATCGCGTGATCAAGGTTAGAATCCCCACTCCCCTGCGCCCGCTGACCAAAGGCCAGGGCGAAGTGGAAGCCAAGGCGGCCAGCGTCGCCGAGATGATCGAGAACCTGAACTCGGCCCATCCCGGCCTGAAAGACCGGCTCTGCGACGAAAAGGGCGAACTGCGGCGGTTCGTCAACATCTACGTCAACGAGGAGGACATCCGGTTTCTGAAAGGCAAGGACACCTCGCTCAAGGATGGCGACGAAGTCTCCATCGTGCCGGCCATTGCGGGGGGACGCTGATGGCCCACATGCGATTTCACATCCGGTTCCCCGAGCAGAAGATCAAGGAACCGATCATTTATCAGATCGGCCATGAATATAAGGTCGTGACCAACATCCGCCGGGCCGACGTGCGCGAGACCACCGGCTGGATGGACGTCGAGCTGAGCGGCGAGACCGCCGAGATCGAACGGGCGATCGAAGGCTTGAAGAAAAAAGGGGTCATCGTGGACCCCATCGAATTGAACGTGGTGGAGTGATGGAATTCACCGAAGCCCAACTGGAACGCTACAGCCGGCACATCATTTTGAATGAAGTCGGCGGCAAGGGACAGAAGAAGCTGTCCCAGGCCAAGGTGCTGGTCATCGGCGCCGGCGGGCTGGGCTCGCCTGCCGCGCTCTATCTGGCGGCGGCCGGCGTCGGCACGCTGGGATTGGTGGACGGCGACGTCGTGGATCTCTCGAACCTCCAGCGGCAGATTTTGCACACGACGGCCGGCATCGGCACGCCGAAAGTTGAATCGGGCCGGCAGACGCTGGCGGCTTTGAACCCGGACGTCACGATCAAAACCTACCAGGAGAACGTGTCGGCCGACAACATCATGCGGTTATTCCAGGACTACGACATTATTCTCGATGGCTCAGACAACTTTTCAACGCGGTTCCTGATCAACGATGCCTGCTTCTTCGCCAGGAAGACGCTCATTTCCGGCAGTATCTTCCGCTTCGAAGGCCAGCTGACGACGATCAAGCCGCACGAGGGATTCCCCTGCTACCGGTGCCTCTACCCGGAGCCGCCGCCGGCCGGGCTCGTGCCCAACTGCCAGGAAGCGGGCGTGCTGGGCGTGCTGGCCGGCACCATCGGCGTGCTGCAGGCGGCGGAGGCGATCAAAGAGATTCTCCGGATCGGTGACACCCTGGCGGACAAGCTCCTGATCTACGACGCCCTGGAGATGAAATTCAGGAAGGTCTCCCGCCCGAAGGATCCGGCCTGCCGGCTCTGCGGCCCCCATCCAACGATCAAAAATCTCAGCGGCGACTACGCCGTATCTTGCGCGATCTGATGCAGCCCGGTCTGAAAGTCACAAAGTCATCAAGTCGTAAAGTCTCTTTATGAGCGCTGACTCACAAGACTTTATGACTTTCAGACTTGACGACTTTCGGACAAGATGACGCCTTCCCTCAAAATCCCCCGCCAGATTCTGGACGACATGATCGCCCATGCGCGCGAGCTGGACCCGTACGAGTGCTGCGGACTGCTGGCAGGCACGAACGGCGCCGTCTCGCGCCAGTATCGGATCACCAATACCGTCGCCAAAGACGCCAGGGCCGTGGAAGTCTTCGACGGCGCCGACGTCAAGCAACTGGCCCACCTGTCCGAGCAGACCAAGGCCGAAGTGGCCTACTTCATGGATCCCAAGGAAATGCTGGCGGCGTTCAAGGACATGCGACAGCGGAATCTCGACCTGACCGTGATCTACCACTCCCATACCCACTCGCCCGCCTATCCGTCCACGACAGACGTCGGGCTTGCCTACTATCCCGACGCCGCCTATCTCATCATCTCCCTGGAACACAAGACTGCGCCGGACCTGCGGGCCTATTGGATCAAAGACCGCCAGGTCACTCGAGCCGAGTTCCAGACGGTTTAAACCCTGCCCGTCTCTTTCCCCCTAACCCGCCCCTTAAAATGTGCTGGCACCCGTCCGAAGCCGATGCGATAATAAGCACGCTTTTTTTATACGAAGGAGATCGGCCATGCGCGGACGCCTCTCAACCATTTCTTCCGTCTTTATCCTGACCGCATTGATCGGTCTGGGCTGGGCCGGATCGGCCGGCGCCGAAGAGAAAAGCTATTACAGCCCGATCATTTTCGTGGATAAGGAAAAGGGCTATATCGTCATCTCGGACAGCGGCGCCGTGTTCGGAGTCGAGGTCCCGCCGGAAGCAAAACCGCACCTGGACAAGTTGCCGTCCTCGGGCCTGATCGATATCGTGGTGGAGATACGGCCGAACAATGCTCCGCTGGTGAAGCGGTGGAAGATCGCGTCCGGCGAGTCGGCGTGCAAAATCTTCGACGGAAAAACGTGCAAGTAAGGAACGGCGGGAACTGCTAAGACTGCTGCTTACTCCGAACTCCCCAGCATATCGTCAATCAACGGCCGGTTGATGTCCGTGCAGCCGGGGCAAATCGTATCGAACAGAGCTTCGTGGTCGGCCACATAGTTTTTGTCGTTCACCAGTTTGTCGTGGATGACATGGTCGTGGCAGGTATTGCAGAGCATCATCAGGCCCCGCATGACCGACACCATTTTCCGCCCGGAACTTCCCTGCGCTTTACTCACGGCTTACACCGATCCTTTTACCTGGGCAATCCAGAAGTCTTCCGTTTCCAACTCGACGCCGCAGCGGGCACACTCGTAGGGCTTGTCCGGCGGCGGCACCGCCAGCTCCGCCTCCTGCATCCGCCCCAGGCAGACATGATAGAAATGTCCGCGGGCATCTTCCGTGTCCAGCGGATCGCTTTGAAAGACTAACACCATCGCACACCGCTCCCTTGCAACTTGCAAGAGTATACTCATCAGCTCACTCCGTTCGCAATCTCTCCGGAATCAGAGCGGCAAGTCACTGCTGTTCTGGTTTGACAGAGGGAGAGTCGAAGAGAGGCGCAATCTCTGCGAGGCATTCCTCCAGGTAGTTGTCCAGCGCCGATCCGAAGGTGGAGAGCACGATGACGGCATTCATGTTGGCGTCCTGCGCCGACGCGTGAGAGAGCCGCTCGGTCATGCCCTTGTTCACCCGCCAGACCCCTTGATAGATCTCCGAGAGATGCTCCAGCGTCCAGTCCGGCGCCTCTCCCCGCTTCATGCGGAAGTATTGCGCCGTCAAATACATGGAGACCGCCCGGTACATGGTTTCTTCGGCAGAGGCGAACGGCAGGTGAAACCGCGCGTTGGGGCGGAGCTTGTCCATCACGGGACAGTTGCTGGTGACCATGTAGATGCCGATGATCGAGCTCAGCCCCTGCTGCAGGCTCGTCTGCTTGTTGTAGGTCCGCTGCGACGTTTCGACCGTCACCGAGATGTCCTCGTGCGAGAGGGTATCTTTGAAACTCTCGACCAGACTCGCCAGGTTCACGGCCACGGGGCAGTGCGCCACATCCTCCTTCAGCGGGCACTGTTCGCATTGATGGTAGCCGAGCTTCGTCCAGTCCGGCTTGGAGGGCTCCGCGGGGGGAATCAGTGCCAACGTGGCAGGGTCCAGCTTGACCTCGAATCGCTTTTCCGAGCCGTCCGCAAACCGGAACGTGTAGCGATACCGGATGGGGTCAGCTGCTTGGGTATCAGACATGGAGGCTCACCGCCGTCTCGGCGTATCGCGCACCGTCACGCCTCGTCCCAGTCCGGATGCATCTTGCGCGCGCAGTCGGGGCAGATGCCGTGGGTGAATTCGGCCTGGGAGCGATCCCGCACATAGTCCTCGATGCGGTTCCAGTATCCCGAGTCGTCGCGGACCTTCTTGCAGGCCGCGCAGATCGGCAACAGCCCGCGCAGGGTCTTGATATTCGTCAGGGCCTCCTGCAGTTCCGACACCAGGCGCTCCCGTTCCGCCTCCACGCGCTTGCGGGACAGGAACAGCCCGATCTGGCTGCCCAGCGCGCTCATCATAAGCAGCAGATGTTCGTCCGGCTTCCGGACCTGGCGGCTGAAAAATTCGATTACCCCCGTGAGCTCGCTGCCGGACAGGATGGGAAAAGCGAACGCGCCATGAAGGCCGACGCTTCGGGCGATGGATATGCGGGGAAAGTTGGAGTCCTGGGTGACGTCCGTGATCCAGGCCGGCTTGCCGCTGCTCCAGACGCGGCCGGGCAACCCGATGCCGGGTGGAAAGGTCCTCTCCCTGGTCGCGGACTCGAACTGCTCGACATTGACGGACGGCATGTGCCAGATGTTGTCGCACCGCAACGTCTGCGCGTCCGCAGCAACGACCCATATCGCTCCCAACTCCCACCCAACTGTTTCACACACGGCCTGGAGAATCCGGGGAGCCGCTTCGGCAATCGTGGCGGACTCGGCCAGCGCGCGGGTCACGGCATATTGTGCGGCCAGGTGGCTTTCCTCCCGTTTCCGGACGGAGATATCGCGAATAATCCCGCTGAAATAGACCTCACCTCTGGCGTTCCAGCTGGCCAGTGACAGCTCCAATGGAAATTCTCCGCCATCTTTGCGAAGTCCCTGGAATTCGACCGTATGCCCGATCAGCTTGGATTCGCCTGTTGCCCGCACGTGATCCAATCCCCGTTGATGGGCCGCCCGGTACCGCTCGGGCATCAGCATCGTGAGCGGTTTTCCCAGCACCTCCCGTTCCCGATAGCCGAAGACGGACGTGGCAGCCTTGTTCCAGGACAGAATGTTACCCTCTCCATCGGCCAACACGATGGCATCGGCCGCCGATTGGACCACGGAACGGAGCGTGATCTCGTAATGCTGACGCGACGCCTCGGAGTTCTGGTGCGCCTCTTCCTTCCGTTCCAGCCACAGGCACATCATGCCGACCAGGCTGATCGTCACGATCGCAAAGATCCGGTTGACGAAGTCGATACCGGCATGGCCGGCCGGCGACACCAGGGCGCCGAGGACCGTCAACCCGGCCGCCACCAGCCCGGTGGCCACGACGGCCCATTTCCCCCGCCATTCTTTCGCGGCCAAGATCGCGATCGGATACAAGGCCCAGGCGGCGATGCCCTGCTGCGTCACCAGATCGATCACAAAGGTCACGACCAGCACCACGACCGTCAGGCCGCCGAGTGCGAACGGCTTCCCTCTTTCGATCAGTTGTTCGATCAGGACACGCATGGCGGGTCCTCCTCCGGCATGCATTTAAGGGCATATGTTGGCCGGAACGGAGTCAGCACGGACGGTCGGACACAGAGGAAAATGGTAGCACAGAGATCGGAGCGGCGTCAGTGGGGCAGGCTTGAAGTGGAGCCGGGAGGGCACAGAGGCAGCCGTATCAGAAAAGTCGTTCCCCTGCCTTCCTGACTCTCCACTGTAATGTGGCCCTTGTGAGCGTCCACCACGTCCTTGATGATCTTGGTCCCCAATCCGGTCCCTCCGGTCTTTCGACTGATCGCACGAGTCGTGAACAGGCTGCCGCAAACTTCCGGCGACATCCCCCGGCCCGTGTCCGCCACCGCAAACAGCACTTCCTGTGACGTGGGATGCGCCTGTCCCCGGATCGTGACGGATCCCCCGGCAGGCACTTCCGGAATCGCGTTATTGACCAGATTATAAAACGCGTTGTAGAGGCGCCGCTCATCGGCCTGGATGATCGGCAACGCCTCCAAGCCCTCCGTCCGCAGATCAATCTGTCTCTCTTGCGCGAGCATGTGCAGGGTTTTCAAGACGTTGTCCACGACATCGGCCGCCTGGCAGGGCGCAAACTGAGGCGGCGCGCTCAATCCTTTCACGCAATCCGCGATTTCCCGCATGCGATCGTTGATCCGCAAGGCGTCGTTGTGCAACATGTCGATCACTTCGTCACACAAGGCCCTGCTTTTCGTCGCCCGTGCGAAGTCGGACGGGATCATCTCGACAAAGATTTCGCGGATCTCTTCTTTCAACAGCCCCGCCCCGCACAAGACGGGCATCAGCATGTTTTTAACGTCGTGGCACACATCGCCCATCAAACCGACCACCTCGGCCAGCTTCGCCTCGTGGAACAGCCGTGTCTGTTCGATCGCCGAGGCGGTAAAGGCCGAGATGATGGTCAGAATCGCAAACGCATCTTCCTGCAAGCGGCCATCCCGCTTGTTCAGGACCTCCAGCACCCCGATCGGTTTGCCCTCCCAGCGCTTTAACGGAAACACGATCATATCGCGCGATTCAAAACCCGTGAGTTCATCGATACGCGTGTAATGCCGTGTGTCCCGCTTCGCATCTGCGACGACTTCCGGTTGGCCAGATTGGAAGACGGCGCCCGCAAAGCCCTGGTCCCAGGGCATGGTCGTGCCGCACGGAACCGGCTTGGGCCCCATCGAGTGCTTGAAGATCAACTGCTTCTTCTCGGGATCGGCCAGCAGGACGGAGCCCCCTTCCGCTTCCAGCACCTCCACGGTCGTGCAAAGCGCCATCTCGACCATCTCATCCACATCCGTCAGCTGAAACAGCGCTTCGCTGATACGCTGGGCCGCTTCCAATTCGCGCTCGCGCTGGAGGAGTTGCTGGTCCTCGTGCCGACGCCACGCCTGACGGCGATCGCTGGACGATTCTTCCGCCCCGGAAGACGGCCCGGCCGGCGTGCCGTTGGGCTGCCGCCCTTGCAAGACTCTCCGGTATTTCCGTAAGGCCCACACCATCAGGGCAGAGAGGGGGTTTTTCGGCATCATACTTTGAATTGATCCTTGAACAATTCGTGCTCTTTGACGGCTTTCTGCGCCACCGCGACCAGCTTGGCTGCTTCGATGGGCTTCACGAGATAATCAACGACGCCTTTCTTGAACAAGGCGGTGGCCTTCTGGACATCCGGGTGGCCGGTAATCACGACCACAGGAACCGACGGGAACTGTGACCGGAAATAGGCAATGGCTTCCATGCCGTTGATCTTGGGCATGTGGATGTCGCAAAAAATCGCATCCACCAGGAGCGGATTATCGCCGGACTTGATGGCCTTGATCCCCTCCTGCCCATCCGCCGCTTCCACCACGTCGAACCCGGCTTTGGTCAGCGTGAGCCTGACCGTCTTGCGGACATTCTCCTCGTCGTCAACGACCAGGATTCTTCCTTGTGGCATAGGTTCCTCCTTGTAAAGAGTGAAGAAATAACAGTTGTGAACAGCGGAATGCAGACCGAGAGCGCAGCGCGCTAAACAGCGCCTCCTCGATCACATTGGAGCGAGAGGAATCGGAGGAAAATAGAATGCCGCCCACAGGCATAGAGGGAACCCCCTCGCCTACCCGCCTTGTAGGTGGTTGGAACTGGTGCTCTGGAGGGTTATGTAGCTACCATGACCATCAGATCATGTCAAGGAGCATATGCCACCCACCTGCGGCCGACCGTTTAGGGACTCTTGGGAGCCGGCATCTGCCGGTCAGTCCTGAAATTGCGCGTCGTAGAGGCCGGCATAGAGCCCGCCCCGAATCAGTAACTCCTGGTGGGCTCCCTGCTCCACAATCCGACCGCGGTCCATGACGACGATCCGGTCCACATGGTGCAGCGTGGAGAGGCGATGAGCAATGATAAAGGTCGTGCGGCCCCGGGTCAGGTTGTCGAGCGCCTCACGAATTTTGACCTCGGTCTCCGTGTCGATGTTCGACGTGGCTTCATCGAAAACGACCAGCGGCGGGTCTTTCAGCAACACCCGCGCGATGGCGACGCGCTGTTTTTGCCCGACCGAGAGCTTGACGCCCCGCTCCCCAATCCAGGTGTCATACCCGTCCGGCAGCTCCAGGATGAACTCGTGCGCGCGGGCGGCGCGGGCCGCGGACTCGATCCGCTCCTGATCGGCGGACAGATCCCCGTACGCGATATTCTCCCGGACTGTGCCGTTGAACAAAAACGGCTCCTGCTGCACGAAACCGATCTGGCTGCGCAGAAACGCCAAGGGCAGATCGCGAAGATCGTACCGGTCGAGAAGAATCGCCCCGCTCTGCACGTCATATAAACGCATCAGCAACTTGAGCATCGTGCTCTTGCCGGCGCCGCTGGGCCCCACCAGCGCGAGGCGCTCCCCTGGCCTCACGTCCAGCGTGAGCCCGTGCAGAACGGGCACGTCCGGACGGTACCAGAACGAGACCTGCTCGAACCGCACGGCCCCCTCCAATCGCCGGGCCGGTGCGACGGCGCCAGGCCGATCCGGCACATCCGGCTGGGCGTCGAGAATTTCGAACACGCGCTCGCTGCCGGCGAGGGCGTGCTGGAGCATATGGTTCACCGAATGGATTTGATTCACCGGCACGTAAAACAACGCCAGGTACGAGAGGAACATCACCAGTTCGCCAATCGTCAGCACCCCTCGTGCCACCTCGCCGGATCCATACCACAAGATCAACACCGATCCGAGACTGCCGACGAACATCATGCCGGGCGAGTAGAAGGACCACAGGCACATGGCGTCGAGATTGCTGTCGCTGTATCGGCGACTCCGGGCATCGAACCGTGCCTGTTCGTAGGCCTGACGGTTGAATCCCATCGTTTCCCGGATACCGGAAAGCGCATCATGCAAATACGCATTGAGTTCGGCCGCGTGTCGCCTGATGTCATGATAGTATCGGTGCACCCGCCTGGTGAACGCCGTGGCCGACAGGACCAGCACCGGGATGGGAATCAGCGACAACAGCGCCAGTTTCCAGTTCAGGACAAACAGCATGATCGTAATGCCGGCCAGTGTCAGGGAGGCCGTCAGCATGCCTTCCAGCCCGTCCACGAAAATGCGCTCCATGTGCTCGGTGTCGTTCGTGACACGCGACATGATCTCGCCGGATGAACGATTCTCAAAATAACTGATCGACAGATGTTGCAGCGCCGCGAAGACCTGATTGCGGAGGTCGCACACGACGCGCTGCTCGAGGGTATTGTTGAGGCGGATGCGCAGGGCGGCACAGCCGTTTTTCACAGCATAGGCGGCAACCAGCCCGGCGACGACCCACCCCAGCAGCTCGGGCCGGCCGGCCTGGATGACGTCGTCAATGACGATTTTGATCAGCCACGGCGGCACGAGGTCCATGGCCGTGGCCACGACGGCGCAGGACAGCGTGGCAAGGGCAAGGAGGCGATAGGGCCGGAGGTACTGAAGGACGCGGAGAAGGGCTCTCACAGCAAGTTATGGGTTATGAGTGATGAGTTATGAGTTCTGAACCGAACACTCGTCACGCATCACCCATCACCCATTACTAAATAACGGCCGCATGTTCCTCTTTCCAGAAACGCTCGAACTCGTCCAGCTGGGTGAGCGTGGACATATCGGTCATGCGATCCAGGAACACCTTGCCGATCAGGTGGTCCATCTCGTGCTGAATGCAGACGGCGTAGAGGCCTGTGGCCTCGAGATCCAACGGATTTCCATGACGGTCCAAGCCGCGGACACGGACCATCGAAGGGCGGGTCACCCTGCCCCGCAGACCGTCCACGCTGAGACACCCTTCCCAACTCTCCACCTGAGTGGGACCGTAGAACACGATTTCCGGATTGATCAAGACGGTCCTCGGAAAGCCGCCTTCGCCCGGGCAGTCCATGATGATGACCTGCTGGGGATGGGAGACTTGTGGCGCGGCCAGACCGATCCCGTGGGTTTCGACCATGGTCTCGAACATGTCGTCCAGAAACTGCTGAAACGACGGGCTCGAGATGTCGTCTGGATCGACCGGCGCGGCGATCTGCCGCAGCATCGGGTTGCCTAACTTTGCGATCGGTAGCAGTGCCATATCGTGTTGTTTTATAACACAGCCTCAGCCGGGCTCGCAATGTTAGTGCTCAGCACAAGTCCTGAGTCCTGAGTGCTGAGTCCTGAGCTCTGAACCTTCAGTCTTTTGAAAGCGGAGCGCGGGGCTTCCGCGGCTCAGGGAGCTGGAAGGCGTCACGGTCTGCGTTCCACCAGTCAACCCACTCCTTGGCCCATTCTTCCCGATCCTGTTTGGTGGACGCCTCCCAGTTGTGCATCTCGCTCTCATGGCGGGTCAGCAACCAAAGAGATTGGATGGCGGTGATCGCCACGAACCGCTCCTCGTCCGCCAGCAAGTCGATCAACGGTTGCACCACAACCTTTTGGCGCACATACCGCGCTTCGAACGCCGCGACCTTGCGGATGGCGGGCTCCTGATCCCTGACCATCGCCTCGATCGCCTGCGGCGCAAGCGCCGGATCCAGCCGGACGGCCACCCGCAAGGCATGCTCGCGGATACGCGGCATCTCGTTCGGATCTTTCGCCACAGGAATCAACGCCGGAACAGCGCTCGGGTCCTTGATCAGCAGCAGCGTCTCGATCGCGTTGTACCGAATCCTGGGGTTCGACATCGTCAACGCCTTGCTCAGCACCGGCACAACCGGCCTGCCTAGGTGGACAAACTCCCCCATGGCCCATAATTCCTGCTTGCCGCCCAGCATCGGCAGCAAGGCCTCCGCCCGCTGCAGCTCCTCGGGCCCGAGCGGCTTGTTCGACGGAGGGATCGAGGCATCGGACACCTCCGGCTGCTGGGGCGGCATGTCGTACTCATAGGGAGCCCGCCCGACGTCGGGAATCTGCATCAGCCACGCGGAAACTGGGCTGCCCGCGAATGACGGCGCCGTACTGACGGCCGAGACGGCGCCGGCCGCAATCAGGACAGCCGCGACCACCATGCGAAAGAAACCGTGCGCACGCATCCTATCCCCCTTCCGCTTCCCGCCTCCACACTTTCCCGGCCACGCGATGAACCAGTTGATACAAGACCGGCAGGACGAGCAGGATGAGCGCCGCGGACGTGAGCATGCCCCCGACCACGACGCGGGCCAGCGGCTGCTGGGACTGCGCCCCGATCCCCGTCGCCACCGCCGCGGGCAGCAGCCCGATGGCGGCCGCCAGCGTGGTCATGAGCACGGGCCGCATCCGTGACTCGGCGCTCGTTAAAATCGCCTCTTCCACGCCGTGCCCTTCCTCGACCAGATCCTGAATCCGGACGAGCAGAATCAAGCCGCCCTGGATGGCCACGCCGAACAGCGAAATGAACCCCACCGCGGCTGAGATGCTGAATTCCGTGTGGGTCAGCGCCAGCGAGAAGACGCCGCCGATCAGCGCGAAGGGCACCGTGACCAGCACCAGCACCGCGTCGCGGAACGACTTCACCGCAAGATAGACCAGGAACAGCACGAACAGGAGGCTGAGCGGGACGATCTGGGCCAGACGCTTTTTCTCCTCCTGCAGTTGATCAAACTCCCCGTGCCATTCCATGCGGTACCGTTCCGGCAGCTTGACCTCCTTGACGAGGCGTGCCTGGGCCTCCCGCACCGTGCTCTCGAGATCGCGCCCGCGCACGCTGAACTTGATCGGAATGTACCGCTCATTGTTCTCACGGTAGATGATGAACGCGCCGGTCTGCGTCGAAATATTCGCCAACTGCTTGAGCGGAATCCGGGCGCCGTCCGGCGTGCTGACCTGGATATTCCCGATCGTCACTTCGTCCCGGCGATACTCCGGCAGGAACCGCACGACGAGATCGAAGCGGCGCTCGCCTTCGAACACCTGTGTGACTGCCTGGCCGCCGATGGCCGCCTGCACCACCGCGTTCACGTCCCCGACGAGCAACCCGTAGCGGGCGCACTCGTTCCGATCAACCTGGATCAAGAGATTGGGCTGTCCCAGGAGACGCAGGATGCCCAGGTCCTTGACGCCTGGCACCTGCTTCATGACCGCTTCGATCTCGGCCGCTTCCTGCTCCAGCACCTTCAGATCCGTGCCGAACAACTTGATGGAGTTCTCGCCTTTGACGCCCGACATGGCTTCCTGCACGTTGTCCTGAATGACTTGCGAGAAGTTGAAGGAGACGCCGGGAATCTTCGACAGGCGTTGTTCGATCTCTTCAATCAAGGCCTCCTTCGACGCCAATTCGGGCCGCCAGTCCTTCTTCGGTTTGAGATTCACCAGAAATTCCGCGTTGAAGAAACTGGTGGGATCCGTGCCGTCATCGGGCCGGCCCAATTGCGAGACCACGCTGACCGTTTCCGGGGACTGCCGGAAAATCCCGCGAATTTCAGCCGCAAGACGGTCGGCCTGCTCAAAGGAAATGTCCACCGGCATGGTGGCGCGCACCCACAGGTTGCCCTCTTCCAGCGCCGGCATGAATTCGCCGCCGAGAAACGGCACCACCGCCAGCATCGCAACAAACAGCCCGACGACGATCCCGACCACCGGCACTTCATGCGCGAGCGCCCATTTCAGTGCTTTCAAGTAGGTCCGGCGCAAGCCGGAGACCACCCAGGTGTCGCTTTCCCCTATGGGGCCCGTGAGCAGCAGCGAGCAGAGCGCCGGCGCCAGTGTGAAGGCCATCAGCAAGGCGCCCGCTAAGGCGAAGCCGTACGTCAGTGACATGGGGGCAAAAATTTTCCCCGGTACGCCGGTCATCGTGAACAAGGGAATGAACGCGACCACAATGATGGTCGTAGCAAAAAAGATCGGCCGACCGACCTCGCGCGCCGCACGCATGATGTGTTGCGGCACCGTCAGCCCGGGCCCTTTCCGGCTGGCCAAGTGATAGAAGATGCTTTCCACCATAATCAGCGT
>Ga0247727_10007915_pt1 | contig 19978 bp, 8 predicted proteins | sample WisWelCaveWW1625_FD_202498 | JGI IMG/M metagenome (GOLD analysis project Ga0247727, IMG submission 202498) | Biofilm microbial communities from Wishing Well Cave, Virginia, United States - WW16-25 | ecosystem: Environmental > Aquatic > Deep subsurface > Groundwater > Cave microbial mat | place... | reverse complement strand
TTTGACTTTTCACTCCTCACCCCGCCCATCCATCATCACCCAATAAACAAGAAATGATTTCAAAAAACCGACTGCGGATTGGTAACTAAGTTTTTTGCGGGGGTTGCGCAACAGCTACTTATGTTATCGGCTGTTCTTCTTTTATCCATACAATTCTTCAAGTTCAAGTTTTCTAATTCGTGAAGTGATTGCACCTCTTGTCCGTCCGAAATGTTTCATCATGTCCCGAATGTTTACGCCTTCGCAAAACATCACTGTAAGTTCTTTGTCAAGTTCGTCTGTCCAAGGTCGGTAAGCATCTTTGTGTTCTTCTCTTATTGCATCTACCGAATATGCTTTTCCGTTTTCCGGTTTTGCAATTTTTTTCTGGGCAATAGGTTGTTGTTTGGTAGCGGCTTTTGCTTGTTCCTCTTTTTCTTCTTCGGTCATTACTCTGATTACATGAATTTGAGAAGAAGATGGAAACTCACTCGGCATTAGTGTTTCAGGAATGTGAATTGAGTTTCGTGTTCGTGTAACTGCAACATACAAGAGATTTATTTCTTCATTGAGTTTGGGCAAATGGAGTTCTTTCTTTTTGTCCTCTTTCAGTTTCTCTAATTTTTCTTCGCTGATAAAATCGTTCACAAGTTGAATTGCATCATACTCCATTCCTTTGCAGCGGTGAACAGTAGAGAAAATCATTTCTGCTTTTTCTTTCTCGTCATTCTCAACATGCTTTTCTTTTATCGCTTTGATGATGTTCGGAATTTCATTGCCGTATTCTTTCACAATCTCAACCATCATTCCTAATTGAAGTTCTTCGGTCTTTTCAATGTAGTCCTCCAACTCCGCAATGTCCTTCATCGTTTTTATCATCTTGTCTTTGATGAGATGATGTTTGCCGTTGTATAAATTCAGCACATCATAAAGTGAAGTTCCATCATCAGCATAAGTGTAAGAACTTATGTTGCCTTCAAAGTATATGTGTTTTACTTTTTTCTTTTCTGTTACATATTCAATCGCTTTCAACAACAAACCAAGATTGGTTCGTGCAAGCACCGCTTTTGTTTTGTGTTCTTTGCTACTGCCTTTTCCTGTAATCGGAATTGGTTTGTATTTGTCTATAATTTTTTTGAAGTCCAAAACTCCCATTGCAAGATTTGCAATGTCCTGACTGAAACGAAAACTTGTTGATAGATTGTAAGTTTTGAAGTCGGCTTTTTCAAGTGAGTTCACTGCATGTCGCCAACCATAAATTTGTTGGTGAGCATCACCAACAATTACTTTGGTTGCTTTTTGTTTGAAGAAAACATCAAGCATCGCTGGCGATGCATCTTGTCCTTCGTCAAAGAGAATGTAATCGTAGTGAAGTTTGGGATTTGAAAGCTGAAATTTTTTGAGATAGAAGTCGTGAGTGATTTCTATTTCGCCTTTGTCCATCTTGCTTAACAGCAGTCGTGATTGACTTAATATGTAATCGTAAAAAGTGGTAACGAATGCTTTTGCTTTGCTGTCCGAAACTGTGTCAAGGTAGTTTAAGTCCTGCACCTTTTGTGTATCGCTGTTGCAGAAGTAAGCAATGAATTTGTTGATGTGATTTGCTACGATGTATTCTGTATGCTTCTCTCCGTTACCTTGTAAGTTCAAAAGCTCAGCAATCTCATTTGTCTTGTAGCCCTGTGCTTTTACTTTGTAGTTGTTTTGAAAAACGATGTGTCGGTAAGCAAGTGAATGTGCTGTTTCAACTTTCACATTGTCCAAACCTTTGTCGGCAAATTTTTTTATGGCTTCCAACTTTACTGACTTGTTGAAAGCAAGGTAAAGTATCTTCTTGTCCTTTGGTCGTGTCTTGGCGTATTCAATTACGGTCGTGGTCTTACCCGAACCTGCAACAGCATTTATCTTGATGTTGCCCGTTGAATTTATGATTTCATATTGTTCGGGTGTAAGTTCCATTTAACTGCAAAAATATTTCGTGAGAAAGTTATGATTTTTTGTTTTTGTCTGTTCGTTCAAGGCACAAATGTTCGGGTTAGCAGGCGAAGCAGAATTGCCGATAACATTTAATTATCGGAACTTTTCATCTCAAAAAGTTCCGAATACCAGCACCAAATTAGCGATATTCGGAACTTGAGAATATATATTCGGAACTTTTGGTACTTCATTCTAATCACTAAAGTTTATCAAGCGGGCTTTGTATTTTACTCAAGTGTTTCTTGCTAACGTGTGTATATGCCATGGTGGTTCGCAAACTGGTATGCCCGAGCAATTGCTTGATGGAAATCAGATCGGTGCCGCCTTCAAGCAAGTGAGTGGCAAAACTGTGGCGCAAGGCATGTATGCCTCCTTTTTTCCTTACACCGGCTTTTTGTTTGCATTGTTCCATCACTTTTGAAATACTGCGAACGCTATATTGTTCGCCTCCGTAGCCTTCAAACAACCAAACTTTGGGTTGGTATTCTTTGAAGTAAGCACGCAGCATGATCAGCAGTTTTTCTGACAACATCACCTGGCGGTCTTTCTTTCCTTTTGCCTGGCGCAGTGTAATCACCATTCTCTTTGAATCAATATCCTTTATCTTCAGGTTTGCAATTTCGCTTATTCGCAATCCGCCTGCATAAGCCACACACAAAATGGTTTTGTGTTTTAAATTCCCGCTTGCTTTTATAATCGCTAAAATTTCAGACTCAGCAAACACACTCGGCAACTGCTGCGGCTTTTGTGCGCGCGGCAATTCATATTCTTCCCGTGAACGATTCAATAGTTTTTCATAAAAAAATTTGATCGCGCTGATCAATTGATTTTGTTTAGTGGCGCTCCATTGATTGCTTCTGCGAAAGGCTACAAGAAAATCCAGGATTTCATTCTTTGTTATTAAAGACGGTTTGCCGGATGGAAAGTTGATGAGAAAAAATATGAACCAATTCCTGTAAACGGTTATCGTGTTGATGCTGTAGTTTTTCAACCTCAGCATTTCCACATATGCCTTCAGTGCGGTCTCATGAAAGCTCATCAGACTTTTTGTATTCACAACCTTATTCATCACCACGAATTTACATTTCTTCCTTTCATAAATCTGAAATACATTTCTGAACCTGCAAAGTCAAATTGCAGCGAAACAACGGTAAATTTCTATTGAACATTTCTCACAAAAAAAGGAGCCCCGAATTCTTTTCGGGTTTCTTTTTTTCAAAAACTGAATTCCACTAATTATCAGTTCTTCATAAGCTTCGCCACCGCATCGCCTGATTGCAGAAAATAAATGCCTGATGAAAGATGCGAAACATCAATCTCTGTTTTTTCGTTGCGGAGAACGAACAACGACTCTTACTTCTTCTTCGATTTCGGTAGAAGATTTTGCTCATACATCTCAATCCATTCCTTAGCGCTCATCTTTTTCATTAATTCACCAATGAGTTTATAAGGAATCTCTTCCATCTTCTTAAAACGCACGCAACTCTTACCCATATCCGGTTTTTGTTTGCTGTGTTTAGGATATTCGGTCACAAACCATTTTAATAATTTTGGATCAGCATAAACCCCCATGTGGTAAAAATTTATGGATCCTTTTTGCGAGGCAATGCCGGCAAAAGGCAGTGGCTCTTCAGGCTTGCAATGGTAACCTGCGGGGTAAAGTTTATGCGGTACCACATAACCCAGGCCACCATAACTAATGGCGGGTTCAAATCCTTTGGGCAGGTTTTTTACAATTACATCGTGCAGTTTATTAAAGGGTTCAAGCCTGTCAGCGGGCAGGTTTACTAAAATCTCCTTAACTGTTTTGCCTTGTGCTTTCATAGGGTTATTGTTTAAATCAAATATATTAACTCAAGCAGTGTCTCGGGTTGGGACACTGCGTACAAAAACAACGCAGTGTCCGCAAAGGCGTGACACTGCTGCGGTTAAACGAACAAATCATCGGTCGTGATGAAAGTTGTAATGCACTAAAACTTCTCACAAAAAATGAAGTACACAAATTCTCAGTTCTTCATAAACTTCGCCACCGCATCACCTGATTTCACAAAATATATTCCTGAAGAAAGTTTTGAAACATCAATCTCTGTTTTTTCATTTGCATTTGAAATTTTCTGAGAATAGATTTCTTCTCCAAGCAAATTGAAAATCCTCAAATCCTCTTTTGCATTTTCAATAATGAGAAAATCTTCAGTCGGATTTGGATATAATTTCATGAATGAATAATCAACCAAAACATTTTCCTCAATACTTGTTGGTGGTGGTTCAACACAATAAGTATGAACCTTGCAGATATAGTTGAGCAATTTATCAGGTTCACCATTCACTCCGCGAAGTGTGGTGAATTCGCCTCCGATATAAAGTTCACCTTTGAACTGCGTCATGCAATTCACCGGATTGTCGAATCCATCATGTTTGTTGGTGACTCTGTAAAAAGTATCCTTTGTTATATCATACGTGTAAATCATTCGAACATAAGTTGCGAGATCTTCTATATGACCTGCTACCCAGAGATAGCCATTGAATGGTTCGATGGCTCTGCGGTCAATACCATAAGCCGATGAACTGGTGATGCCCCAAAACTGTCCGTCATAAACAGATAAACCAGCAATAATTTGTCCTCCGATACTTGAATAATCACCACCTGCAAAAAGTTTTCCTCCGAAAGCACCGATGCTGTTCAACCGTCCGCTGCTGATCACATTTGTTCCGGAATTTAATGATCCGAATGAACTTCCATCCCAGAAAGCAATTTTATCACAGGCGATTCCATCGGCAGCAATAAATCTTCCGCCAACAACCAAATACCCGTTCCATGTACTCATTGCATAACAGGCGGAAGAATTTCCGGTAAGTCCACCACCGAGCGCAGACCATGTAGTTCCATCCCAACTTGCAATTCGATTTGCATTAACGGTGTTTCCATCGACCTGACCGAAGTCTCCACCCACATAAAGTTTCCCGTTGTAAGTGTATAAACAGCGAACAGGATCGCTGGTTGCATTGACATCAGTATTGGTGGTTACTTTATCCCAGACAACTCCATCAAATTTTGCGAGATATCTGCATGTATCATAAATATTAAACGTGCCGCCAACATAAAGATCGTCATTGTAAGAAGCTAAACTGGTGATACCGTAAAATGAGGGGGCGTTTGGAATAGTGACGAAATTATCTCCGTCCCATAAAATAATTCCGGGGCATGGCATTCCATCGGCCTCTGTAAAATCACCGGCAATAACAAGATGTAATGCCCATTCAGTCATTGCGGTAACTTTTCCATTCAGTCCGGCAAAAACCTGCACGGAATCAAAATCATGAAGTAAAGATTTGACACCAGTCAAAACCTGATTGCTGTCAGAAATAATAAAGGATCGTAAAGTGCTGACAAAAAAGTGAGCGAGTGTAACTTGTCCCTGCGTGAAACGATCCATGCAAACATCATCCGAGTAATCCATGTAATTCTGAAACATATCAAGCTGATCACCAGCTCCGCCATTCGCTGCAGGTCTGAAAGGATTTAAAGGGGAAAGATCATCATCATCGGTATCGCAAGTGTTCAATGCGGAAATACAGGGGAATTCGATGTAAGATGTGTCAGTAGGTGGTGTATCACAAACCGCATCACCCTGCACCATGCATGAATCATTCTGACATTTGTTGAAAGGATTCTGCCATTCGAAAGTATGTGACAATCCCATCCAATGTCCTACTTCGTGAGTAGTGGTGCGACCCTGATTGTAGTTAGCGTGGTTTGTGTATCCGAAATAGGTGTATTGAATAACTACCCCATCTAATAAATTCAATGCGGGTAATCCAATACTGTATGGTGAGATAGTATATCCCAATGCGGTATCAATTGAATGCACTACATAAATGTTCAGATACTTTCTGTTATCCCAATGACTAAGCGCTTTCAACGAACTGTCAACATCCGCAAAAAGATTCAGATTACTAATAGGAATACCGATTGAAAGCGGACTTTCCAATCGAATAATTCCGTTGGTGCAACTTCCGTTGGGATCAATTGCAGCCAAACGAAATTCAATTTGCATGTCAGCTCCCGGTCCATCACCATTTGTTCCCTGCATTTTTCGGTAATCTTCGTTCAAAATTTTTATTTGCTCATAAATTCTTTCGTCATCAATATTGGATAAATCACCAATGGCGCTGTCAAGTGGAGAATGAATAACATGAACAACAACCGGTATCACATATTTTGCTCCGTTGGAAGATTTTTCAACAACAATGTCCGGATTGGTTACATGCTCGTAGTACATTTTCTTCAACAATTTTTTCTGCGCAATCACTTCCGGATATTTCTGCTCGATCAACTTGGTATATTGTGTGGTGAAGCATCGCACCGTATTTTGAGAGTGGGCATTGAATTGAAAAAGCAAGGAAAGAAAAATGACGGAGAGAAAATTGGAAATGGTTTTCATCGGTAAAAGATTTAGGGTACTATCTGAAACGAATGTTCAATAAAATTAAACTCAACAATTCAACTTGATATATCATTTGTGAAATAGATTGTCAGAAAAAAGAAGCCCTGAAATCTCTCGCAGGGCTTCTCGCGTTCAGAAACTGAAGTCTGCTACTTCGCTACTTCAACTTCAAGAGGATTTTCGAGTGCCCATTTATCCTGGCGAACTCCGGTTATTTCCCAACTCACTTTTACATTTGGTTTGTCGGTGCGGATTACGAATGAATTGTCATTAGAAATTTCTTCCGCAATAATGGCTTGCGAAAAACCTCCGATCACCGTTAACTGATAACGGAAATCAGTGTTGAGCGCTGTCATCCATTCTTCGAGTTGAACGGTTGCGTTTCCATTTTCATCTGTAGAGATTTTTCCGGAATAAATATTTACCATCTCATCACTTTCAATACATGCGTGATTGAGTTTTTGATTCTCTGGATCGAGCGGATGGTCAATGGTGAAAAGTTTTACGAAAGCATTGAGCGTTCCGTTCACTTGTACATTGCCGTTGAAAGTTACTGTGTTGGATGGTGCAATCGGATTGATATTATTAGCTGCAAGAACATTGTTTACTACGGCATCTGCAGTAACAGTAGCACCATTCACATTTACATTATTGTCCGCTTGAATATCTCCGGTTACCACCAGCTTTGCATCTGCTCCTATATTACTACCACGGATAATAACTTCTTCATTGGCGGGATCGAAATGTATTCCTACAGAATTTGTAGTTATAGGATCGGTAACACCAAGCTTGAACAGATCATCTGTTGGATCCCATAATAACGTAGTAACTCTGAAATCTGAAATATCAGGATCGAAATATTCCAATGATAGTTCAGGTTCATCATTGGTGAAGTCAAATTTTATTTTTGATCCTAAAAGAACGTCATACATCCCCGCCCATAATATCTGTTCGGCACTACCGTATAAGACATCACCAATCGGATCGAAACCCAAATCAATGGCATTGTTGCTGACAGGATCAGTAACTTGAATTTGAAAATGTTTGTTGGGATTAAAAAACATACTTGCCGGTACGATGTCTCCTATTGTTGGATCGTACCAGAACAATTCTAATTTAGGGGCACTATCAGGTGAATCAAACTTAAATCGGAATAGCGATCCACTCGTAGTACCACCCGGTTCATTGAATACATCAATTGATTGACCGCCTGGATGTGCTGCGAGCCCAATCCCATTTCCTGTGGCATCTTCAGTACAACTGAAACCGCCAGTTAAACCTGAAGCGTCCGACAAATCTATACCGTTGGTGATTGTAATCGTTCCGTTTTTTTGTTCCGAACCCGATGGGCTTGTTTCGTTTGTGCCACCGGTTGGTGATTCGCAGGTAATTTTTTCCGGTTGCACAACCGCGGAATATCCGCCTGCGCCATTCGTTTCCATATAACCTCCTGTAACTATTGTTGAATCTCCGCCCGCTGGCGCCCAAACTTCTTCAGGGAAATATTGTCCGGTGCGCGTCCATGTACCTGTTGCTTGACCACTGGCATCGTGATAGGTTGTTATTTCAACGTGAACCTGATTTGGATCTGTCGACTTGTCCTGAATGGTTGAAGTCGTTCCATCCGCTCTGTACTCTGTTGTTCTGTCAATACCTGTACCGGTTTCAACTTTCTTTCTGACCACTCCGTTTTCATAATAATAGTCCGTGATTATACCATTGTCGAAAACTGTTTTCTTGACGATTTGACCATTTTCATAATAGGTTGTTTCTGTACGATACAACAACCCCGAATTGGTTTCAGTGACGTTCAAAACATCTCCGTTAATGTCATACTTGGTCGTGTTATCTATTGTATTTCCGAAAGCGTCTTTGGATGTAGTTCTTGTATAAGTTGGTGTTCCATTAAAAGCTTCTCTATAAATTCGGTCGCCATTTGCTGCCGTATAAACTTCTTGGGTTTTTCCAAAACCATTATCATGAAATTCATACGATGGCGAGTTAACCTGAATTGAATACCACACTGTATCATTATCCAGCATCTTGAAAGTTCCGGTGTTTGGATTCATGATCATCCGGATATCACCTGTTGAATCTCTCAAAACGAGCGAATCAAGAATGCCGGGTTTATCCCATGTTGCATTTCCAACAGCATCTGAGGTAAGCACATATCCTGTTTGTGGATTGGTGGTAACCTGTAATTCTGTTCCGCGGATTTTTCCAACAACATCAAGCTTTGATTGTGGCGTAGCGGTTCCTATTCCAACACGATTTTGTGATTGCGCATTGAAAAAAATCAATGCAGCGATTAAAGTTGTAAGTAGATTTTTCATGATAAAAAGGGATTTAAGTTTCTGAACGGGTACAAAGAACGAACAGCAAAATAGTGAATGCAAACAAAGAATTCAAATATGGCAGGATTTCAAACCAATTATTTAAGCGACAATTGGCATTGAATCCTTGATATCAAAGAGCTGTAAAGGATTGACAAATCAGCAAGCCAACAACTAATTTTGGAATAACAAACGTTGGACAATTATCAGAGATGAACAAAATTGATGACACTTTCCTTATTGTAAAATCATTGAACAAAGCAGAGAAGCGGTTCCTCCAACTTTTTGCAAACAGCACGGGTGGCGATAAACAATACATGAAGTTGTTTGAACTGCTGGATAAATCCAAAGAGTATAATGAGTCTGTTTTATTGAAGCGTTTCAGCAAGGACAAGAAGATTCTCTTTTTCCAGAAAAATTATTTACAGCAGCAAATCATTCTCGCACTTCATCAGCTTTATACAAAATCAAATGAGCAGAAAGTGGAAATGCTGTTGCATGCTTCTACTTTGTTTTTTGAGCGCACGTTATATGACCAATCCTTAAAGCAGATTTTAAAAGCGCGCAAAGCAGCAATGGATTCTGATGATCCTGATCTGCTGATCAAAGTAATCAGGAAACACCGCGATTTGCTGCGAAGCGGAGTCATCAGTTCTGATTATGAAGCAGAGGTAGAAAAACTTTTTGCGGAGGAACTGCAACAGGTTGATGAGATTAAAAACAATCTGGAGTATGATAAACTGAATTACGAAATTGCGAACACCTTCAGGCGGAAGATCAGGGCGCGGGATGATGAGGAAAATAAATTTTATGAATCGCTTCACAAAAATCCGTTGATGAATGATTTGCAAAATGCTAAACATTGGAAAGCAAAAATTCATTTTCACAATGCGCGGTTTGTGCGCGCCATGCACGAAGAAAAACCGGAGGATTGTGTGGCGGAAACAAAAGCACAGCTGGACATTTTTTCTGAAAATACGGTACGGGTTGAAGCGCTACCCGAGCGTTATGTAGCTGCACTTTACAATCATATCAAATCGTTGGTTTATGTCAAGCAAGACGAAGAATATTTAAAACGTGTTGATGAGTTGCGCAGGCTTCCTGAATCTTACCCTCACATTTTTGATCAACCACGTCAACGTGTTAGACTTTTTGAATTGAGCACTATTTCAACGCTTACCTATTGTTTTAAAAGCGGGAAGATAAAAATGGGTGTTGCGTTTTCCAATTCAATTGAAAATGAAATTCCCGTTTATGCTCCGAAAATGAATCGTATAAACCTGTTGTATCTGCACGCATTTCTTCAGAGTTTTTATTTTGCTTCAGGTAATTGGAAAAGAACGCTGCATCACAACCACATCGTGCTTACCGAATTTTCAGAAAAAGATTCTCCCCGCATGATGTTGATTGCGCGAATCGTACAACTCATCCTACACTACGAATTGGAAAATATAGAATTGCTTCAAAGTTTGGTTCGATCTGCCTATCGCTATTTTCTCAATCTTCCTTCACCATTGCGGTTTGAAAAAACGGTCATCGGATTTCTTCGCAATCTTCCACCTCCAAGTGCTTCGCGCAATTTGTTGCTCAATCGGTTTCAGGAATTGAAAAATGAATTGGAAGTATTACGAAAAGATCCACTTGAAAATTCCGTGAATGATTTTTACTACATCCAATGGCTCCAAAGCAATATTGAAAAAAAGCCAATCATTGAATTCACGGAAGGGTTGAAATTCGGGAGCTGAATTTACCGTAAAATCATCTTGACTTACGGTACATAGATGCCTGGATTATCTAATGCTATCAAGGCTCATGGATAAATCAGGCCTGATGAAACCAATGTTGAACTTCTGTCTTTATTCAATTCTTTGTTTGTGATCAGAGATAAAGGAAATTTATTTTGCACCGTGTTAAGAAACTTGCAGAATCATTTTCAAAATTGTTTACAGAAAATTGTCTGCTTCATTTCAAATGTTTACCTTGTGTCCTAATTCATAACCAAATAAATCCCACACCAATGAAAAAAATTTATTGCCAATGCTTGCATCGCCTCTCCATCGCTTTGTTAACCATTCTCATTTTTCATTTTAATTCCAATGCTCAGCAATACCGCGAGTATATCGGTGCCTCCGCATCCGAAATCATCAACGGAACAGAAATGGTCATGATGGATGAACAAAACGGACTTCCTGTTTTTGTTCGCTTCAGCGAAAACCAGCGCCCGCGATTGAACACGGTTGAATTAATTTTCAACAAACTGTTTAACGCAAAACAAGTCTTCAATCAAAGAGTTGATGAAGATCAATTCGGAATGAAACATTATCGCTATCAGCAAATGCATGAAGGGCATCCTGTTTTTGGAGCCATTTATATTGTTCATACAAAAGATGACATCGTTCAATCCATGAACGGAAAATTTTTCAACAATTTCAGCAGCGTAGTTTCCCCATCCGTTTCAGAAAACTCTGCATTGAATTTAGTGTTGGGCAGTATAGCGGCAGACATTTACAAGTGGGAGATTGCCGAAGAAGAAGAAATGCTGAAACTGATCAAGCATGATCAATCCGCAACCTATTATCCGCAAGGCAAGTTAATTTTTGCTCCGCTCGATGGAGATTTTAAAACTGGTGATTTCCGGCTTTGCTATGAGTTTAATATTTATGCTCATGAGCCAATGAGTCATCAGAAATATTTTGTTGACGCAACCACCGGAGAAATTCTTTTTTCAGAAAATCTGATTCAACATGTTGATGATCCGGGTCTGGCTGTTACAGGATATTCCGGTCTGCAGCCGATTATAACCGATGATTTAGGAGGTGGACTTTGGAGACTCTACGAATCCGGACGTGGGGGTGGCATTCATACATGGAATATGGAAGAAGGAACTAGTTATGGCGCGGCCGTTGAATTTTTTGATACCCCGGATAATTATTGGGATAACGCAAATCCTGAACTCGATGAGTTTGCCGGAGATACACACTGGGGTTCTGAAATGACTTACGATTATTTTTATCTCATTCAAGGTCGGGATAGCTATACCGGAGCCGGTACTGAAATGAATCAGTATATCCATTACGATGTTGGCTACTTCAATGCGTTTTATGATGGCATAAGAACGACTTATGGTGATGGATTCAGCGCACCGCTGGTTTCGCTCGATGTTGTCGGTCATGAATGGACACACGGTGTTACCGATTATTCTGCCGATTTAATTTATGCCTATGAATCCGGTGCTTTGAATGAATCCTTCAGCGATATTTTCGGAAACGTAATCGAAGAGTATGCTGATCCCGGTTCGGCAAGTTGGTTGATTGGTGAAGCATTTGGTGCCATTCGAAGCATGAGCGATCCCGAATCTTATGGAGATCCTGACACTTATTTAGGTCCGGATTGGTATTTCGGTTCAGGTGATAACGGAGGAGTACATACCAACAGCGGGGTTCAAAACTTTTGGTTTTACCTGCTTTCTGTGGGTGGCTCGGGTACAAATGATCTCGGAGATGCTTATTCCGTCACCGGATTAGGAATTGATGACGCTGCAGATATTGCTTATCGCAATCTAACTTACTACCTCATTCCAACTTCCGATCATCTTGATGCACGATTGGGATCAGTACAGGCGGCTGCCGATTTATTTGGCGCCTGCTCACCGGAAGTGGAAGCCGTTGTTGATGCCTGGTATGCTGTTGGCGTTGGTCCGGTTTACTCACCGACCACAACAGCAGATTTTAGTGCTTCTCCAACAGTTGGGTGCGCAGCACCGATGACTGTTTCATTTACAAACCTCAGTTTCAACGCGGATACCTTTACTTGGGATTTTGGCGATGGATATCCAACCAGCAGTTCAGTAGCTCCAACACATATTTATACAGTGCCGGGCACTTTTGATGTTACACTTACTTCCTCAGGTGGTGCTTGTGGAACAGATGTAGAAACAAAACTTGGCTATATTGTGATTGACGGTTCAATTCCATTCCCGGTATGGCAGGTTCCTGATGCGGTTACAACACTAACTTCATGTACCGGTACTTTGTTCGACAGTGGTGGACCCGGAATGCCATATTCCAGTGATGAATACACGACTACTATTCTTGATCCTCCGGGCTCCGGACCGGTCATCATCTCTTTTGTTTCGTTTTATTTGGAAGATAGTTGGGACTATGTTTATGTATATGGTGGAGTCGGCACAGGTGGTCCGCTGCTCGGAGTGTTTACCGGCCCAACTCTACCTTACGGTGGGGCTCCTATGCCATTCCCCGATGCGATAACGATTGTATTGACTTCGGATGGTTTCCTTGAAACTGACGGTTTTGAAATGTCCTGGTCTTGTGTATCTCCTCCATCACCACCAGGTGATGATGTTTGCATGCCTCTTCCGGTTTCATTAGGGACAAACGGACCATTTTCTCTTGCGGGAATGACCATAGAAAGCGGAGAACCAAGTCCGCCAACGGGAAGTTGTACAGGACCCGATACTTGGTGTATAACTTCTCCGGTACTGGATAATACCATGTGGTTCATATTCTATCCACCGGCTTCAGGAAATGTAAGTATTCAAACTCCTGATTTCGATACTCAACTTGCAATATGGAGTGCACCGACTTGTGGTGATATTCTTACCGGAGGGGCAACGCTGATAGACGCAAATGATGATGACGCAGCTTATATTGCTCACAGTGGTGTGGTATTCTCCTCATGGATGGATGTGTTCTGCCTGACTCCCGGAGTTCCATATTTCATTCAACTTGATTCATATACTCCTGGTGATGGAACTCCGACCGATTTAATTATTACTGATCTTGGAAATTCTCCACCAACGGCATTCACCGGTTGTCCTTCGGATATTACGGTAGGAAATACAACTGGATTATGCAGCGCAACAGTTTCATGGACTGCACCCACAGCAGGAACCGATCCTGAAGGTTGTGCGGTTAGTGTAACAAGTACACATTCTCCGGGCGCATCTTTCCCTGTTGGAACTACTACAGTTACATACACTTCTGATGACGGACATGGTGGAATTACAACTTGTAGTTTTGATGTTACAGTTGATGATACAGAAGCACCTTCAATCACAGTGTGTCCGGCAACTGAAGCAGTTATTTTGAATTCATCTTGCGAAATTATTTTACCGGATTATACAGGATCAGTTACCGCATCTGATAATTGCAGTGCAGTTACTAAAACGCAATCTCCTCTTGCAGGAACAGTTTTCAGCGGTATCGGATCAACAAGTGTAACCGTAACTTGCACTGATGCATCAGGAAATTCTTCGCTCTGTACATTTAGTGTTATAAGATTTGATGGAACAGCGCCAACAATCACAGTTTGCCCTGTATCGTTTACAGTGACATTAAATGCATCCTGCGAAATAACATTGGCAGATTATACAGGATCAGTTACGGCATCAGATAATTGCAGTGCAGTAACAAAAACGCAAACTCCTCTCGCGGGAACGGTTATTAGTGGAGTTGGAACTACAAGTGTTTCAGTATCTTGTTCAGATGCATACGGTAATATATCGGCTTGCCTTTTCAGTGTTTCAAGAGTTGACGGAACTGCTCCAACAATCACTGTTTGTCCTGTATCGTTTACAGTGACACTAAATGCATCATGCGAAATAATTTTAGCAGATTACACAGGTTCAGTAACGGCATCGGATAATTGCAGCTCAGTTACCAAAACACAATCGCCTGTTGCGGGAACAGTAATCAGTGGTGTTGGATCAACAAGTGTAACCGTTACTTGTACCGATGCATCAGGAAATTCTTCGGTGTGTACATTTAGTGTTGATCGAGTTGATTTAACAGCACCATCAATCACTGTTTGTCCCGGAACACTAACGGTTACGTTGAATGCAGCTTGCGAAATAACATTGGCAGATTATACAGGCTCTGTTTCTGCATCTGATAATTGCAGCGCGGTTACCAAAACACAATCACCAGTTGCGGGATCAGTTATCAGCGGTGTCGGAACAACAACCGTTACGGTAACATGTATGGATGCATCAGGAAATTCTTCCGTGTGTACATTTAGTGTTGATCGAGTTGATTTAACAGCTCCTGTAATCAGCGGATGTCCTTCAAGCATTTTCTCATCTGTGCCTATTGTATTTTGGACTCCTCCAACTGCTGTAGATAATTGCACATCAGTTACCATGGCGAGCATATATTCTCCGGGGTATAGTTTCCCGGTCGGAACAACGACAGTCACTTATTTCGCTACAGATGCGTACGGCAATGTATCCACATGCAGTTTTACGGTAACCTATTCTCCATCATCTGGCGGACCGGTAAATGATGATTGTATTGGAGCAATTGATCTGACAAGTTCGTTGAGTACATATACTTTCATGTCGTCCGTTTTAAGTTGTGTTTCAATTTCAGGAAACAATTTAAGTTCCACTCCTGAAGTTGGAGAAATTAGCGGTGGTTGCAGTGTGGTTGATGTCACAGTTTGGTATCGCTTTACCGCTCCAACTTGTGGACCATTCACGATGACTTTTTCAACCGATAATCCCGGCACTTCATTCGATACTGTTGTAGATCTTTTTTATTCACCAGATGGAAGTTGCGATTTTTCTCAAATGATTGTGGTTGGCTGCAATGATGACGGATTGGGTGGATGTGTTGGCGGAAGCAGCGCAACTAATTCAACATTGAGCAGTTCTTCATTTACAAGTGGCGGAGTTTACTTCGTTCGGGTGGATGGAGCTTCTGCCGCTGAAGGCGTGTTTGAATTAACAGTATCAGTTGAACCGGATGCACCAACTTTAATTGCCGGAACTTATCCTTCAACGTCCATTGATGCGTCTTGGCCATCAACGGGTGGTGCTCATTATGATTTATACTGGCGCCCGACTTCATCAATGGGCTATGCAACCGTTTTTGGTATAACAGGCACATCGCATACATTGCAAAATCTTCTTCCATCCACCTCGTATGATGTGCAGATTAAGAATGTGTGCGTACCGATTATCGAGAGATATTATTCTCCGGTTTCATCGCTTACAACCGGTGCTTCTACCTGCTCATCTCCCGGAACACCATCTTGTGTAACAGAAACTACAAGCAGCATCACGATTGCATGGACAAGCGTTCCTGCTGCGGTGTATTACAAACTCTGGTGGAGAAAAGCCGGCAATGTTGGCTATGCCGTAATCAATGGATTAAGCGTTACTACCTATACGTTCAGTAATTTATTGAGCGGCACTACGTATGAATTCTGGGTGCGCGCGGTCTGCAATCCTGGTAATCCTTCAGAAAATATTACCGGTCCTCATGGATTCTGCAGCACTCTTGGAACTCCGCGAATCGGAAATGTAGAGGATAAGCAAACCAATTATCAATACAATTTTAATGGTGCAACTTATTTCAACTGGGATCCTTCAGATCTGAATATCGATGGTGATATAAGTGGTGTTGAAATTGTAAACGGAGAATTGCAGATTATTCCTGTGTACGATCAATCAATTAATTCGCTCACGCAAATCAACATTTATCCAAATCCTGCCGAAACATCTGCGACCATTGAAATGGACTTGAATGAGACAGGCGAAGTGAGGATCAACATTTATAATCTGCAGGGAGAAATAATTTCTTCGCACAGCGTAATGGCTGAATCAACTCATCTCACTTATTCGCTTTCGCTGAATGAAATTCCATCCGGTATTTATCAGGTAGTGATTGAAACCAATGGTGAAGTGATGATGAAGAAACTGTCGGTGGTGAAATAATTCATTGCGCGTGATTTACAAAGTAAAGGCTGCTCGCAAGGGCAGCCTTTTTTGGTTTGAGGCGAACATGTATGTACGTTGCTGAATTTTCGCTTTTTCAATTGACGGAAATATTTCATTCAGGATTAGTGGCGCCTGTTTTTTTCTTGCCTCACATCCTTAAATCAAAACCCGGTATTCAGAATAACATTTGACCCATTCAGTGTATGTACATACAACGGTTCCATCCGAGCTATCTTAATAAATTATTAAATTCTCATTCCGTTGCGCTGATTCCATTGTATAAATTTTGAAATCAGTAATAGACTTCTTACATTGCAGTTTCAATTTTCCCAACGAAAAATTTGCTTATCGAAAACCTTTTCTTACATTGCAGTCCTAACATTAAATGTACTAACATGAAAAACATCTACCTACTGATTATTTTTTTCGCATTTTGTCAAATTGCAAATGCACAACTTGTAATCAATGAAGTTGAATACGATCAACCCGGCACTGATGCCTCGGAATTTATTGAACTCAAAAATGTCAGCAGTTCTGCTGTAAATCTCAATGCATGGACTGTTCAATTGGTTAACGGGAATGCCGGGGGAGCAGCCGTTTATCAAACTATCACCTTGCCGAATGTAAGTTTAGCTGCAGGCGATTATTACGTAATTGCGGGAAGCAGTTCAACTGTAGCCAATGTTGATTTGGTCGTTGCACCGGCAACAAACCTTATTCAGAACGGAGCGCCTGATGCTGTCGGACTCAGAAACCCTTCTGCTACATTAATTGACGCTGTTAGCTATGAAGGCAATTCGGGCTCACCATATACAGAAACTTCGGGTACCGGATTAGAGGATAACCCATTGCCTACCGGTCAAGGAATTGCCCGATACCCGGATGGTTATGATACAAACGTGAACAATACAGATTTTGTACAACGACCAATTACACCTGGTGAATCAAATGTGATGACATGTGAAATCATTGCACTTTCACTTGTTTCAACTACACCATGCAATTCAGGCGACAATACATACACGGCTACTTTATTGGTTACATATAATAGCGCACCTTCATCGGGCACGCTGGAGATAAACGGTCAATCATTTGCCATTACCAGCTCACCTCAAACGGTTACTTTAACCGGTTTAACTGCTGATGGAAATCCGGTTGATGTGAATGCTTATTTTTCAGCAGATCCCGGATTTATTATTGATGATTTTCAAGGAGGCGCTATCGACAATTGGATTTCCGGTGCAAGTAATCCGCATCCACCGGTGAATAATCCAACCGGTGGTCCGGCAGGAGCGGCTGATGGTTTTCTGCAATGCGAAGCAGACGGGGCATCATCAGGTGGCAAAATGACTTTTTTCAATGAAACACAATGGTTATTTGATTGGCCTGCAAATGGTATTGATTTTATTAGCGTTGACTTTAAAAACCTCGGAGCAACAACTCTATACATGCGCTTTAATGTAGATGGACCTGGCGGAAGATTTTCCACGTTCAATTGTGTTACTGTCCCGGTTGGTGGTGGATGGAAACATCATACGTTGGAAGTAAATGCAGCTAGTTTTGTTTCAGTTGGCGGCACTGATATTAATGCAACACTTGATAGTGTTTTATCTTTCAGAATGGTTAATGCATCCGGTCCGGCATGGGCTGGCAACCCGATTGTTGCATTGCTTGGAGTAGATAATGTTACTGACGGATGTGTTTACAATTATCCTGAAATGTTTGTTGCACCGGCAGCGTGTCCTCCTGTTGCATGCGAAATAGTTTCGCTTTCTCTGGTTTCAACCACGCCTTGTGTTCCTGCGGACAATACATATACTGCAACAATAGAAGTGACTTATACTAATCCTCCAGGAACCGGAACATTGGATGTGAACGGTCAGTCATTTGCAATTACTTCTTCTCCACAATAGGTTACACTTACCAATTTGGATTCTGATGGAAACGCGGTTGATGTAACGGCTGTTTTCTCTGATGATGCAGGATGCACACTTACGGAGAACGATTTGTTTACCGCACCGGTACCATGTCCGATGATTCCTTGTGAAATAGTTTCTCTTTCTCTTGTTTCGGTTTCTCCATGCAGTTCACCGAGTAATACTTACTCCGCCACAATAACAGTAACATACAATGATCCTCCTTCTGTTGGAACTTTGGATGTAAACGGTCAATCGTTTGCAATTACATCATCACCGCAAACAGTTACACTCACCGGTTTACCTGCAGACGGAAATCCGGTTACAATAACTGCATTGTTTTCAGCTGAACCCGGGATTATTATTGATGATTTTGAAATTGGTACAACAGAAAACTGGATTTCCGGTGGTGGAAATCCAACACCACCTGTTAACAATCCAACAGGAGGACCAACTGGTTCTGCGGATGCATTTCTTCAAACAGAGTCGAACGGAAGTGGTGGGGCAGGAGGCAAAATGGTTTACTTCAATCTGACACAGTGGGCAACAGATTGGACTGCCAATGGCTTTGATTTTATTTCACTTGACTTTAATAATCTGGGCGCAAATGCACTCACCATGCGTCTTGCTGTTGATGGACCTGGTGGACAGTTTTGCTCTGCGGATAATTTTGTGGTGCCTGTTTCGTCCGGTTGGGATCATTATATTTTTTCAGTCTCTCCCTCTGATTTTGTTTCTATCGGTGGCACCGATATTAATGCCACACTTGCCGGTGTAGTTCATATGCGAATTCTACATGCGCCAACACCAAGTTTTACCGGCCCTGCCATTGTTGGATTACTTGGAACAGATAATATTACCGATGGATGTGTTTACACATATCCTGAAATGTTCACAGCACCTGCTCCGACAACTTACTATCAGGATAATGACGGAGATAATTATGGTAACTCAGCGGTATCACAGTCCGCATGTTCTCAACCGGGCGGATATGTTTTAATTCCTGGTGATTGCAATGATGGAAATGCGGCAATTCACCCGAACCAGGCTGATCCATGCAATGGTGTTGATGATGACTGCGATCTTTCCATTGATGAAGACGCGACTTTCCTCACATACTATCAGGATAATGATGGCGACAATTATGGTAACTCAGCAGTATCACTATCAGCATGTTCTCAACCGGGCGGATATGTCTTAACCCCCGGAGATTGCAATGATGGAAATGCGGCAATTCACCCGAACCAGGCTGATCCTTGCAATGGTATTGATGATGACTGCGATTTATCAATTGACGAAGACGCAACATTCTTAACTTACTATCAGGATAATGACGGAGATAATTATGGTAACTCAGCGGTATCACTGTCCGCATGTTCTCAACCGGGCGGATATGTCTTAACCCCCGGAGATTGCAATGATGGAAATGCGGGAATTCACCCGAATCAGGCTGATCCATGCAATGGCATTGACGATGATTGCGATTTATCGATTGATGAAGACGCAACATTCGTAACCTACTATTTTGATTTTGATGGTGACACTTATGGTAACCCAAATGTTTCGCAAACGGTATGTTCCGGTCAACCC
>Ga0247727_10007914_pt1 | contig 19978 bp, 17 predicted proteins | sample WisWelCaveWW1625_FD_202498 | JGI IMG/M metagenome (GOLD analysis project Ga0247727, IMG submission 202498) | Biofilm microbial communities from Wishing Well Cave, Virginia, United States - WW16-25 | ecosystem: Environmental > Aquatic > Deep subsurface > Groundwater > Cave microbial mat | place... | reverse complement strand
CAACAGTTGACCAAAGACATAGCTGTAGCAGTAGAAGCGGGTGTGAATGAAGTGCGGGATATAGCACCATCCCAGGCGGTATCCGGAAACCATCTCGACTGCGTCACCGTAGTAGCGGCCATTTGCCGCCAGCCAGGCCGCGGCCAGCCCCTCGGACGTCAGGCGTCCCCGCGCCCGCGCCCGAAACACGGCCTCCTCAAACCGCGTCAGGACGTTCTGTCGGAAGACGGTTGCACATGCATCCTCGATCTTGCTGCACAGCAGGGCGAGTTGCACGCGCGGATCCCGGTGTCTGTCAAGCATCTGGTCGAAAACGAGAAATTCCCCAAAGACCGAAGCGGTCTCACAGGTAATCAGGGGTGGATCGTAATTGAAGAGGGTCTGGCCGCTGGCCAGGACACCATGGACCCCGTGGCCGAGCTCATGGGCAACGGTCATGACATCCCGGAGCGTATCAGTATAGTTGCACAGGATGTACGGATGGAGTCCGGGGGAGGGCGAAGCGCAAAAAGCCCCGCCGCGTTTCCCCTTTCGAATCTCCGCATCGATCCAGCCGCGGGTGAAGAAGTCCTGTGCGATTTCGCTGAACCGGGGCGCAAAGGCCCGAAAGGCCTCGACGATGGCGGCCCGGGCCTCTGCGAAGGTGCACGCGGGAAGCTCCCCGCCGACCGGAGCGTACTGGTCGTAGAGGGCAAGCCGGTCGAGTCTCAGGAGCTTTGTCTTGAGGCGGAAGTAGTCCTGGGCGATCCAGTAGTTGGCCTCGGTGACCTCCATCATCTGCTCGACCGCCGTGTGGTCGATCTCGTTTGACAGGTGTCGTTCGGCCATCGGGTCGGGATAGTGGCGCAGCCGATCCATCGTGAGATGGTCCTGGATCAGCGTGTCATAGGTCAAGGTGAGGACGAGCTCGTTCCGACCCAGAACCTCAAAGAGGGTCTCCATCGCCCGGGCCCGCAGTCCTCGGTCGGCCCGGTGGAGCATCGACAGGAGTTCAGGCATCGTCAGTTCCCGAACGGTCCCCTCATGCTCGAGGGGGAAACTCAGGGAGGAGAGGAGCTCGGTGAAGAGACGCCCGAATGCCCGCCGGCCGGTGTTGTCCTTCTCATTGACGACCCGTTCCTCCGCCTCGCTCATTTTGTGAGGTCGGTACCGCCGTCCGTGGGCGAGGTAATGACGGTAGCTTGTCAGGACAGGGTCGGCGATCAGCCGCGCCGCCGCTGACTCCTCCAGCTCAAGCCACTCTAGATCAAAGAAGAGCAGGCGGTTCCGGACGTCGGTCAGCCACTGTTCGACCCGTTGTTGCAGGTCCTGGTACTCCGGCCGGAGACTATCCGAGGCGTACAGGAGACCGGCGTACGTGGCCAGGCGGCTCATGCCCTCCTCGATAGCCTCAAGACCCCGAAGGGCTTCCAGGAGGTGAGATGCCGCTGGCCCCCCGGGGACGTTGATGGTCTCGCGGTACCGCTGGGCGAAGGTTTCGGCGCGCCCCTGCAGCGACTCGAGCGTCTCCCGGAGGTGCGGGTCATCGTGCGCGGTAAAGAGATCGCTCAGGTCCCAGACGACCCCCGCAGCGCTCGACATCTTCACATCCACGGCCCCCTCCTCTTGCATCCGACGGACTTCCTCGCCTGACCCGGGTTATTGTACGGGAGCAGAGGAGAGAAGGCAACTACAGGGGGCTTGCCCAAGCCCTCCCCTTCCCGGTATGCTTCTGTCCGGCGGGGCCATGGCCCGCGAAGGGGCGAGACACCGATGAAAGCACAGTGGACGCAGCGACACCGGTCGAGCAGCAGTACAGTGTTCGGGGCGCTGCTCTGTCTTTTGTTCGGTCTTCCCCCGGTCGCCCTGACGGCCTCCCTGGGGGAGTGGAAGACGGGGGCTCCGATGCCCAGTAAGCGGACGGAGGTAGCCGCCGCGGAACTTGACGGGAAGATCTATGTGATCGGCGGCTTCGGCTATTTCTTTCTTGGAGGGGTATCGGACGCTGTCGAAGCCTATGATCCGAGGACCGATCGGTGGGAGAAAAAGGCCCCTCTGCTCGAGTCTCTCCACCATACCGCTGTCGCGGCGGTCAACGGGAAATTATACGTGGTCGGCGGGTACGCAAGGATTTGGCCGTGGAAGGCGGTCAATACCGTCTGGGAGTACGATCCGGCGCGGGACCGGTGGCAGCGGAAGGCCCCGATGCCCACGGCCCGCGGCGCCCTGGCAATCGGGGTGATCGATGGAAAGATCTATGCCGTCGGGGGAAAGACGAACGGCGACGTCCTGCGAATCCTCGAGGTCTATGATCCCACCACCGACACGTGGCAAACGCTTGCCCCGATGCCTACCCCCCGGGATCACTTGGCTGTCGCGGTCCTGGACGGCCGCCTCTACGCCATAGGGGGACGCATGGGAGCCATGAGCCGCAACCTAGGAGCCAATGAATCCTACGACCCTCAAAGGAAGGAATGGACCGTCCGGACTCCCATGCCGACCGCGCGAGGCGGCATCGCCGCCGCAGTCGTCGGCGGTCGGATCTACATCTTTGGCGGCGAGGAACCCGAACGCACCTTTGCCGACACCGAGGCCTATGATCCGAAGGCGGATCGGTGGGTCAAGCTCACACCGATGCCCACGGCCCGCCACGGACTGGGCGCTGCCTCTTTCGAAGGCCGAATCTACGTGATTGCCGGAGGCCCGAAGCCGGGGGCTTCTCGGAGCGATCTGAATGAAGTCTTTGCCCCACCCCAGTGAGCGCCAACAGCGCGCTCACGGTTCACAGTTCACGGTTCATGGTTCACAGACGCCTAAGAGCGGCATGGTGGATACGATGAGAAAGGGAGAGTCGGAACTGCTCGGTGAGATCTTGAAGGGCGTCAGCCGGACCTTCTTTCTCAGCCTGAAGGTCCTGCCCAAAGATCTCAGGCGCCCGGTGGGCCTCGCCTACCTCTTCGCCCGTGCCGCCGACACCATCGCTGATACCCGGCTGGTCAGCCGGGACAAGCGCCTCGAGTACCTGGAGCTGTTCCGCACTGAGGTGCGCGGCAACGGCGCGAATGGCATCCGTAAGGTCAAAGAGGCGCTGACAGGTCCGCAGAAGATCCCGGAAGAGCGAGAACTCCTCGCCCGACTCGAGGAGTGTTTTTCGATCTACCGGGGGCTGGATCCCGCAGACCGGACGCGGATCCGAGATCTCATCCTCACCATCACCCAGGGCATGCAGATGGATCTCACCACCTTTCCCGGAGAGGAAGACGGTCGCCTCATCGCGTTGAAGACCCGGAGCGACCTCGACCGGTACACGTATTTCGTCGCGGGGTGCGTCGGGGAATTCTGGACCGAGATGCACATGGCCCACCGTCCCTCCCTCAGGGCATGGGACGTCGCCGAGATGAAGAGACGGGGGATCCGCTTCGGCAAGGGGCTCCAGATGACCAACATCCTTCGGGACCTTCCCCGAGACCTGCGCATCGGCCGCTGTTATCTCCCCGAGCAGGATTTGGCCGCCCTGGGCATCACCCCGGAAGATCTGCTGGAGCCCAAGGCCATCACCAAGCTGCGCCCCCTCCTGTGCGACCTGCTCGCAGAGACGGTCGCGCACTACCAGAGTGGATGGAGCTACGCGTTGGCCATTCCCCGGCGGGAGATCCGCATGCGGCTCGCCTGCGCCTGGCCCCTTCTCATCGGGATCAAGACGCTCGCCCTCGTCGCGCAATCGGAGAATCTGCTGGACCCTTCCGTACCCACGAAGATCTCTCGCCCTGAGGTCTACCGCATCATGGCCTCCTCCCTGCTGATGATCGGCTCCAACAGGCGCCTCAGCCTCTACTACGAGGCGCTGCGCCGAACCATCCCCATCGCCCCATGAAGACGTCGCAATTCGTCAAGGTGGCCAGGATGGCCGATCTCGAACGAAAGGGCTGCATGGTCCTGCAGGTGGAAGGACACACTATTGCCCTCTTCCTGCACCAGGGCTCCCTCTACGCCATTGACAACCGATGCCCGCACATGGGGTTCCCCCTGGACCGCGGGACGCTCCAGGACGGGGTCTTGACCTGCCACTGGCACCATGCCCGCTTTGATCTTGCGAGTGGCGGCACCTTCGACCCCTGGGCCGATGATGTCCGGAGCTTCCCCGTCCGTGCGGAGGGGGATGAGGTCTGGATCGATCCCTCGCCACGGGTGGATGAGCAGGCCCGACAGCTCCAGAGGCTTGAGGACGGCTTGCAGCGCAACATCCGACTCGTGATTGCGAAGTCGGTCATCGCCCTCGTCGAAAAGGAGGAGAACGGGCACGGACCGCTGCAGACCGGTCTCAGTTTCGGCGCCAGATTCCGTCGCGATGGCTGGTCGATGGGCCTCACCATCCTCACCTGCGCAGCCAATCTCCTCCGCTCCCTGAATGCCTATGACCGGGCACGGGCGCTGTACCACGGCCTCTCGGCAGTAGCCCAGGACTGCGACGGCCAGCCGCCCCGTGTCCCCATGCGACCGCTGCCCATGCCGTCGACGGGGCCTGGGACCTTGAAGCGTTGGTTCCGCCGGTATATCGAGGTGCGGGACGCTGAAGGAGCCGAGCGGTGCCTGGTCAGCGCCCTCCGAGCTGGAGGAGACCCCGCCCAGATCGCCGATCTCCTCTTTGCGGCGGCTACCGACCATCGGTACCTGAGCACCGGCCACGTGCTGGACTTCACCAACAAGGCGCTTGAGGCCCTAGACGTAGTCGGCTGGCAGCACGCCGAAGCCGTCCTGCCCAGCCTGGTCCTGAACTATGCGACGGCGGATCGGATGGAGGAATCGAACGCCTGGCGGCATCCTGTTGATCTCGTTGCGACCCTCCATGCCGCCTTTGAGCGTCTACCAGAGGCATTGGAGACCGGGGCAAGACGTCAGGCCGTCTGGGGCGGGCGCAAGACTTTGATCCCGGTCCTCTTGGGTGAAGATCCCCGAGCCATCGCCGACGCCCTTCTGACCGCTCTACGGGAGGGGGCAAGCCTTCAGGCCCTGGGCGGCGCGGTGGCGTATGCGGCAGCGCTCCGCATCGCCCGCTTCCACACGGCAAATGAGTTCGGGGACTGGGATACGGTCCTTCACACGTTCACCTTTGCCAATGTCGTTTTCCAGGGACTCCGCCGAGCGCCGTCCCCTGAACTGGCGCGCGGGCTCTTTGACGCCGCCATGAGTATCTACCTCGACCGCTTCCTGAATATCCCCGCTGCCCGTCTCCCCGAGGGAGGGCCAGGTCCGGCAGAAGACCGGAGGGTTCTTGATGAACTCCTCACGACACTCGACCGAAGGCAGCAGGTGGATGAGGCAGGCCTGCTTGTCGCGCGCTATCTGGCCCTTGGCGCTGATGCCACGCCCCTCCTCGCCACTTTGGGCCATGCCCTGTTCCGGGAGGACCGGGACTTCCACACCATCCAGGCGCTGGAGGCTGCCTTCCGCGTCTTTGCGCTCACGGAAGACCCAACGGAAAAGAGCCACGTGTTGATCGCGGCAGCCCGCTATCTGGCGGCCCATGCCCCTACTCCGCGGGCCCAGGGGCAGACCTTCCAGATCGCCTACCGTCTCCACCGGGGTGAACGGATCCATGAAGAGACTTAGTGCCGTAGATCCCGGCACCCCTTCTCCGCAAACTCTGCTATAATAGCGGCGAGTCGAAAGGACACGAGGCGTGCCAGAGATGGCTGAAGGCAGGATGGAGAGACCCTTGGTCGCCATTACCGTTCATAAGGTGCCGAAAAAAGAGTTCTGCGGCGTGGTGGTCTTGAGGCAGGAGTCTGATGGCTCGTGGACCGGACAGTGCAGCAAATGTGGAGAGGCCTTTCAGGTCGAAGAGGACGCCAAGTTCAAAGCCCGCATCCTCGCCTTACGCAACTGAGAAGAAACACGACTTCCCTCCCCCCGAACAAGTCCCCTCTGATGGCCAGATCGCAACGATCCCCAGCCTTCCGGATGCCATTCAGCGGCCAGAATATATTAAAGTAATTGTTTAAATGATATGGCTTATATCATCGACAAAAGTGATGACATTCATACGGGTACGTCTAGGATGGAGAGACCGTCAGTCGAGGTCAATGTCGCGCGGGGGCGGCGTGGTGGATGGATCATCCTTGGCCTTCTTGAGCAGCTCCTGAAACTTCCGATCCAGAACCTTCCCTTTGTCTTTCTCGGCCCGCATCCGCTCCTTGAACCGCGCGTCCCGCTGGGCCGTTTCTGTCTTGAGAGCCTCCACCGCCTCCTTCAGATCGGTCACGCTCCTCGGCTTGGGCGGTACCTCGTGATGCAGAACCACCCCAAGGGAGAGGTCAATCGTGAGGCGGGCCTGGCAACAGGGACACGTCACCTCGGTCGAGGTTTGTGGGGTTTCATGCGCCATTACCGACCCCGGTAGAGAGGAGCCAAAACTCGAAAGGTGTCTAAGGCTGTCTTCTCAAATGCCTGAGGCGTCATCCCGGTCACCTCGGCCCGGGACAGGCGACGGCCAAGGACAAACTGACCGTCCCTTCGCCGGCTGAGCTCTTGGAGCAAGGCGCGGAGCTGCTCTTGCCCGACGTCCTTGACCGCTGCTGCCGGATCCTCATCGTGCTCGTTCTTGAACCAGCGGATACCCATCCCCCGGCTCAGGACCCCAGCCAGCTCCCCGCCCCGCCGCCCCCAGTGAGCAGCCCAGCCCCCCTTATCTTGATGCTCCGGCCCCACTTCGAAAAGGAGACGGACACAGTTCTTGGAGACCGCGACCTTGAAGTGCGCGTGCTTCTTGTAGCCCCGGCGGTCGGGGCCAAAGGCCACCCACGTATCCTCGGGCGGGTTCACCGTACGCCGTGCGTGTTTTGCCACGTGGGCAAAGACCTCGGCCCCCACTAGGCGCCCGATCCCCGAGGCCAGGCCCTCACCGAGAGCCGTGAGCTTCGGCCGGACCTGTTGCCCGATGGCTTGCATTCGTCCGGCAAAATCGGGGATCTCAAAGACCCGGAAATCGCTGGCCGCAAAGCTTGGCGCCGCCATGCTCCCTGCCCTCCCCGGTCGTCCTTGCGGAGTTCCATTCTACGGGATGATCCCAGGCCGTGCAAGCGGAGCGAGCAATCAACCGCTCTGCCCTGCCGCCTGCGCTCTTCTACCCTTCCACCCTTCGACCCTCGTACTCTTTCTCAGGGCCTCGCACACTCCTCGGGTCGATCGCAGAAATGCCAGCCCACTTCTGCCCCGTCGTGGGTCACATGAATGACCCGGATGGTCCCATCGGGATGGACGAGATCATACAGGTGCTTGAACCCCGGTCCTGTCTTCGGGTGTTCCGCCGGAATCGCGTACTTGCTGGTTGCAGGCTGAATCCGCGATCCCTCAGGGGCCTCGACCGAACAGCTCCCACCCGCAAACCGGATCTCCATCCCTTCTCTCCCGTTCTTAGTTGCAGTGCTTAGCCTAGCCCTCTTTGCCCGAAAGGTCCACCCCCGGTTGCCACCTCACTTACTTATCCCTTCTCAAACGGGCAAAATTTCCTCTTGACAGGGAGGGCCTCTCTCGTGGTATCAACCAGCCCCCAATCCACATCCCTCGATTAACGCCGTACGATCCGCATGAAGGGAGCGCGTAGCTCCCGCGAGGTATTGCACACATGGACCCGGGGTGACCATACCCCGCACGCCATCCGCCAGAGTTTCCTTGGCGCACCACGCATCCACACGCCCTCCGGGCGGAGCACGGCCCGGAGGGCGCCTTTTCTGGAGCCCGCTCCTCGGTGTCCTCTTCTCGATCCTGCTCCTCCTCGGCATACCGGCCCCTGCCGCATCAGCCCCACTACCCTGCGACGACGCCTTCCGGGTCGGTGCTGGTCGCCCCTTCCAGACGATCCAGGCCGCCGTGGACGCCCTGCCGAACCCTGGGCCCGCCGTCATCTGTGTGGATGCCGGCACCTACATCGAGCAGGTTCGCTTCAGCGGCGTGAACGCCCTGGCGACTGGTGAAGCGCACCGGATCGTTCTCCAGGCGGACCCCGCCGCCCCCATCGGCAGCGTCACCCTCGATGGGGCGGTGAATAGCTGCACCGGTGGATACGCGATCCGGCTCCAGCAGAGCCAGTTCGTCACGATCCAGGGCCTTACCATTACCGGCGCGGGGGGCCAGGCGATCGAACTCATGGGCGGGAACAACGATAATGCCGACATCACGATTGCTAACAACCGCATCACACGCAACGGCTCCTCCGAGTGTAACGGGGGGATCACGGCCGCCCGGGGCAACCCCCGGACCTGGATCGTCAACAACCTCATCTATGCCAATGGGCGGAACGGCATCACGTTCATTGATGCCGATGGCGGTCCCCACTTCGTCGTGCACAATACCATCCACCGGAACGGCTGGTCCGGGGTCCGGGTCGCCCGCTCGCACACCATCTGGCTCCTCAACAACGCCATCACCCACAACGGCCAGCAAGCGGGCTCGACCGGCGGCCGCTTCGGGGTGAGCCGCGAGGGGAGCACCAGTCCCGATCCCGCCGGGATCACCCTCTTGAACAACCTCGTCTGCGGCAACCGCCTCGGCGAGATCGACGGCCCCGCCCTCGACGGGAGCGACGCAGGAAACCTCACCCCCACGGGGCAGGAGCAGGGGTCTACCGCCAGTCCATCGTGCGCCAACCTGGCCGCCGTCTACGCGAATACCGCGGGTCCCGACGGGCTGCTCGACACGCTGGACGACGACTTCCACCTGACGCCCACGTCCTCGCCCGCGATCGACAGGGGCCTTGCCTCCTTCGTGGACACGGCCGGGATTCAGCGGATCCCTGCCGAGGACTTCGCCGGCGACGTCCGCCCCCGCGAGGGGAACGGGACACCGCCCGCGCTGCCCGACCTGGGGGCCTTCGAGGCCCTCTTCACCATCCCGGGGTTCACAGTCACGATAACAGAGCCGGCCGGCGGAGCCACCGTCGCGGAGGGTGACTTGCTGGTTCGCGGGACGATTCAGGGCGGCGGGGCCGAGGTTGGGGTGACCGTCAACGAGGTCATCGCAGCAGTGGACGGCAACACCTTTGCGGCCCTCGTACCGGTCAATCCGGCGACGACGACGCTGACCGCCGTCGCAACCACCCCCATTGGCGCGAGCGCCACATCCACCATCACCCTGACCGTCACGCCAACCGATCCCAACCTGATCCTCCGCCTCCAGGCGAGCCCCGCCAGTGGCGTGGCGCCCCTGACGGTGACATTCTCGGTCGTGGGTGGCCCCGTCCCCACCGCGATCGACCTCGACCTGCAGGGTGACGGGAGTGTGGACTTCAGTGGCCCCAGCCTCGACGGGCAGACGTTCACCTATCTCCAACCTGGACTCTTTGTCCCAACAGTACGGGTCACCGTTGCCAATGGCAATCAATTCATCGCCAGGACCGTCCTCCAGGTCCTCGACCAGGCCGCCCTCGATGCGCTGCTCCAGGCCAAATGGACTGGAATGAAGGATGCCTTGCGTGCTGGAGACATTCCTGGCGCGCTTACCCGCATCGCTTTCCGCTCCCGCTCCCGGTATGACGAGGCCTTCCGCGCCATCGCGGCGCAGCTCCCGAATATCGACACGATCTTGACCAATGCGATGCTCGTCGAGGTGCGAAATGGGGTGGCGACATACCAGGCGACGCGGACAGATGCGGGCGTGGATAAAGTGTTTGATATTCGCGTTGTGGTCGACGGAGACGGAATATGGCGCATCGAGGCATTCTAGGAAGAGAGGGGCGCCAGGTTGGATATGGCGTTCTGCTGCTCATGGGCATTTGCGCCTTGGGTGCGCTGACCGTGCCGACGCTCGGCGAGGCCGCAGGCCCGTGGAAGGCGCAGATCGTGGATCAAGAAACCAAAAAACCCCTGGAGGGGGTGGTCGTCCTCGCGGTGTGGGAGAGACGCTACACCAGTCCCGGCGGACCGGCAGGAGGGGGATATTATGACTCGGAAGAGGTGGTGACTGGGCCGGATGGCCGCTTTGTCATTCCGGCAAAGTGGACCTTCACCTTTCTTCCGTTTCTCACGGTTATTAAGGGCCCGTATTTCTATATCTTCAAGCCGGGTTATGGGCAGTGGCAGTTTCAAGGCGCCGATACCTGGGAACGTTATGAACGGTCTGATCGGTACCAGGCCGCAATGGCACAGCTAGAAGCTGACGGGGCGGTCATGGAGCTGCCACCGCTGAAGACGCGCGAAGAACGGCTTAAATTCATGCGGGAAGGGGTACTAACTCCAGCTGTGGTTCCAGCAGCTGGCCTGAAGCATTACGAAGCAGCTATTAACCAAGAACGTACTTCTCTGGGGTTGCCACGTGTAAGTCTTGGCTGGCCCCCGCCCGGATATAAGAAATAAGAAACAAGCCAGTTCGTCGTGCAAACGGTGATGCAGTGAAAATCTACAGGCAAAGCGTTGGGCTGCTACTGAGTATCGCAGCGTTGCCCCTGTTCGCAGGTGGTCATGTGGCAGAGGGATACGACCTTGAGACTCATCGGCGGATTGCGCTGAGGGCTGTGGATGTCTCCGAACTCGACCAACACTTGCGCACGGAATTGGGCTTTACGGGTGGACAGGGGCAACTCTTTCTGGAACGAGAAGTCCGGGATTGGGTTGCGCTGGGCGCCAGGTTTGAAGACGTGCCCTGGCTGCGAGTCGTCAACCACTTCCACAACCCGCTCCAGCCGTGGGGTCAGGCCGGACTCCTTACGGGCCTTTCATCGGTCCGCTGGCAGCAATTCGGGGTGCAGGACTGGTCCTGGGAGGACGCACGGCAGTACTATAAGGAAGCCTTGACCAGCGCTCAACCGCAACAGCGAGAGGCAGCTTTTGCCGACACCTTCCGCGCACTGGGTCAACTCACCCATCTCATACAGGACGCCACGGTACCCGCGCACGTCCGGAACGACTCCCATCTGCTGTTCGTCAATGACGACCCGTACGAGGAGTGGGTGGAAGGCAATCCGGCATCGGTTCAATCCTTCCTGAGCAGCGACCCTGTGGTCCCACCGACCTCGATCTTTACCCCGACCGGAGACACGCTGGCCCCGGTTCCAATCGCACGACTGATCGACTCGGATCTGTTCGGCGGCAACAGTGCCCCACGTCCCACCGACCTGACCACCGGGGTCGCTGAGTACACCAACGGCAACTTCCTGAGCGGAGGTACCATCTTTAGGGATTTTGCGCTGCCACGGCAGAGCAGCCTGGGCGCGGAGACCTTCGAGCCGGAGATGACGTCAGAGGGGCAGAAATTCCGCCGCTACTGGAGGAAAAAAGGCTTTATGGAGCTTGGCGGCGAGGGAGAAGCCGTTGAGCACTTCGTGTCCGAGGGGATGCTATACGAGACCATCCTCGCTGCGACGGGACAACCGCTCATCGCCGGGTACAGGCTAATCCGTCGGGTCCATGAGGATTACGCGGCGTTGCTACTCCCGCGGGCCGTGGGATATTCTGCGTCCCTCCTCAACTACTTCTTCCGCGGGACCCTGAACTTCACGGTGAGCGCCGGCGGGCCCGGAGGCCAGAGCATCCTCAAGATTAAGAACACCTCTTCGGAGAGGATGGAGGGGAAGTTCACCTTGTATGCCGACAATTCCAGCGACGCCCGCAGCGAAGTGTCGGGCGCATTTTTCGACCCTCTGACCTTAGAGCCAGGGGGAGAAAGTTCCGAGCGAAACTTCACGCCGCCGTCCGATGTGAAGGCCTACATCCTGGTCTTCGAGGGGAAGTTGGGGAACCCAGGTCCAGGGAGTCCGGTCGAAGAGGGGGCCGTGGTCGGCAAGGTCCAGCCAGCATCAATATCAATATCAATACTGAGCCAGGTCAATGGCGGCAGCACAGGGACGAGCATTTCGTTTTCGCCTACAGTCAATCCAGGCGATCTAGTTTTGGCTATAGTCGGTGTGTACACCGGCGCTGCGGGAGGCCGCACGTGGACCAATCCTTCAGGATGGACCACTGTATCTGATGATGATGGATTCTCGCCTATTTTTGCTGCTTCAGGATGTGACGTTCACGTTGCTTATCGGATTGCGGGTTCGTCTGAGAGTCTTCCATACATTTTTTCTATAGACGGCGCTGCGGCTTTCATGCGTGGCATCGTAATGACTATCGGTGGATACAAGGCTTCCGACCCCATTGACGACAGCACCACCAATTACCTAGACAGCGATGTTGGTGAGTCTGTGATTTCTCCTGCTGCGACGGCTGGCTATGTTGGCTCGCTGAGAATTTCATGGGGTATTCTTAACGACACATCTGGAACATTCGGAACTCCGACTGGACATACCTTGCTGGTGCATAGTCCTACGTCCGGCGTTCGAGTCGCAGCAGCATACCAATTGTTAAGTGCGGCTGGCGCTGTTGGTGCAGTTTCGTGGGGCACACTCACTGCTGGTGAAGGTCAGTTCGCCGGGACCATTCTTATCAGTTCAGCTCCTCCGGCCGGAGCTACGCCCTGAGCCCCGCCGATGAGGAAAGGCGAGGAAGTGAGGAAAGCCATCTTTCGTCGAGACTTCTGGGAGGAGATAAGGAGGTAAGCCACAAAGTGGTGCTGCTTATCCCGTAGTAACCGGAACGGCGAGCGGTAGCGGCCCAGTAGATACTTCACCATTGATCGTCACAGTGCCGGTTCCTTTCGGGTCGCAGAATGATGTGATGCTAGCATATGCCATAATTTACGAGCCAGATCAGGGCACGTTTACGGCCCCTGCTGGCTGGACATTACTTGAATCCCGCAGTAATGGGGAGCCTTGGTTTCAAAGGTTATTTGTACGGAAAAATTCGGGGGGCATCAGAGTCGCCTTCTGTCTGGATAAAAACATCCACGTTTAACGATCAAGGATCAGTAGCAGTGGCCGTTATCAATATAACGGCAACCGCCTTGCCTGCTGGAAGCGAAAAAGCTTCAACAAGCGGTTCCGCAGGGGGCCCATATATTTCACCAGGAGTAACACAAGTCAGCGATTTTAATCTAATACTTCGCGGAATTGTTTTTGGTGAAGTTGGTTTTTCTCCTGTTGTGGACATCCCATCCCATGTCACTGTATTTCGTCAAGGGTTCCCATTTTTTGACGAGCCCCACTTTTCTATAGTGGTTTTCTCTACCACAAATGATGCAGCGGGTTCAATACCTTCCGCTGAATTCACCGGGAATTTACCCGATAACTGGATGGCTGCTACGGTTACCCTAAATAGATAGTAGGGGGAAGCAAGCACAGGGGTCAGCAAGCACAGGGGTCAAGTCTCCCCTTGACGCATCTTCCCTTTTCCCGCTACCGTCCCCCCCATGGTCCGTCCCCTCCGCATCTCGTACCCCCGCGCCTACTACCACGTGATGAATCGCGGCGTGGCCCAGCAGCCCATCTTCACCGATCGGGCCGACCGACAAATGTTCATGGGGCGCTTAGGCGACTGCCACGAGATGTCGAGACTCCAGATCCTGGCCTATTGCCTGTTGGACACGGACTGTCATCTTCTCCTACACACCCCTGAGGCCAACCCGGTGGCAAGCCTGAGGCACCCACCATCGCCAGCGATCATGCTCCTTGACGTTCCTCGTCGAACGCGCTATGGTGCCTGCCGTCCAGACTCTTCCTCAGGAGGCTCGCGGCATGCGGGATCTTCGCGGGGTCATTCCGCCCGTCATTACGCCGTTTACCGAATCGGGCGAGGTGGATCACGCCGCCCTGGTGAGTAACCTCGCGCGGTGGAATCGGACCACCCTCGCGGGCTACCTCATCCTAGGGAGCAACTCGGAGTTCGTCTATCTCAGTGAGGAGGAAAAGGTCCGGATCCTGGAGGTCACGCGCGAGCACATCCCCCGCGACAAGGTGTTGATCGCCGGCACCGGCTGTGAGGCGACGCAGGCCACGATCACGCTGACCCGGCGCGCGGCCGACATCGGGGCGGACGCCGTCATAGTCGTCACTCCCTCGTACTACAAGCCCCACATGCGCCCCCACGTCTTGATCGAGTATTACCGGCGGGTGGCCGACGCCTCCCCAGTCCCCGTGTTCCTCTACAACGTACCGATCTTCACCGGGATCGTCCTCGACCCCGACGTGGTCGGCCGTTTGGCGGAGCACGGCAACATCGTCGGCATGAAGGACAGCGCAGGCAATATGGCGGTCTTCGCCCAGTATCTGCAGGTGAGTCCTCGCGAATTCCTCCTCTTCGTGGGCTCAGGCCCGGTCTTTCTCCCCGCCCTCTCGCTTGGAGCACGGGGCGGCATCCTGGCCTTTGCCAACTGCGCGCCCGAGGCGTGTCTCAACCTCTATTCACTTTTCCGGGAGGGGAAGCTCGACGAGGCGCGGGAGCAACAACTCACGCTGCTTCCGGCGATGCAGGCGGTGACCACCCGCTTCGGCATCGGCGGACTTAAGGCCGCGATGGACATGCTGGGATTCCGGGGGGGATGGCCTCGGCCGCCGCTCCTCCCCCCAAACGATGAAGAGCGCCTCGAAATCCGACGCGTCTTTGAACGGGCCGGCCTCCTATGAAGCAGTGCTGAGCGATGAGTGCTGAGGACTGAGTGCTTACGCTTCAGTGCTGAGGACTGAGCCCTCCTCAGCAATGAGGACTGAGCGATGAGTGCTGAGCCCTCAAACCTCAGTCCTCAGTCCTCGGACCTCAATCCTCGCACCTCAGTCCTCATCGCTGCTCTCAACGGTCAACGCCTATGCGGCCGGTCTGGCGCCGCACGAAGGCCTCAAAGGAGGTCGGGGCCCACAGCTTATCGGAAAATGGAGGACGACGGGGCGCACGCAGACCATATCGGTCCACAAAGTGCAGAATCGCAAAGAATTCCCGGAGGGCCGGCGACCATGGGCGAGCCGCAGCCGCAGCCAGATGAAGCACCGGGAAGGGAATAGGACAAATCCGCGCGGACCTGCCCAAAACCCTGGCGACTATCTGCACGCACTGGCGGTTGCTCAGATCTTCGGGGCCGCCGAACTCGATGGTAGCTCCCTTCGACTCCGGGTGTCCAATGGCCAGGACGGCGGCACGGGCCACATCCTCGACCGCGATGTAGGTAATAGGTGTCGTCCCCTTGCCCGGCAGCGGTGCGACGCCAAAGCGCCGGATGGGGGGGAGCATAGTCAACAGGTTCTCCATGAAGCCGGACGGGCGTAGGATGGTATACGGGATCCCGCATGACTGGACGACCTCCTCCACCCGACGTTTCACTCGAAACTGCCTGGGAGCCGCCGGATGGTCCACCCCGATCGCGGACAGGTAGATGATCTGGTCAACCCCGGCGTCTCGGGCGGCCTCCAGGAGATCGCGGTGTCCCTGCTCTTCAACGGTTTCGGGCCGATATGACTGGTCCAATGCCCTGGGGTTCAGCGAGGTGACCGCACTGAAGATGGTGCGGACTCCCTCACAGGCTGCGACCAAGGCCCGACGATCCGTGAGGTCGCCTAACGTGGTCTCGACCCCGGCCTCGCGGAGCGGCTTGGCCTTGACCTCACTCCTGCACAGGGCCCGGACCGCCCTCCCCTGTTGCCGCAGGAGTCCAACAACCAGGCTTCCCACGCGCCCGGTCGCTCCGGCCACCAGGATCATGTCGTACCCGAGTGTCGGGTGTCGGGTGTTAGGTGTTGGGTGTTCGGTGTTGGGCAGTGGTCCATGAGCTATCGGGTCCCCGGTCTCCAGTCCCTCTTCACGTTTGTTGGGGTTTATGGGGTTTGTTGGGTTCACGGTTCGACGGGCTCAACCCGAAAAGCTCGACAAATTCTACGAACCCGATAAGATCTGGGGTCTGAGGTCTGCGGTCTGAAGTCTCCAGTCTCCCGTCTCCGGTCTGCTGTCCGCAATCACTCCTGGCCGCTATAGAAGGATGCCGCAGGAAGGGGGATCTGGCGGACCGCCTCTGCAATGGTGTCCACCTCGGCATTGGAGAGGGGGGTGACGTAGTCTTGGGCGGGCCGGCGAGCCACGGTATAGACCTGGACCAGGTTGATCTTTCCCCCCTTCACTACAATCTCCCTCAGTCGATTGCAGTATGCCCTGATCTCCTGCTCGTCCGGCGGGGCACCATGCACCTTCATGAAAATGCTCTGAATCACAATCGGCCGATGACGGGCGGCCTCGAGGATATTGTCCAGGACTCGCTGGAAAGGGATCGTGGTCACATCCACCAGGTGATAATACTCCTCGGTCCCCGCGTCGAGCTTTGCCCAGATCTCTCCATTGTGCCGATCCAATAAAGCGAGAGTCTCCCGGACCCTTGGCCGGTGAAACATCGTCGCATTGGTAATGATCACGATTTTCAGATGGCCGAGGCCAGCCTCGTTTTTCACCCGGATGGCCAGCTCCACCACCTCTTTGAAGCGCGGATAGGTCGTCGGCTCACCATCGCCGCTGAAGGCGATATCCTTCACCTGGCGGAGCGGCGCGGGGATGGCTGAGAAGGGTGGATGCGCAACCAGGTCGCCCGATCTGGCCCTGGCCAGGACGTCCCTGAGTTCCTGTTCGAGGACCCTGAGGTCAACCCTGCGATACCGCCCGGGGGTGGTCCGATCCACCTGGCAATAGATGCAATCGAAATTGCAGACCTTATCGGGATTCAGATTGATGCCGATCGACACCCCGCCCGAACGCCGGCTGAGGACGGCATAGACGTACCGGTTTTCGTCGAGCTCCCGTCGATGATCGTGAATCGTAAGCATCCTGGCTTTCGTACTCTCTTTACTCAAATAGGCTCTCCAAATCCTTATAGGTCCTTTCCGTCCGAGGAGCAATCTTGCCTAGAAGAACCGCTTCCTCCTTTTCGAAGAGCTTGTAGATCACACGATAGCGACCGATCCGCAGCCGGTACACATTGGCGGCAAGTGCTTTGGCCCCCTTGGGCCGAGGCTGATTTGATAAGGCCCGGATGCGGGCAACAACGCGGCTCCGATCTCTTTCCGGGATCGCCGCCAGCTGCTTCTCAACCCTGACACTCGCAATCTTAATCGTATACGGCATCTCACCGGCGACGCTTCAGGTTCTTCACGACCTCCTCAAAATCACGCCCCCCAGTGCGCCGATACTCGACTTCCGCTTCATGCATGTCCCGAAGATCTTCGAGATCTTGAAGAAGCTCTTCGTACTCTGCAATTGGGAGCAGTGCTGCCATCGGGATTCCATGCTTGCCGATCAGGATACGCTTTCGCTCGAGAAACGCGTCGCGGACCAGCCTGGTCAGTTTTGACCTCGCCTCCGTAATGTTTACCGTCTTTGTCATCGACATCCTCCCAGTTGAGCCAATCCAATTATGACAGATCTGTACAGATCTGTAAAGATCCCGAGAGTTCTCTTTTGGTTGACCCCGTATTCTCACAAAATACTTGACTTGTCGCGGGCTTCTCCGCTAAAAAGCCTCGATTGGGGACTCACCCATATAAGGCTGAATCTGCCGGGCCAGCCTTCTTGCCGGAGGACACACCGTGGAAGAACCACGCCAGGACGGTCACCGGATGTTTGTCACGGAGGAGGACCACGCAGCCGTGTACGGCTTCTGTGAGATCTGTCCTAACCATCACGACATGCTCCTCTCGAAGCTGGACGGGACTGGTGCCTTTGAGCCCGAGCCCAGGATCTATCCGAGCCGTCACGCCTGGAACACCTGGAGGAGGGGCGAAGGAATCTTTCGCGCCATCCACGTGTGACCAGATCCCTTGACACCCTTCTTGGATGCCCGGCGGGCTACACACCCCCGGGCGTTTGCCTTCACAAGGGCTGACTGGCCCGCCCCTTCCGAGTGCGATGCCTTTGAAGTCATCCACTGCATGCGGGACTGCCGTGGCGAACATCGCCCCCCCCTGCCGCAAAGGGCCGTGATCTCGAGGGGGTCCTTCAGGGGTTTTCGGGTGACGCGGTGTGAGGGATCAGGAGGGTGAGGCGGACCCGCTGGACGTGCCGGTCTGGATGAACACGTCGACGATATTCATCAGCCGATCGTGGGACATCGATTTGAGCATGGTCGCTTGCGCGCCGGCCTCGAAGGCCATCTGGTTGAGCTCCACGCTCTCTTCTGCAGTGAGAATAATAACGGGAATCCGACTGGTAGCCTGATTGGCCTTGAGGATCTCGCAGGTGACAATCGCGTCGAGGCCGGGAGGGACCTGCCCGGGGGTGCGACATCCAGGTTGACAATCATCGTGGTTTCCGGTTTCCTGGAAGAAGAGCACTGTCCGAGGTCGGATCCCGTATTTGGCTTTGCACAGGACAAACCATCATGCGGAAGCTCGTGATCGCGGCGGTCATTCTCCTCGTCCTGGCGGCAGTGGTCGTCTTCGCGCTGCTCAACCTGGATACACTGGTCAAACGCAACAAGGACTACATTCTCGCGCAAGCCGAGCAGGCCCTTGGGCGCAAGGTCGCAGTGGAAGACATTGGCGTCACCCTGTGGGGGGGGATCGGCGTTCGCCTCAAGAACTTCACCCTCGCAGACGACCGGGCATTCTCGACGCACGACTTCCTGCACGCGGCCGATCTTCAAGTGAACGTGGAGTTCCTCCCCCTCCTCAGAAAAGAGCTGCGGGTCAAACGGCTGATCCTGCATAAGCCGGTCGTGAGGGCGATCCGCGACAAAGGGGGCGTGTTCAACTTTGCCAGTATCGGGGGTCCTGGCCGAGCGGAACCACCAAAGAAAGCGGAGGGGGGCCCGCCCTCATCAACAGCAACCAAGGCCCTCCCGCTCCTTGTCTCGCTGGTGGACGTGGCCGGTGGCGAGCTCTACTACGTCGACCGCAAGGCGGGTGTGGAGCTTCGCGCGAGCCAGGTCGATCTCAAGGTCAGGGACTTTGGCTTTGACCGACCGGTCTCGATGACGCTGGCCGCAGCCGTCAACAGTGACCGCCGACACCTCACCATCCAAGGAACGATAGGCCCGCTGCCCCCGACGATTGCGTTGGAGGACCCTAAAGGCCTCCGCCTCAGTGGCGATGTCAACCTGGGGCCAGTGAGTTTGGCCGACCTGAGGCGCCTGCCGGTACTTGCTGAGACTCTCCCTGTCGAACTCAAAGGTGACGGGCCCCTCTCACTCGCCGCTCATGTGGACGGGACCCTGGAAGACATGGCCCTGACAGGCAAGGCGGAGGGCACGGCTGCCGCCATGAGCTTCGGGGAGCACTTCCGAAAACCTCAGGGGGTGCCCCTGCTTCTCTCCTGGGACGCCCGGGTGACGAAGAACGAGATCGCCCTGAAGAAGGCCAAGGTCGAACTCCACACCCTGGAGCTTACAGGCACCGGAGCCGTGTCACGGGGTGCGACGCCTGTAGTGCGCCTTGCGCTCGACTCGAACCGCTCAGGCCTCACCGGTTGGGAAAAGATCCTCCCGGTCCTTCGCGGGCAGAATCTCGCCGGGAGCTTCGAGGTGCACACCCGGATCCAGGGCCTGATGGCCAAGGACCGGCTCCCGGATATGAACGGTTCACTGACGCTGACCGAGCTTCGCGCCACGCTGCCACAGGTTCCTCAGCCGCTCACAGCCAAAAGCGCGACCGTCAACTTCACCGGCCAGGGGGCGGTGCTCGGAGAGACCCCGCTCAGCATCGGAAAGTCCCAGATGCGACTTGCCGCCCAGGCCGAACGATTGGTCCCGGTCTCCCTCACCTACCGCCTTGCTGCCCCTGAACTCTGGCTTGCCGATCTTCGAGAAGCCCGAGGAACCAGCAAGACTCCGGAAGTCCTGCGCCAGGTGACCGGCGAGGGGCGCGCCTGGATGGAAAAGGGACTGTTCTCATCTCGGGGAAGAATCTCCTCCGCCCGGGGAACGATCAATGACGTGAACTACACCGACCTCCAGGCGGCCTTCTCCATGGCCGGTCAGGTGGTCAACATCGACAGCTTCGCGCTCAAAGCCCTGAAAGGCTCGCTACAGGGCCGGGGACAGTACGACATGCGCGAGAGCACGCCCCGCTTCACCGCGACGACCCAGGTGCGCGACTGCGATCTCACCGAGCTGCTCCGCTGGGCAGCACCCGCCGCTCCCCGTCATCTCCGCGGTGGCATCAACC
>Ga0247727_10007913_pt1 | contig 19982 bp, 21 predicted proteins | sample WisWelCaveWW1625_FD_202498 | JGI IMG/M metagenome (GOLD analysis project Ga0247727, IMG submission 202498) | Biofilm microbial communities from Wishing Well Cave, Virginia, United States - WW16-25 | ecosystem: Environmental > Aquatic > Deep subsurface > Groundwater > Cave microbial mat | place... | reverse complement strand
GCGGATGCGTCAGAGGTTGCCGTCAGCCGTCCGAGGACCTCCCCCGCTCCGACCAGTCTGAGCCCGTTGGCGTTGATCGCGTCCACGTGCGGCTGCGAAAGGTCGTACGCCCACACCTCCACGTCGTCCAGTCCGGCGAGGTTCGCTGCGAACAGCGAGCCCACCGCCCCGCAGCCGACGACGCAAACTCTCACTTCGCCTCCGCAGGCCTGGCTCGGCGCGCGAGCGACGGCAGCGAGAACTCCCGTCCGCCCGTGAGGCCGCTCGGTCGAACGATGAGGACGAGCGCCATGATCGCGCTTACGACGACGATCCGCGACCCCGACGGGACGTCGATCGTGACCCCGAGCACCGTCATCCCGTCCTCCATCTCGGCGAGCACGGAGTCGAGCGCGCTCACGAAGAGCGCCCCCACGACGGCTCCCCACAGACTGGTCGCGCCCCCGATCACGAGCATGGCGAGCGTGATGAACGTCAGGTCGAGATAGACGGCGTCGACGTTGATCGGGATGAAATGGATGTAGATCCCGCCTGCGAAGCCGGCGAGGAAGCCCGAGAGGGCGAACGCGGCGAGCCTCTGCCGGTAGATCGAGACGCCGACGGCGCGCGCCGCAGCGGGATCCTCGCGTGTCGCGCGGAGCTGACGCCCGAGCCGGCTCCGCTGGTACGCGAAGGCCGCCGCGATCACGAGGACCGCGCCGATCGTCGCTTGCAGCACGTCGGTCGTCTCCGGCACCGACGAGAACGTGTTGAGCCCCGGCCCGATCTTCTCGTAGTAGCGCAGCAGGTTGTTCGTGATCCCGAGCACCGCGAACGTCGCGATTCCCGCGGCGAGCCCGGAGAGCCGCATCAACGGGAGCCCCACGACCACGGCGAACGCTCCCCCGACCAGTGCGGCGATGAGGAGCGACGGCACGTTTCCCACGGTGGTCGAGCTGAGGAAGTCGAAGAGGTACGGCATCGTCGCGGGCTTCTCCTGCTCGGGGATCGAGAGGACGCCCGCCGCCCAGACACCCACGGCGAAGAAGCTGATGTGCCCGAACGACAGGACCCCGGAGTTGCCGACGAAGACGTAGATCGCGACGACGGTCGACACGGAGATGAGCGCCGTGACGAAGTAGATCTGGTTGGTCTGCGACACGAGCGCGCCGACGAGCCCCGCCACGACGACGAGCGCCGCCGGCGCCAGGAGCTCGAGAGCCGCGCGTCGCGTCCTCACACTCGCTCCACGAGACCGCGTCCGCGGGTGAAGAGCCCGTCCGGGCGCACGAGCAGGACGAGGATCACGAGCCCGAAGAGGAACGAAGGCAGGTACTGGCTCTGGCTGGACGGTAGTGCGCCGCCGAGGAGACCCGAGACGTACCCGATGAGGAATCCGCCCAGCGTCGCCGAGAGCAACCTCGTCATCCCGCCTACGACCACCCCGGCGAGCACCAGGATCGTCTCCTGCAGCGCGAACGTCGGGGTCACCGTCGGGAACTGCACCGTGAGCATGACCGCGACCACAGCGGCGAGCACCCCTGCGATGAGCACCGCCACCGTGCTCACGAGGTTCGCGCGCACGCCCAGGAGTCGTGCGGTCGAGAAGTCCATCGCCGCCGCGCGCATGTGCAGGCCGATCGACGTTCGCTCGAGAAGGAGGACGAGCAGGGCGAGGCAGACGACGGCAACGACGATCGCGACGATCGTGATCTTCCGGATGTCGACTCCGAGGAGCGAGATCGGCCGGTTCAGCTCGACAAGCGAGCTCGCGGTCTTGCCGAGCGGCCCGAACCAGAGCAGCGCGATCGACTGCAGGAGGAACGCGACCGCGAAGGTCGCGATCAGCATCACCGCGGCCGACTGCGAGCGCAGCGGCCGGAAGACGACGCGCTCCATCGCCAGCGAGAGCGCGAGCACGACGCCGAAGCAAAGCGCGATTCCGGCCCACTCGGGCCAGTCGCGCTCCGATGCGTACGCGAGCGCGAAGGCGCCCGCCATGATGAGCTGCCCATACGCGAAGTTGACGAGCCGCATGACGCCGAAGACGAGCCCGATCCCGACCGCCATCAGGGCGAAGATCGCCCCGAGCCCGATCGCGTCGATCTGAACCTGCCTGTCGAGCGCGTCGCCCACGAAATCGGTCAACCCGCTGGCGAGCAACGCCGTCACGAGAAGTACGCGGCGACCATGCGCTCGGTGTCGGCCGCGTCGTCGGGTGTGAGAGTCAGTCGCAGCTCGCCGTTCGCGAGGACGTGGGTTCGATCGGCGAGCGCGACCGTGCGCTGCGCGCGCTGCTCGACGAGCAGGACGCCGAGCCCGCGCTCTCGGATGGTCGCGAGGGTCGCGAAGACGAGGTCTACGATCGTCGGTGCGAGGCCGAGCGACGGCTCGTCAAGCATCAGGACCGCGGGCTTCGCGACAAGGGCGCGCGCGATCGCAAGCTGCTGCTGCTGTCCGCCGGAGAGCGCTCCCGCGTGACGGTGCCGAAACTCCTCGACGATCGGAAAGAGCTCCGCGACGTCCGCGAGGTCGGTGTCCGAGCCGTTCGATCGCGGCCGGGCGGCCAGGCCAAGCCGCAGGTTCTCCTCCACCGTGAGCTCCGCGAACAGCCGGCGGCCCTCGGGGACGAGCGCGATTCCGGCTCGCGCGATCGCCTCCGGCGCTCGACCGCGGATCGACTCCCCCGCGAGGCGGACCTCTCCGCTCCGCGCCGGTACCAGCCCCATGACCGCGTGCAAGGTCGTCGACTTCCCCGCTCCGTTGGGGCCGATGAGCCCCACGATCTCACCCGGCGCGACGGTCAACGAGAGCCCGCGTACGGCAGTCACACCGCCATAGGCGACTTCCAGGTCGCGGAGCTCGAGGGTACTCATGCACGCCCCTCCTTGCGCAGAGGCGCGATCCGCGAAAGCGGATCACGCCTCGCGAACAACCCTGGGCCGGCCACGGCTCGCGGCCGGCCTCCTTCTCGGGGCCCCCGGAAAGTGCGCAGCACTTTCTGGGGCAAGAGCCGGCCTCCGCCGAGGCCTGGCGCCGCTCGCGGCACCAGGCTCTCCGGGCCCGTACTCGAGTACTGTGCCCTCCGGCCTGGCACCGCGAGCGACGTCCGAGGAGCGCGCATGAAGACCGGGGTTGACACAGGGCGTCTCACGAACTCTCCTCGTGGACCGCGGACTCGCCCAGGTATGCGGCAGCGACGTCGAGGTTTCCGCGGATCTCGCTCGGCGAGCCCTCGGCGAGTGTTCGACCCTGGTCGAGGACCTGGATGCGATCGCAGACATCCATGATCAGCGCCATGTTGTGATCGATGAGGAGGACGCCCGCGTCGTGGTCGTCACGCACCGAGCGCACGACCTCAGCGAAGGCGGGCACCTCCGCCTCGGGAAGGCCGGCGGCGGGCTCGTCCATGAGGACGAAGCGCGGCTCGGTCGCGAGCGCACGCGCGACCCCGAGGCGCCGCTCGTCCCCGTGTGGGAGCGTCCCGGCGGGCCCGTCGGCGTAGGGCTCGAGGCGGAGCGACTCGAGGAGCTCACCCGCACGCCTGCGCGCCTCGCGCGGGCTCGCTCCGGCGCCGAGCGCCGCGACCTCGACGTTCTCACGCACCGAGAGCCCGCGGAACGAGCGGCTGTGCTGGAACGTCCTCGACAGCCCCGCGCGTCCGCGCCGGTGGGGTCTCCAGCGCGTGACGTCGCGACCTTCCAGCTCGACGACTCCCTCGTCGGGGAAGTCGAAGCCCGTGAGGACGTTCACGAGCGTCGACTTTCCGGCGCCGTTCGGGCCGATGAGACCGACGACCTCATGGCGACGGAGCTCGAGGGTCACTCCTCGGAGCGCCTGAACTCCGTCGAACGAGCGCGAGACAGCGGCGGCCCGGAGCGATGCTCCGGACCGCCTGGTCTCGTCTGGATGCGTCTCCGCCTCCGTCAAGGTCGCCTAGATCGTCGGGACGACCTTCGCCTTGATCGTCCCGACGACCTTCGGGACGTTGTTCTGCACGCGGATGACGCGGTACTGCCGCCCGAAGACCGTGTGCAGCTTGTTCGAGAAGCTCACGAGCCCCGAGAGCGTCGGGACGTTCTTGAACTTCTCCATCTGCGCCGCGAGGGCGGTTCCGTTCGTGTTTCCGCCCGTGCGCTTCAAGGCGACGAGGATGCCGTCGATCGCAGCCGGACCGGTGATGAAGCCGCCGGTGCTCCCCGCCTTCGCGATCGCCGCCGCATTCTGCTTCGCGAGCGCGTTGACGGCCTTGACCGGGTCGTCGCCGAACGCGGAGGCGAAGGTCACGTAGTAGTAGTTCGTGACCTTGGGATCCGGCGTGTACCAGTAGCTGCCGTCGCCTGCCCACGAGTTCAGCATGGGCGTGTTGTTCCCGAGCGTGCGCAGGCCGCTCAGGATCGGCACCTGCGCGCCGAAAGCGGCTGCCGTCGACGTGACGATGACGTCGGCGTCTTCGCCGTTCAAGCGAGTGACGACGCTCTGCCACGACGCTGGGTTGCCGCCGAGCGACTGATACGTCTCCTTCGCCGCGATCTTGCCGCCGAGCTGCGTGAACCGCTTCTCGAACGCCTGCACGACGTTGCGGAAGTAGACGATCACGGTGTCGGTCGCGAGCGATGCGGTGCGCCAGCCGCGCTTCCACGCGTACTCCGCCATCGCCGAGCCCTCGTCCTGCGCGACGTTCCCGTACGAGAACGCGAGCCGGCCCTTGGCGCCGAAGCGCTTCGGCCCCATCTGGTCGGTTCCGATACACGCGGCGACGGTGAGCTTGCCGGCGTTGATCGCCGTCTGGACGACCGGTGCGGCAAAGTCCACGTCGCAGGTGGTCATGACGATGTCGGCGCCCTGCCCGAGCAGCTTGGTCGCGCACGCCTTTGCGACCGCCGGCTTGTTGTTCTGCGTGTTACAGGTGATGAGCCGGAGCTTGATGTCGTTCGTCTTGTTGACCTGCGCGATGCGGGTTTTGGCCGCCGCGAGCGCGGGACCGTCGAACGGCGCCATGTTCCCCACGCCGTCGTAGGCCCAGCCGATGGTGACGGTCTTGGCCTGCTCAGACGCGGCCGTGCCGCCACCGACGACGGCTACGGCTACAAGCGCAACGGCGGCGAATGCGAGCACCGCCTCCCGAACGTGCTTCATCTCTGCCCTCCTGTCGGTTCCTGCGTTACCTGCCACGATGCTTCCTTCCCTCTGACGAGCCCGTAGAGCAAGGTGTGGAGCGGCACGGGGACGTCATGTCGCGCCGCCTCGCGGACGAGCGAGCCGGTGATCAACTCGATCTCGGTCTCCCGGTGCGCGTCGACGTCCTCGAGCATCGAAGGGTAGTGCGCCGACCCACGCTTCGTCGCGAGCACGTTCATCTCCCACGGGTCGTCGTGAAGCTCAATTCCCGCCGCCGCGGCGACTGCCTTACCCTCGTCCACCAGGCCGTGCACGAGACGACCAAGGTCTGTGGGCTCGTCTTCCTGTGCGAAGTGGAAGTCGTGGGAGAGCCCTGTGAGCGCTGCGGTCGGGTTGACGGCCGCGTTGAAGACGAGCTTCGACCACTGCGCGGGGCGAAGATCGGGCAGCGCCTCGGCCTTCAGTCCCGACGCGACGATCGTGTCCGCGATCTCCTGCACTCGCTCGAACGGCGTGTCTCCGTACGGGCCGAGCCAGGTCTCCGTGTCGAGGATGTACTCGACCTCGGTGTCGGAGTGGCGCGTTCCGCTCATGAACGTGACGCCCGAGACGATCGGCCAGTCGCCGTGCGCGCGCACGACCTCCTCGGCGCCGACGCCGTTCAAGACGGTGACGATGGTCGCGTCCGGGAAGCGGCCTTCCAATGATCTTGCTGCCGCTTCGAGCCCTCCCGCCTTGGTCGCGATGATCGCGACGTCGAACGGCGGTAGCGCTTCCGGGTCGTCGGAGGCCGTCACGTCGGCGTGCCGCTCGGTCTTCCCGCTCACCTTCAAGCCGTGCTCGTTCAGCGCGTCCGCGTGCTCGCGGCGTCGCGTCAGCACGGAGACCTCACACACACGGGCGAGATGACCCGCGAAGAGGCTTCCGATCACCCCGGCACCGACGATGCAGACCCGTTCCACGCTGCACCGCGAGTATCTCAGCGCGGTGACATGTCAGTCAACCGCGACGGCGGTGTCTGACACCGGACGTGCGGATGGAATCCACGAACACGCATGGTTGAGCGAAGGAGTGTTGCGTTCTTAACGTTCGGTGTCAGACACCGGGGTTTTCGCTGAGGCTTTAAGGCGGCTCGCGAGCCGCCTGAATTCGGCGTCCGTAACAAGGCCTCGCTTCTTCACCCCTGCGCGCTTGACGGCCTCAAGGAGAGGCGGGAAGCGCTCCGCGGGCACGTCGAGGCCGAGCTCCTGCGCCTTGATCCGGATCGAGTCGAGCCCGCTCTTCTTCCCGAGCACGATCCCGCGCTCCGCGCCGACGAGCTCGGAGGCGTAGGGCTCGATCGCAGGCGGGTCGTGGAACTGCGACGCGACCGCGCCCGACTCGCGCGTGAACAGGTTGTCGCCGGTCACCGCCTTCCAGGGCGCGAGCTGGGTGCCCGCGAGCTCCTGCACGAGCCGCGCGAGCGCGCGCGCCCGTTCGAGACGGAGCCGCGTGGGGATCCCGTAGAGCGCCTCGAGCGCCAGCGCGACCTCGACGAGGTCGGCGTTGCCGGCCCGCTCCCCCATCCCGTTCACCGTTCCCTGCACCCACGTCGCGCCCGCCTGGACGGCGGCGACGGCGGCGGCCGTCGCGAGCCCGAAGTCGTCGTGACCATGCCAGTGGACGGGAACCTCGTAGTCGAACCGCTCGGCGACGTCACCGACGAGGAAGGCGGCCGCCTCCGGCGTCGCGATCCCGAGCGTGTCGACGACGACGACCTCCGCGGCGCCCGCCTCCACGGCGGTGTCGTAGGCGCTGCGCACGAACTCGAGATCCGCGCGGGTCGAGTCGACGCCGAAGAACGCGACCCGGATTCCCTGCCCGGCGGCGAAGGACACTGCTGCCCGGATCCGCTCCAGCATCGTCTCACGCGACACGCCGAGCGCGGCGAGTTTCCCGTCCGAGATCGGGCTCTCGATGACCGACGCCTGCAGACCGAGCTCCACCAGCGCCTCGACGTCCGCGCGAACGGCACGGGAGAACCCCCAGATCTCGGCGTCGAGGCCCGCGTCGAGGATCAGGGAGATGGCTCGTGCGTCCTCCTCGGAAACGCGGGGAAAGCCAGCCTCGATGCGGTCGACGCCCGCTGCCGACAGAGCTCTTGCAATTTCCAGTTTTTGCTCTGGCGAGAGCACCACGCCGACCGTCTGCTCCCCGTCGCGCAGGGTCGTGTCGTACAGGCCGACCGTAACGCGCGGCTGCGGCTCAAGCGCTTTCGCGTTGAGGTCGCCCGTCCAGAGCTTTGAGCGATCCAGAGTCATGCGCGGACTATCGCATCCAGTAGAGGAATACTCCGCAGGTGATCTTCGAGCCCGAGTACGAGACGATGCCGCGCGAGCAGCTTCGTGCAGTGCAGCTCGCCCGGCTCCGCGAGCTCGTCGCGTCCGTGAAAGAGCGCATTCCGCTCTATCGCGACCGGCTAGCCGACGTCGAGCCGGACGAGATCGGCGATCTCGAGAGCCTCGCGAGCCTCCCGTTCACGCGCAAGAGCGACCTCCGCGACGCGTATCCGCTGGGGATGCTCGCCACCTCGCGCGAGAGCCTCGCGCGCATCCATGCGTCCTCGGGGACGACCGCAAGCCCACTGTCGTCGCGTACACCGCGCCGGATCTCGATCTCTTCGCCCGGATGAACGCGCGCACGCTCGCAATGGGCGGAGCCGAGCCCGGGATGACGCTACACAACGCGTACGGCTACGGCCTGTTCACGGGCGGACTCGGACTCCACGACGGCGGCGAGCGGCTGGGGATGACGGTGGTGCCCGTGTCCGGCGGGATGACCGAGCGCCAGCTGACGCTCATCCAGGACCTGCGGCCGGACGTGATCGCATGCACTCCGAGCTACGCCCTCACGCTCGCCCACGGGTTCGCGGAGCGAGGCGTCGGGCCGGATGACATCAGCGTTCGTTTCGCGGTCGTGGGAGCGGAGCCGTGGACCGAGAACATGCGCCGCGAGATCGACACGGGCCTCGGCGTTCGCTGCACGAACCTCTTCGGGCTCTCCGAGGTGATCGGGCCCGGCGTCTCATGTGAGTGCGTCGAGGAACGCTCGGGGTCGCACTTGAACGAGGATCACTTCCTCCCCGAGATCGTCGATCCCGAGTCTGGCGCGCCGCTTTCCGAGGGTAAGGAGGGCGTGCTCGTCATGACGACGCTGACGAAGCAGGCACTGCCGCTCATCCGTTACTGGACGGGGGACATCTGCTCTCTCCGCGACTCCCCCTGCTCCTGCGGCCGCACGCTCGTCCGCATGGGCCCGATCGTGGGCCGGAGCGACGACATGCTCATCGTCCGCGGCGTGAACGTATACCCGAGCCAAGTGGGCTCGGTTCTCGGGCGCGTTCCCGAGCTCTCGCCGCACTTCGGGCTCGTCGTTCGGCGTATCGGCACGCTGGACGAGGTCGAGGTGCTTGTCGAGCCGCGCTCGGACGTCCAGCCGGAACTCGATCCCGAGCGTTCGCGAGAGCTAGCCGGTCGCGCGGCTGCGCTGATCCGCGACACGATCGGGTGCACGATGACGGTGACGCTCGTCGGGCCGGGAGAGGCGCCGCGGTCGGACGGTGGCAAGATCCAGCGCGTTACCGATCTGCGTGAGCTCCGAGTCGAATAGGAACGGCTTCTTGCCTGACCCAGGCCTCGAGCTGGGCGCATGATGCCGGCTGTGCGGCCCAATCTACTCTCCGGCACGGTTATCTTCCTCTTCACCGACGTTGAGGGGCTAGCGCAGCTTCTGCACGAGCTCGCCGCCGAGGGGTACGCAGAGGCGCTTGGTGCCGCGCGCTTGAATCTCGCCCTGCCGTGATGGACTCTTCGCCGGTGCTCTGCCCATCGTGTGGCAAGGAGAGCCCGTCCGCCTTCCGCTTCTGCGGCACTTGCGGCGCGCCGCTGGCACCGGAGTCACCGCCCGAGACGCGCAAGACGGTGACGGTCGTGTTCTGTGACCTTGTCGGCTCGACGGCGCTCGGCGAGCGCACCGACCCGGAGGTTCTGCGCGAACTGATGACCCGCTACCACGCCGAGCTCCGCGCGATCCTCGAGCACCACGGGGGTACGGTCGAGAAGTTCGTGGGCGATGCGGCGATGGCGATCTTCGGGCTGCCGCAGGTTCACGAGGATGACGCGCTTCGAGCCGTGCGCGCAGCCGTCGAGATGCGCGACGCCGTGACAACCCTCCGGCTCGAAGTGCGGATCGGCGTCAACACCGGCGAGGTGGTCGCGGGAACCGGCGAGACGCTCGCAACAGGCGACGCTGTCAACGTCGCCGCGCGGCTCGAGCAGGCCGCCGGCACTGGCGACGTCCTGATCGGCTCGGCGACCGAGCGTCTCGTACGTGATGCCGTCCGCACGGAGGCAGTCGAGCCGCTCGTTCTGAAGGGAAAGAGCGAGCCGGTGCCGGCGTTCCGCGTGCTCGAGCTGCTTGACGACGTGCCCGCGTTCACGGGCCGCATCGACGCGCCGTTCGTCGGGCGCGAGAACGAGATCGACCAGCTGGAGCGGGTGCTCGCCGCAGCCGTCGAGGACCGTTCGCCGCAGCTGGTGACGATCGCCGGACCGCCAGGCATCGGGAAGTCGCGACTGGCGCGCGAGCTGCTCGGTCGCACCGAGGCACGCGTCGTGGTCGGTCGCTGCCTCTCCTATGGGGAGGGCATCACGTACTGGCCGTTGTCGGAGATCGTGTCGCAGCTCGGCGATGTGGGAGCGGCGCTGGACAACTCGATCGACGCCGGGCTCGCGGCGACCCGTATCGGCGCCGCCCTCGGGTCCGTGGAGACGACCACCTCTCCGGAGGAGATCGCGTGGGGCTTCCGCAAGCTGTTCGAAGCGCTCGCAGCGACAAGGCTGTTCATCGTCGTCTTCGACGACATCCACTGGGCCGAGCCAACGCTGCTCGATCTGATCGAGTACGTCGCCGCGTTCGCGCAGGACGTCCCGCTCTTCGTCCTGTGCACGGCTCGGCCCGACCTCTTCGAGCAGCGGCCGACCTGGACGGCGCCGAAGTCCAACGCGACGCTGGTCACGCTCGACCCGCTCGCCGACTCCGACAGTGAGTCTCTCGTGGCACGACTCGGCGACGTGCCCACCGCGACGCGGGAACGGATCGTCGAGGTGGCCGAGGGCAATCCGCTGTTCGTCGAGCAGCTCGTCGCCATGCAGGCCGAGAGCGGAAATGAGCTCGACGTGCCGCCGACGCTGCAGGCGCTACTCGCAGCGCGCATCGACCGGCTTTCGGAGCCGGAGCGTGCGGTCGTCGAGCGCGGCTCGGTCGAAGGGCGGCTCTTCCATCGTGGAGCGGTTGCCGCGCTTCTCCCCGAGCCCGAACGGGCGCAGGTCGGCGCGCACCTACTCACGCTCGTGCGCAAGGACCTGATCCGGCCCGACCGGGCGACTCTGCCCGGCGACGACGGCTTTCGCTTCGGACACATCCTCATCCGCGACGCGGCCTACGAGGCCATCCCGAAGCGGCAGCGGGCCGTACTTCTCGAGCGCTACGCGGACTGGCTGGTCTCGCGACTCGGACACGACGCGCCCGACGAGATCGTCGGCTATCACCTCGAGCAGGCCTACCGCTACGGCGCCGAGCTCGGCGCGGAAGATCCGGCGGTCGGCAGTCGTGCCGCCGAGAGGCTGGCAGCCGCTGCGCGCGTCGCCACGGCGCGCCAGGACGTCGCGGCCGCCGTGAACCTGCTCGGACGCGCGGTCGAGCTCGTTCCCGACGACGCCCGCCACGCCCTGCTCTGGGTCCACCTCGGCGAGGCGCAGATCGAAGCCGACGAGCTGACACGTGCTCGAGCTGCGCTCGAGGAGGGTGTGGCGCTCGCAGACGAGGGCGGAGATGGCCATGCCGAATGGCTCGGACGGGTCTCGCTCGCGCGGGTCCATGCTCTGCAGGATCCCGAGAGCGCGGCCGAGCGCCTCCTCGAGGTAGGGACGTCCGCGATCGCGGCGCGCGAAGCCGCCGAGGACCACGAGGTGCTCGCTTCGGCGTGGACTCGCATCGCCAGCGCCCACAATAGGCGGGGGGAGAGGAGCGAGTACTTGCAGGCGCTCGAACGCGCGCTGTATCACGCCCGGCAGGCGGGAAGCCTCGCGCTGGAGGTCACCCTCGTCGGGATGAGGGCCCCGGACTTCATCTGGGGCCAGGGCCTGTCGACGAGGGGCTGAGGTACGCCAACGAGATCGACGAGCGACTGGGGCATGTGCCGGGCATGCAGCAGTTTGCGCTCCACCTCCGCGCCCACATGCAGGCGCGGCTCGGCGAGTTCGCCGGTGCGCTCGAGGCCATGAGCGAGTACCGGCGGCGCATGCGCGAGCTCGGCAGGGAGAGGGAGTACGTGAACACCGCAAGCTGCGTCTGGGACGTCTGCCTCTGGTCCGGCGACTTGCAGCACGGAGAGGCCGCGCTGCGTGAGACCTACGAGCTCATGGAGCGAAGCGGGAACAAGAGGTATCTCGCAAGGGCTGCGATCGATCTCGGCGAGGCCGTCGTCCGACAAGGGAGGCTCGACGAGGCGGAGCGGCTTTGCGAGGTCGGCGAGGAGCTCAGCGCGAGCGATGACGTCGAAAACGAGGCACTGCTGTCGGTGCTGCGAGCGAGGGTACGAGCGGCGCGCGGCGATCTCGTCTGTGCTGAGGCGCACGCGCGGCGGGCCGTGGAGCTCGCAGCGGTGACCGAGAACCTCGAGCAAGCCGCGGATGCGTGGCTCACGCTCGCCGAGATCCTGCGTGCGAAGGGTGATGCGGAGGAGCAGGCGGCCGCGGCGGAGGCGCTCAGGCTGTACGAGCAGAAGGGCAACATCGTCGGTGCCAGCCGGCGGGCGTTCGTCGACGCAGATGCGAGCTTCCTCGCGTGAAACGTACGGCGAGTTGGGTGACCGCGAGCGCCGCCGGGCACTGCACGAGGACGTCCTGGATCGGGCACGCGCACAGTCCAACGAGGTCGTTTTGGCGCTCCAGCTCGGTCAACTGGCGAGAATTGCCTTCGATTGGGGGCCGCGTCCGCACCGCGTTCGAGATGTTGAACGAGCAGACGCGCATCTACTGCGACCAGACGTGGCGGGATCGCTGAGAGCCTCTGCTACTTCGCCGAGCTTCTCGCCTCCGTGCGGTGAGCGCACCGAGGTCAGGACGACAGCGGCTCGTCAGAACCGGCCGAGAGCGCACTGTCTGACGCTGGGGCCTCGAGCGCGTCGGCACGGCGCCACGCCCGCCGGCGCGACTTGAGGAGGTACCACACGCCACCGAGGCAGGCGCTCGCGAGGAGAACACCGGCGAGCGTCCCTCCGCGGAAGGCAGGCGCCTCGACGTCGAGGATCCTGTCGCCGGCGTGGGCGCCGTTCCCGGTGCCGAGGACGATGCCGAGCGTGAGCAGGTTCGGTGCCGCGAGAAGAACCGCGACGCCGCCGCCGACCGCGCGCCGCCGCCAGGTCTTCAGGTAGCGGAAGACGAGGAAGACCACGATCAGCGGCAGCAGCGTGAAGACGAAGCCGTAGAACAGCCCGAGGAAGCCGCCCGTCGTGATGCTGCCGCCGACCTGGTCCCCGATCCGCTGCGCCCACCAGCGCGGAAGGAACGCAGCGCCGAGGAGGCCGATCAGCGTCAGCCCGACGAGCAGGATGACGCCGACGCCGATGCGCCGCGAGCAGTTCGGGTCGCGCGCCGGCGGCTGAGTCGTGTGCTCGCTCACGCCTGAACTATCCCATCGGGGAACAACGACAGCTTCTCGACCCCGTCCGACGTGATCAGGAAGTTGTCCTCGACCCGTAACCCGCCCCCGCCCTCTATATAGCATCCTGGCTCGATTGCAAGGATCATTCCCTGGCGGATCTCGCTTCCACCGGCCTGGTGGGCATACGGGGGCTCGTGGGCGCGGGCGCCGACGCCGTGGCAGATCGGGTGCGACGGCTGGCCGGGGAAGCCCATCGCGTCGATGCCGGCGCGGACACGGCGGTCGAGCTCGGCGAGGCTCGCCCCAGGCCGCGCGAAGTCGATCGCGTCCTCGTAGACGGCCATGAGCCCGCTCTCGAGCTCGAGGTAGTCGCTCGTCAGCTCGCCGACGACGAGGTTCTTCGTGTGGTCGCACCAGTAGCCGTCGGCGCAGACCCAGATCTCGAACAGCGTGGGCTCGCCCTCCACGACGGGGCGCAAAGTAGTCGCCGTGAACGTCTTGATCCCGGGCCCCGACCAGACGAGCGAGAAGCCGAGCGCGAGGTCGACCTTGCCCTCCCAGCCCGTGCCCTCGCCGTGGACGAACCCCTCCCACTCTGCCGCGATCTGGGCTTCTGTCATTCCCGGCTCGATGATCAGCTTGCAGTGCTCCATCGCGGCAGCGGCGATCTCGTTCGCGAGCCGCATGCGCTCGATCTCCTGTGCGGTCTTGATTGCTCTGGCCTCGGCGAGGACTGGCGTCGCGTCGCTCACATCCCCGAATGCTGTGAACCATTCGGCAGTGAACGTCGTAGGCTCGCCGACCATCCTGTCCGCCGCCTGCGTCCCGAGAGAGAGCTCGAGCCCGATCCGCCCGAACTCCGACGCGGCCGCCGTCGCGAGCTCCAGGACGCGAGCAATGGGAGGTCGTGGATCCGACGGGTCGTAGCCAGCGAAGAGGAGGATGTCGTCGGTCCACGCCATCCCCACCGCATCGTCTTCGCTCGCCTCGAGACAGATCACGGTGGGATCGCCCTCGCGCGGGAAGACGCACGCGTCGTAGCCCTTCATCCCCCAGAAGTTCGTGAGGTAGAGGACGTTGTCGGGAGCCCTGACGACCAGGGCGTCGAGCCCCCGCTCGGCCATCAGCGTACGCACACGTTCGAGTTTCGCGTCGTCCCGAGGCCAACTCATGCCACGGCCTCCAGCACGAGTGACTCGACGAGCCTCCGCCGACTGACTGCGAACGCGACGACAGCCGCTGCCATCGGAACGGCGCCTGCGAGGAAAAGCGTCCAGCGTGCTCCGATCGCCGCCACGAGCAGCCCGCCGCCGACGAGCGCGACGAGCTCGGCTCCGTTTCGAAGCGCGTTGTACGCTGCATACGCTCGCCCGTGCAGGCTCTGGGGCACGCGCTCGTGGATGAGGGTTCGCACGAGCACGTTCTTCGTCCCGTGCGCGAGACCGCCGACGAGGTAGAGGGCGAACGCGAACGCCGGGACGAGCCACAGCGCCGGTGCCGCGAGGCCGAAGCCCTGCACCGCAATCGCCACGAGCGCACCGGCCGCCAGCATCCCCGTCGCGATCCGTCGTGGGAGGAGGGTCGCGCCGAGTGCCATTCCGAGCGTCCACGACGTGAGCAGCGCTCCGTAGCCGACGTCACCGATGTCGAGGTAGTCCTTGGCGAAGAACACTTCAGCCGCCGCCGAAGCGGTCATGAAGAGGAGCGACACGAACGCAACGGCCATCACGAGCCCGAGGACGCGATCCTGCACGAGGTAGGCCGCGCCCGCCCACGCTCGACGCTCGCTCGCCTCATGCTGCGGAGCGTGCGCTCTGCGAGGCGCCCGCACGAGCGCAGCCGCCGCGGCCACGACGAGGAACGTCCCCGCGTTGACCAGCATCGCCGCGCGCATACCGCCCGCGGCAGCGAGCGCCCCGCCCGCGAGAGGGCCGACGGTGAAGCCGACGTAGCGAGCCGTCTCGACACGGCCGTTCGCGACGGCGAGCCTTGCTTCGCCTGCCACGGCCGGCACGAGAGCGAACTCGGCGGGCTGTCCGAGCGCGAACCCGACACCGAGCAACGCCGCCAGAGCCAGGATCGCGGCGGTTCCGCTCACGAAAGCGAGCCCGATCGCGACGAGGGCCTGCGCGAGGGAGGCAACGAGCAGGATTCTCCGCGTGTCGTACCGATCGGTCAGGAGGCCTGCCGGGCCGGCGAGCAACACGGCCGGAGACCAGATCGCCACGAATAGGAGCGCGACGACGATCCCCGATTCGGTCGTCTCCTCGAGCAGGAGCGCGAGCGGGACGAGCGCGAGCCAGTCGCCGAGGGCTGAGAGGCCGACTGCTCCCACGAGAATGTTCAGATCGCGACTCAGCGCGCCTCTTCCCAGACGACTCGACCGTCGCGGGTGACGACGCGGCCGATCCCAGTCCCGGGGTAGTGGCCGCAGGCGACGATGACATCGCGATCGACGAGCTCCGGCAGCACCGCACGCCGAGTCTCGGCGCAGGCGGCCTGATCGAGATCGGACACGTATCGCAGGTCCGGCTCGTCGAGCATCGCCGGGTGCACGGCGATATCGGCAAGGAGCACTGCGTCCTGCCCGTCGGAAGCCAGTCGAAGCGCCATGTGCCCGGGGTAGTGACCCGGCGCCGAGAAAGCAGTGACGCCGGGCGAGAGCTCGATGTCACCCGTGATCGTCTCGAAACGGTCGACGAGTGGCTCGACGCACCGGCGAATGTGCGGCAGTTTCGGGCGAGTCTGCGCGAAAGCGAGAGCGTCGCCATGAACGACGTATCGCGCGCGCGGAAAGAACGCGACGCCCTCGAGGTCCGCGTTCCAGCCGAGATGATCGATGTGGAGGTGAGTCAGAAAGACGATGTCGATGTCGTCCGGTCGGACCTCCAGATCGTCGAGCGCACCCGGCAGGCGACCTTCGTCCTCGGCGGTCCAGTCCCATAGGCCGGGCGGCCCGACACCGGTGTCCACGAGGATCGTGATCCCTTCCGAGCGAACGAGGAAGCAGCTGCACGGAAGGCGCCAACTCGGGCCGGAGAACAGCTCCGGGTAGAGCTCGCGGTACGGCTCCCAAGCCTCCGCTGGCACCTCCGGATAGACCTCGCCGTAGTCGGCGAGCAGGCCGACGGCGTCGGGCACCGGAGAAAGCTCGATCGAGCCGATTACCACCGAACCCGCGGCTGTGCCGGCTCTCCGTGCGCCTCCTGCCAGGAGACGACCGGGTTGCGCAGGATGCCGATGCGCTCGATCTCGGCCTCCATCACGTCACCTGGCTGGAGGTAGAGCGAGGCGGCGTCGGGAGAGAAGCCCGCTACCCCGGAGACCGTTCCCGTCGAGAGCACGTCTCCTGCGGAGTACCCGAGCGCCGAGTAGTGGCTCACGATCTCGGGGATCGTCACGCTCATGCGGCTCGAGTGCGACGTCTGCCGCACCTCGCCGTTGACGCGCAGCTCCATCGCGAGGTCGTGCGGGTCGGGGATCTCGTCGGCCGTGACGATCCACGGTCCGAGCGGACAGAACGTGTCGATCGCCTTGCAGAAGGAGAAGACCCCGGAGCGCATCTCGCGCCGCTGGATGTCACGCGCAGTGATGTCGTTGAAGATGACATACGCGGCGATGTAGTCCTCTGCCTCGTCCGGCGTAAACCACTTCCCCGCCTTGCCGATGACCACGGCGAGTTCGAGCTCGTAGTCGAGCTCCTCGGTCAGGTGCTCGGGATAGACGACCGGCTCGTCGGGGCCGACGATCGCGTCGACGTTCTGGAAGAACACGATCCAGGGCGCGATCTCGTGCGACCAGTCGACCTGCTTCGACTCCTCCTCGTGCTCGCGGAAGTTGCCAGCGGTGTGGAAGAACTTCTTCGGGATGATCGGGGCGCGCAGGCGCGTCTCCATGAGCGGCACGCGCTCACCGGTCTCGTCCGCCCCACCGCGTTCGAAGTACTCGCGCGTGGTCGGGACGTCGAGGACCGCGATCTCGTCACCGTCAAGAACGCCGACGCGCCGATCGTCGCCGAAGGTGACGAGCTTCACGCCGGCGCCTCCGCCTGTCGTCGTGCGGCGCGTAGTAGGAGAATCCGGATCAGACCGCTGAACGGCCTGACCACGAGCCAGTACCGCGCGAACTTCCGGCGGGCAACCGTGTCCGCGACGTGCACCCGTGTCTCCGTCGAGAGCGATTCCGACTCGATGCGGAAATCGATGACCGCCTTGCAGGTGTCGGGCCGATCGTACGCCAGGAACTCCTCCGCGGTGGTCGGCCTCCCGGCGTCGCGCCCTGCGCCAAGGCGCCAGAATTGCCCGGTCAGCCCGAGGACGATGCCCTCCTCGGGGACATCCTCGAGCACGACCCCGGGCAGCTCTCCACCGACGAACGGCTTCGCGGCATCGCCGTATGGTCGCCCGAGCCGTCGCACCCACCAGAGCGCGCGTGCGACCGGGATGTCGGCGATAGAAACCTCACGGAGTGCCAGGTCGATGCGGCCCGCGGGCGCGGCAATCGCCAGCGAGTGGCGCTCCGAGAACTCGTACGCGGGCAGAAAGTCGTCGAGGGGCCTCACTCGATGATCTTCCAGAACGAGTTCTTGACCACGACCTGGTCGCCTCGAAACGTCCAGAGATCGCAGCCGCGAACTTCGAGACGCTCTCCGTCGACCGTCGTGCCTCGGAGCGTCCACTCGGATGCTCCACGCTCTCCGGAAACGAAGTCGCCATGGCTCTCGTAGCTGACGTCGGGGATGCCCGTGAAGCGGGCCGCCAGACCCTCGGCCACCGCCTCCTTCCCTTCAAACCGTCGACCCCACGGATCGGGCCCGCGCGGTGACTCGAAGACACAGTCATCCGCGAAGAGCGCCATGATCGCGTCCAGATCGTGCTCGTTGAAACCGTCGACCATCCGATCGAGCACATCGAGCCTTACCGCGTCATCGGCCATCTGAGCCTCCTCGCTCACGCGACCCCGCACAGCTTCATCGCTGCCCGCGCATAGACCTCGGCGGTCTTCACGAGTCCGTCGATCTCGAGGTTCTCGCCCTTCACCGTGTCGAGGAGGCCCGTCGATGTACCGTAGTTCACCGTCGCGATCCCGTAACGCGTGAGCACCGAGGCATCGGAGAACCAGCGCGTCACGTCCCGTTCGGGCGGCGCCCCGAACACTTCGCCGTGCGCCTCGTCCAGCGCACCGACCAGCGCGTGATCCTCCGCGATCTCGGCGCCGGGCGCCGTCACGTAGACCTCACCCTCAACCCCGTAATCGGGGAATCGCTCACGCAGCGCGCGAACGAGATCGAGGACCTGTGCGCGCACAACCGCCATCTCCTTCGTGGGCGGCACGCGAACGTCCAGGAAGAGATCCGTGCGATGGGGCGTCCTCGAGACACGCCAGCCGAACCCTCCCTCGATCGCGCCCACGTTGACGATCGACTTCGCGCCGCGGTATGCGTTCTCCGGATCGTCCTCCCAGGTCGGGATCCACTCGAGCACCGCGTCGAAGACCTCGCGCATGCGAACGATCGAGTTCTGGTCCCGCTTTCCCTCGCTGAACGCCGTGTGAATGAACGGCCCTTGCGTCGAGATTCGCAGCCAGAGCGAGCCGAAGTGGCCGAGCACGACCTTCGACTCGGTGGGCTCACCGAGAATGCACATGTCCGCGACCCCGCCATGCGAGACGAGGTAGCGCGAACCTGCGGCATAGCCTCGATACTCGGAGCCCTGGGCGTCGCCGAACTGCGTCTTCTCGATCTCTCCCGAGACCGCGGCGATCATGAGGTCGCCGCGGAGCGCGACGCCGGCATCCGCAAGCGCACGCAGCGCCTCGACGTAACAGGCGAGCGCGCCCTTCATGTTCGAGATCCCGAGCCCGTACAGGCGGCCGTCCTCGACGAACGCGCTGGGTTGGAAGCCCGGCACATGCTGGAGCCACGGCTCTTTCCCGGAGTACGACGTGTCCATGTGCCCGTTGAACATGAGGCTCGGTCCTCCGCCGGCGCCGTCGCGGATCCCGAGCACGTTCGCGCGGCCGTCCTCCACCTGCTGCCACTGCACGTGCAGGCCCATGTCGAGGAACGTCTCGCGCATGAGCTCGGCCATCGCCTCCTCCGAGCCCGTGAAGCTCGGCGTGCCGATGGCCCGCGACGCCCACTCGACGAGCCGGCTCTGGTCGATCGTGATGTGAGGGGAATCAGATCTCATCGAACGCGCCGACGTCGATCTCAACGTCTTCAATCGTGCGTGTTGTCGTGCGAACCCCAAGGCCGTAGTCCTTGAGAAGCCCGCAGAGGCGGTCGCCATCGATTAGGTCGATTGGTGGAGCCCCTTCGCGGGTTGCCTCCCGCTTGGCGTCTGCGGTGAACGTGCCAGTTGTAATGAGCAAACCTTTGTCTCCACGTCCTGCCATCGCACCTCGGAAGTCCCGAACAGCACTGGCGCGAACACTCCCGCGATAGCGCTTGCACTGGAAGAAGACGGGGAAGCTCACGAGGGACATCTGATAGACGCCAAGGCCGTCGATTCCTCCGTCGCCCGTCTGGCCGGTGACGGTGACGCTCGTAAAGCCCGCCTCGCGGAGTAAGCGTCGAGCAAGTCGCTCGAAGCGATCAGGTGGGAGCTGAAGGAGAGCTGCGATCAGCTCTTCACGCCAGTCGTGCTCACGTTCAGGCTCGGTCTCGTCGGTATCGCTCTCCTGGCCTCGCCGCTCGCGACGCGTGCGAAGGTGCTCGGCGCGGCGCTCCTTGTACAGACGCTCCACGTCCGCCTCCGAGGCTTGGCGCCCTAGGTCTGTGATCGACCAGACGCCACGCACGCTGTTGTCGACTAGCCCCACCCACTTCAGCATGCTTCGAGCCCACGCGAGGCGATACTCAAGCTCCATCTTCGGACCATCTCGGTGAGGCACGGCCTGCTGTTCTTCTGTGAACCGACCAAGCTCGATGGCTTTCTCGTCGATCTCGTCGATCCGGCCCGATCCGCCGAGCACCCGCACCGCTTCGAGAGCCGGCCACAGGAGTTGCTCTTGTGTCGGGAGTGTGCGAGCCATCGCTGGAAACCTACGGCGTCTCAGTCACGGACGTGCGGGAGCACCTTCTCGCCGAAGAGGCAGATCTGGTCGTGCCGGCGGTCGCCCCACAGCTCGAGCATGACGTGCGTGCACCCGGCGGCGCGGTACTCCTCGATCGCCTC
>Ga0247727_10007912_pt1 | contig 19984 bp, 8 predicted proteins | sample WisWelCaveWW1625_FD_202498 | JGI IMG/M metagenome (GOLD analysis project Ga0247727, IMG submission 202498) | Biofilm microbial communities from Wishing Well Cave, Virginia, United States - WW16-25 | ecosystem: Environmental > Aquatic > Deep subsurface > Groundwater > Cave microbial mat | place... | reverse complement strand
TGGTCCTGTTGCCATTGGCGCTGACTGCCATTGATAATTAAATCCGGTACACGTTCCGATGGAAGCAGGAGTAATATTTATCAGCGTATCGGGAATTGTTCCCGCGCAAATAGTTTGATTGTTTCCCACACTTCCGGGCGCCAAAACAACAGAGTTTGTTCCTGTGAAATATGTTCCTGCTGTTCCGTTGATGATTCCGGTTCCTCCGGTTACATCGGGAACAGAAGAAATATTATTTGCTCCGCACGTGTTTGTAAATATTTTTATTCTTCCGCCACCGGCTCCTCCACTCAAAGCGCCATTTCCTCCGACACCTGCCTGTGGTGATGCGATTCCTCCATTGCCGCCAAACCCTCCGTTGCCGCCTTTCGTTTCCAGAATTCCTGAAACAATCATGGAGCCGCATTGTGCATCGAGCATGATTCCTCCGCCCGAACCGCCACCGCCTCCTGCTCCTCCACCTCCCGCTCCGGTGTAAGTTCGTTCATCACATCCGGTAGAAGCATCCGTGCAGCAACGCGAACCGTTATCACCGGCATTTCCGCCTGTTCCGCCTGTTCCGCCTATTCTCCCATTTGCATAAATTGCGCCTGTAACGGATAAATCTCCTGCGGCAATAAGTTTTACATATCCTCCTCCGTTTCCTCCGTTTCCTCCTGCAGAAGGAGCCGTTCTTCCTCTTCCTCCGCCTCCTGCACCACCCCCACCCGAACCCATTTCAATTATATATGTATTCGCCGCTCCATAATTTGTGCAAGGAGTTCCGCTACCGATTCCGCCCGAAGCCCCCGTGCCTCCGGTGGTAGTGCAGGAAGCATCTCCACCACATCCGTTAGTGGTAGACCCATTCCCTCCTGAACTGGAACTTCCTCCGCTTCCTGCGTAACATCCTCCTGTTCCTCCGCCACCACCGCCTGCACCACCGATGCGTCCGCTGTCGTCATCAAAAAAATTGCATTGCTGTTTATTTCCGAGCGCATTATTTCCATTCGAGCCGCCAACGCCTGCTCCTGTTCCGCTTCCGGCTGCTCCTGCTGTACCGCCATCAGTTCTTAACTGACGGCAATTATCTTTATCGTCACAGAAAGCAATTCCCCGGCAGTCAGTGGCTCCATTCCAAGCCCAGCATCCGCCTGCGCTGCCACCTGTTCCGCCAGAAAATCCCGCTCCGTTCGCATCAATGGTTCCGAAAATCTGAATCACGTTTGCGTTTATTTCAATGTATCCGCAGCCGGTGGATTGAGCGGGAATTGTCAGCGTAACCCCCACATCAATTCTGAACGTGTCAGTTACATTATGAATTCCACCGAAAGTTGTATTTGCGGATACAATAAAATTGCCGGGATAATTCACTGTGCTGCACTGTGCAGAGCAAAATTGAATCCCGATAGCCATCGGGAGAAAAATTGAAAGAAGAAAGAGTGCAACTATTTTTTTCATTCACAACTAAGATTTATCTTTATTAGGAAAAGATAAAAGTAAGAAATAAAAACAAGAAATGAGGGAAAGTTTTTTCTACAAGGGAATATTCCCGTGTTTCTTCTTAGGCAGTTTGTCCGCTTTGTTTTCCAGCATTTTGAAAGCGGAAATTAATTTTTCGCGGGTTTGTTCGGGAAGAATCACTTCATCAATATATCCGCGTTCAGCCGCACGGTAGGGATTCGCGAAATGTTCTATATACTCTTCTTCTTTTTTCTTTAAGTCCTTTTCCCCTTTGAAAATAATTTCTACTGCTCCCTTTGCTCCCATCACGGCAATTTCTGCCGAGGGCCATGCGTAGTTCATGTCAGCGCCAATGTGTTTGCTGTTCATCACATCATAAGCGCCTCCGTATGCTTTGCGGGTAATCACTGTTACACACGGAACAGTTGCTTCGCAGAAAGCATAAAGTAGTTTTGCTCCGTTGGAAATAATTGCATTCCATTCCTGATCGGTGCCGGGAAGAAAACCCGGAACATCTACAAAAACCAAAAGCGGAATGTTGAACGAATCGCAGAAGCGGACAAAGCGCGCGGCTTTTTGCGATGAATGAATATCTAAAACTCCGGCAAGATGCGCAGGTTGATTCGCCACGATACCAATACTTCTTCCTGCCAATCGTGCAAAGCCAACAACAATATTCTCCGCGAAGTTTTTGTGAACTTCAAAAAAAGATTCTGCGTCAACCGTTCCGTTAATCACATCGCGCATGTCATAGGGTTGATTTGGATTTTCAGGAATGATATTAGTCAGGAGTTCGGAGTTCGGAGAAGAAAAATCGGAAAGAACAGGAACATCATCTTCACAGTTTTGTGGAACATAACTCAAAAGTTTTTTAATATGGTTGATACACTCCAATCCGTTCGCACATGAAAAATGTGCCACTCCACTTTTTGAAGAATGCACCGATGCACCACCAAGTTCTTCTGAAGTTACTTCTTCGTGCGTAACGGTCTTTACCACATTCGGTCCGGTCACAAACATGTAAGAAGTATTTTCTACCATCAGAATAAAATCTGTGATGGCTGGAGAATAAACTGCGCCTCCGGCACATGGTCCCATCACCGCTGAAATCTGCGGAATGACTCCGGAGGCGCGCGTGTTGCGGTAAAAAATATCTGCGTAACCGCCAAGCGAAACAACTCCTTCTTGAATTCTTGCTCCTCCGCTATCGTTGAGTCCGATTATTGGCGCACCATTTTGCATAGCCAGATCCATGATGCGGCAGATTTTTTCCGCGTGTGCTTCGGCAAGCGAACCACCAAACACAGTGAAGTCCTGCGCGAAAACATACGTTAATCTTCCGTTAATGGTTCCGTAGCCGGTCACCACCCCATCACCTAAATATTTTTCTTTCTCCAAACCAAATTCTGTAGAGCGGTGTGTAACGAACATTCCAATCTCTTCGAAACTTGCTTCATCCAAAAGAAAATGAATCCTTTCTCTTGCGGTGAGTTTTCCTTTCTTGTGCTGTGATTCTATGCGCTTCTCTCCTCCGCCTAATTTTGCTTCGGCAGTTTTTTTATTAAGTTCGTCAATCTTTTTGCTCACGATAAAGTAGGTATACTGAAATAGGGAATAAAGGTATAAGGAATTTCTATTTCCGTATTTCCCCTGTTCCGTTATTACTAAAAATCAATCTTGTAATAGAACAAAGGAAGGAATCCTAACTGGTGATTTTCCCGCACCACATCGGTTGGGTCTTTGGTATTTGGAACGTAAGTAAGCGAGAGAACATTTTTCGTGCTAAGCACATTTACCAAATCAAGACCAAGTTCGTGCGTTACTTTTTTTCGGTTGGCACGGAACCCGATCTTCACATCCCATCGGAAATAATTTTTAAACTGCTTTGTATTGCGAAGGGAATCTATCCCTACAATTTCACTGGCTGCTGCTGAGGCAAGCGTATCGGCAGGAGTGTATCTTCTTCCGCCCGCGTAAGTGATTTTTGTTCCGGTGGTGAGGACTGAGTTTTTATTCTTGCCTACTTTGAATTCTTTTGCGATGAGTCCGTTCACGGCAAAGTTTCCGTTGAAATCGGTGTTGCGTTCCACTCCATCGCTTCCTTTATATTTTGAATCAAACACCGATGCGGTAATCATGAAGAAAAAATCTTTGCTGAAAAACTTTTCGATGGTGAGTTCTGCTCCGATGTTTTTTCCTGTGCCTTTATTAGTGAGCGTATCCGGAAAAAAACGGTCATAGCCGGAACCCTGATTCAACAATGAGGATGAAGACGGATAAACATCAACAGGCACTTCATATAAATACTGATAGTATGCTTCGGCTTTCACGCGAAGATTTTCCGAAACAGCCCAATCATAAGAAAGCACATTGTGAATGCTTCTTGTGAATCCGAGATTGTGATTATGCCAGATATACTTTTGGTTTGAATCAATGGTGTGTGTGAAATACACATAGGTGGGCTGCATCTGGCTGTGCATCCCCACTCCAAAACTCAGCGACTGATTTTCTTTCACATTCCATTTAAATCCCGCGCGCGGCTCTATAGAAGAACTTCCTGTGACGGCAAAATACTGTGTGTGAAGTCCCGCTGTGAAAAGAAGTTTATCACTGGGCTTAACTCTGTATTGCAAAAATCCCTGAAGAAATCCTGAGCCGCTTTCGTAAAAATTTCTTTGCTCAAACTGATACGTTGACTGATTACGAATGCTATCTATGAAATCAAAATTGTAATAACTGAGAAGCAATCCTGCTTTCATACTTGTTTTAGCAGATAACTTCCTGTTGAGAGTAAAATTGAGAGAAGATTTCTGTTCAATGTATTTATATCCCATCTGGTCAACGAGCGAATCAATAGCATAACTCGTATCCCGATAAACCATGACGTGATGCGTATGCGATTCGGTGATGGAATGAGCCGCCACCACTTTGATGAATGTTTTTTCGTTCAGCGATTTGGTATAAGTGGCTCCTCCTACTTTCATAGACGATCCGAAATACTGGTCGCGGTCTTTGTCGCCATACAAATCTTCAGATGGCTCGGTATAACTGCTCACAAGAATATCAATGCTGCTTTTGCCTGCTATTCCGAAAAGGGAGAAGTTGCTTCCGTTTTGTCCGGGAAAATTTAATTTGAAGCCGCCATCCTGATAAGCCGGAACCGCATCCGTGCCGATACTGATGTTGAGTGCGTCAAAAAGTTTCAGCGTGGAGTAGCGGTAAGAAAAAAGATAGGAGGACCCGGTAATCTTTGAAATCGGTCCTTCTGCGGCAAGTTCTGTTCCGAGAAAACCAAACTGACCTGTGAACTCGTGTTTCTCATTGTTGCCGTTTCTCATACGCAAATCGAACACCCCTGCGTTTCCGTTTCCATATTCAGCAGGAAAAGCGCCTGTATAAAATTCTGAATTCTCCAACATCTTATTATTGATGATGCTCACCGGACCGCCTGTGCTTCCGGCAATCGCAAAATGATTCGGGTTAGGAATGTCAACTCCTTCCAGCCGCCAAAGTAATCCCATAGGAGAATTTCCTCGAATCACAATATCATTTCTTGAATCATCTGAGCCTTGCACGCCCGCAAAGTTGGAAGCCATGCGCGCGGGGTCGCTGCGGCTGCCTGCATAGCGGTTGGTTTCTTCCACTGTAAAAGTTCTCGCGCTCACTACTCCCATTTCGTTGCGCACTTCTCCTTTTTTAGAAGCGGTAACAACTACTTCATCCACTTTCACTGCCGATTCTTCCATTTCAAAATTCAAAATGACTTCTTTTGCTGATGTAACTTCTATTTTAAAAATCGCGGGCTGGTATCCAAGAAAATTTGCTTTCACCACTACTCTGCCGATACCCACATTTTGAATTTTATAAATTCCGTTTGCGTCCGATTGAACACCACCAACTTTAGATGAATCATTAAAAACAAAAATCTGGACAGCAGGAAGTTCGGACTTTGATGTTGCATCAACTACTTTCCCGCGGATGGTTTGGGTGAGGTTTTGGGAAAAAACCAGAGAAGACAGAAGACAGAAGACAGAAGACAGAAGAAATTTCATTGTGCAAGTTAAAACTTAATTACAAAATCAAGGTAAACAAATGCTTTAATAATATCATTGGGGACACTCAAAAATCCGAAATCAATGGTGGTTCTTTCTTTCATGATTCGGCATCCGAAAGAAGGAGATGACTTATAATTGTACTCGCATACCTTTCCTTCTGCATTGTAATAACAGTATTTTACGGGGTAAATAACATTTTCGGTTACAAGCGCAATGGTTCTGCTCACTCTTGCCATTCCATCAAAAGTCATGATGGGCTTTTGAAAAAAGATTGTTGTATTGTTCGCCTCAGAAAATCCATACCCTGCGCCAAACGTAATGTTGTTGTTGTTATTTCCCATCGTGGCAAGCCCGTAAAGCGCCCCAATTTTATAATTTGTTTTACGGAATTTTATAAGTGTGCTGGCATAAATCATTCCTGCTCCCATGTGAAGATTTTCTTTCACCTTAAATCCGAACTTCGGCATCAGAAAAATTGCGAATGGAATTATTGTTCCCGCCTGTATGGAAAAGTTTTTTGTGATTCCGTAATTCGCAGAATTGATAAGAAGGTCTGCATTCTGAAAATATCCTTCTTGTTTCTTGAGCGGGATGGCTGATGGTCCAAAAAAATATCTTGAGGCGTTGGGGTTTGGATACCAGTACTTTCTGCGGTGCATATCCTTCTCTTCAATCTTCCGCATTTCTTTTATCCGCTCGGTTGGAATTTTTGTATTGCCAATGGATTTTGTTTCTATTTCTATTTCATTCGCGTTTTGATTACTGATTTTTCCGTGAAGCAACGAGCCGTCTTTCATGTAAAAAATAAAATACATTCCGCTGCCGGTTTGTTCAATGAAAGAAATATTTTTCATCTTCAGGGCAAGAACGCCAAGATTGTTATCCCGAAATTTTATTTCTCCCGCAATCTGGCTTATGATTTGCCCTTTGAGAAGTAATCCATCGTTCATCCCGATTATGCAGAATGCGGAAGTGTCAGCGGGAATTTTAAGTTTGGTTGAATCCTGAGAATGAGAAACAATAGGCAACAGGCAACAGGCAACAGACAATAAATACAAAAACAGTTTTTTCATGAGAAAAATTCTAAACAAAGGAAAGAAAAAACCCCGCACAAAATTCTTGTACAGGGTTTATGTTATTACAATGTCTGTTTACTCTATCACAAGTTTTCCTGTTGCAATAATTCCGTTTTCATTTTCAATTCTGTAAAAATAAATTCCGCGGCTCGCTTTGCTGAGTTTGAGTGCCTGCTGTTTTCCACTTACGGTTTTGCAGAAAATTTTATTCCCAAGCACATCATAAATTAATAATTCAGCCGCAGATTGTAAACCATAAACCGTAAACTCACCGTTTGAAGGATTCGGATAAATCACAACAGAATTAGAATTATTTTGTTCATTAATTCCTGTTGTAGATACGCAAGTCCATGTGGCCGTCCATCCAGCGTTATTGACGAAAGGGTCTGCTTTGAAACGCAACGACATGATGCCGGTGTTTGCTGTAATTGTGCCGGGGCTTGCTGTTCCTGTATAAGCGCCAATGAGTGTTGAGTTTGGCAAACCATCATAAATCCAAAGCGAATCGTAATCCAGTTCAAGGTCAAAACTTGTGAAGGTCATCGTAACGGAAGTTGCAAAGGCGGGCTGAACAATCGTGGTGTAATCTTCATTGCCGGAATAGGCAGCCGATGGACCTCCTGTATCATCAAAATTTCCTGAACAGGTAGTTTGCATATAAATGCAGTTGGGTGTGGTGAAAGCATTTCCGTACGTATGGCTTGTGCCATCCCATATTCTCCAGTAATAAGTTTGCTGCGGCTGGAATCCGAGATAATCGGGAGGATTGCATGGGCTTCCGCTAAGACAAAATGTGCCAGGGCATGTCGTGCTTGTCTGATTTGAAACTGCTTTGTTCCAGAAGTAGGTGAAGTTCGCATCGTCCGAAACATCCACAAACCAATTTGCACCGCTGTTCTGCCATGTTAATGTTACGCCATCATTTGGGCATCCTATTCCGTTCACGGTAAGATTGGTTGGAGTAACAGTTGTTGCGTTGCTTACCCAGGATGCGTTCCATCCTGCGGCAGTAGTTGAACAATCAGAACGGAATTCAACACAGATAGAACCGCTGTTCGCAACGAGGGTTCCCGGATTTGTACTGCCGGTATAGTATCCAATCAGCGGAGCCCATACATCAGTGCCATCATAAACATAAATGTAGTCCCAGGTATTTTCCAAATCAAAACTGCTGAACGTAAGCGTAACAGATGTTGCCGCAGCGGGGCTGATTACCCAAACTGTTCGCTCATCATCGCTGTAATTTCCTGCCGCTCCTCCTGTATCGTAAAAATTTCCTGTGGCTGCAGTGAGTGTTGTTGGCGCTGGAGCCGGTTCATTAACGAGTTTGTAAAAATAATCCCAGTTCCAGTTAGGTCCCGGATCGGTGTGCGACTGACTGGGATAATGCATGTGCCCTTTAATTGTACAACAACTTCCGGGTATGCTCGACTGATTGTAATACGTGCTCGCAAGCCAGGGCCAGAAACCCGTGCGCTTTGGATTGATGCCGTAACCGCTGTTGCAAATATCTTTCACAAGTGCAGCCGACTCTGTGTACATGGCGGTAGTGTACCAAGCAGCATTGTTTACATATCCCTCGTGCTCAATGCCAATGGTGAATGAATTGGAACTTCCCACATGATAACCCGTATTGGATTCCAGCACCATCTGCGTAACCTGCCCGTCAGAGGAACGAATCACATAATGAGCCGCCACATTTGACGCGCAATTTTGAAACCATGAAATACAGCCCGCATAACTTCCCTGCACGGTGTGAATGGTTACCGCGGAAACCGCCTGAGACCTTCCGGCAGTATAATTGCAACTGGGAGCGGCAGCCCACAAACCAGGAGGATAATCCGGAGATTGAACAACAGGCAGATTTCCTCCTCTAAAATTATTTCCGCTTTTATCAGAAATTTTTTCTGAAGAAACAGTTACATAAGATGAACTCAGCACTTTCAGATTTTCCTCTCCGAAAATTTCCCCAAGATTGATTTCATAGTTCGGAAATTTATATTTCGCGGAACTTTTTTCATCGTTCAGGAAACTCAGCACAGAAAATAAATGCGTATTCATCGCATAGTTATCTCCCAATGTACCGTTATCGGGGAGTTCGCTCAGCGATCTCAGAATGCTAACGATTCCCTCTGCGCTGTTAGGATCAACACTATCAAATCCATTATACAAAAAACGATATGCTTTCGCATAAGCGAGAATGTTTTTTTTCGGAGAAGAAATTATTTCATCCACTGTATATCCTGATAGTTGCGAAACAAGAGTCAGATTATTCCTGAAATAATTTTTGCCGTCCGCTACTAATCCCATTACGCCATAGGCGCGGGGCATCCCTGTACAACTTTCGGGTTCATTCGAAGTAATATGGCTAAAGCGGGTGTTTGTAAATGCAACCGCTTCCAGAATTCCTTTCGGAATGGATGGATGTTCCTGATAGGCTTCAGAGAAAAAAGTCGCGTAATTATTTTCAGGAAGAGCATCGCGCTGTGCAGGAGTTTGGCTTGCTTTCGCGAAAAGTGCCACAAGTGAACACAAGAAGATGAGAGTAAAGTTTTTCATAAGGCGAGGATTGGGTGTTGTGAAAGCAAATGTATGAAGTATAGTGAAAAAAGCAAGTGTATTTTCAAGGGATTCTTGGAAATCCGTTTCCTGCCGTTCCGTTCAGGGGTGCACCAAAAATAAATTCAAAAATTCTGTAACAAAAACCCATACCTTGCCGTAGAAGATTTGTCCCTAAAAATCCAACCCCCATACAATGAAAAAACTTTTTGTATTTCTTCTCTCATCTGCCATCTGCCATTTTACATCTTACACCTGTTTCTCCCAATCCACCGCTATCATCGGAACAGGAACAAGTTTCAACGATGGGTTTACTTATCCCGCACCTTATGGAAATTTTTACTGGGGAGCCAAGCACCAGATTCTCGTCCGCGCTTCGGAAATGACTGCTGCAGGAATGGGCGCAGGAAACATTACCGCGCTGGCTTTTCAGGTTAATATCCCCGGAGGGGCTCCTTTAACAGGATTTACCATCCGCATCAAAACAACTGCTAACACTACAGCCAACGCAAATTTTGATTTTGGTGGTTTTACTACCATATATGGTCCGCAAACTTATAGCGATGCAGCCGGGTGGAATACGCATACTTTTTCCACACCTTTTGCATGGAACGGAACTTCGAACATTTTGATTGAAACCTGCTTCAACAACAATAACTGGACTCAGAACGCTGAGATGTATTACACGCCAACCGCATTCAACAGCGTATCGTATTATTTCCAGGACATGAATGGCGTTTGCGGCCAGCCAACGGGAACTACGGATGTTAACCGCCCGAATATTCGATTCACATTCACGCCAAACGGACCACCAACTTCGCAGTTCACAGCAAATCCTACCGCTACCTGCTCAGGCATAGTGAATTTTACCGACCAATCTTTTTTTGGAATTACCGCATGGCTCTGGAACTTTGGCGATGGCACTGCGACAAGTTCTGTACAAAATCCAACTCACACTTACACCGCGAGCGGAACGTATTCCGTTTCTCTCATGGTTACAAACGCGAACGGAAACAACACGCTCATAAAACCAAATTACATCAGCGTAAATCTCGGCTCAGGACCTATTGCTCCTTCCTGCACTCCTCTAACCACTGCTTATTGCTGTGGGTTCGGAATTACAAATTTAACTTTCAACAACATCAACAACACTTCTGCTGATGCCAGCGAGGGCTATGCGGATTTTTCCTGCGGAGTGGATACGGTAACCACCGGGCAGTCATATAACATTTCTGTAACTACACAAACTCCCGCTTCGCACAATGTTCGTGCTTGGATTGATTTTAATAATGACGGCATATTCAACGCAAGCACCGAACAGGTTTTTGCTGCCGATAATTCTTTTATCGCGAACGGAACGGTTTTCATTCCGGGAACTGCTACACTAAACACTCCTTTACGGCTTCGTGTTTCTGCAGACCATTCTCTTAATCCTGTTCCGACTCCCTGCTCGAATCTGCAATTCGGACAGGCGGAGGACTATGCCATTTACGTGAAACCGAATACCAATCCGCCAGTTGCAAATTTTGCTGCGGATGTTACGCTTTCCTGTTCGGGAATAATCCAGTTCACTGACCAGTCGCTGAATGTTCCTACATCGTGGCTGTGGAATTTCGGAGATGGAAACACTTCCGGTCAGCAAAACCCAACTCACACTTACACAACGAACGGAACTTATTCAGTTTCGCTCAGCGCCACCAACGCGAACGGAAATAATTCTCTCACGAAAATAAATTACATCAGCGTTACGCTCGGAAATATTCCTGTTACTGCTTCATGCATGCCATCCACTTTTTCTTATTGCTGCGGATACGGAATTTACAAAGTGCAGATGAGCACCATCAACAAAAATTCTCCCGATGCCAGCGAGGGCTACAAAGATTTTTCCTGTACTGACCAGACAACACTCACCGAAGGACAGTCGTATGCCATTTCCATTCAGACAAGCCCATCCAATGTGCAGGATACAAAAGTGTGGATTGATTTTAACAATGACGGAACTTTCAATCAGGCGAATGAACTACTGCTCACTTCGAACAACACAATAAATCCCGCAGGAAGCATCGGCATTCCCACAGGAGTTGCGGTGCTCAACACGGTTTTACGAATGAGAGTTTCTTCTGACAATGGCGGAAGCAATCCCGGACCGTGCACAGCACTCATACGCGGACAAGCAGAAGATTATGGAATTACGATACTTCAGTTTGTGGGAATACAAGGGACAGAGGACAAGGGACAAGGGACAGTTAGTGTTTACCCAAACCCATTCAGCGAGTCCGCGACCATTGAAATTAATCCCTCCTTAATAAATGACGCGAAGGGGGACATCACATTTAAAATATATGATGTGTTTGGAAGAGAAGTTTACCGATTACCGATTACCGGAAACCGATTACTAATTTTGAGAGGCAACCTTACGAGCGGAATTTACATCTATGAAGTGGTTTCTGAGGAAGGTGTGATTGGAAAGGGGAAGTTGGTTATTGAATAAATTTTTAGAAAATGAAAATAAAACTACTCATTACATTTCTCTTCCTTGGTGAAATTACAAATGCTCAAGGCACTTGGACTCAAAAGGCAGATTTTGGAGGAACAGCAAGATGCGGTGCAATAGGATTTGCTATAGGAACTAAAGGATATATCGGAACAGGAGACCAAGACAACCCGCCTTACTATACTCAGGATTTATGGGAATGGGATCAGATAACAAATGTATGGACACAGAAGGCAGATTTTCCTGCTGGAATAAGATGTCTTGCAGTTGGATTTTCTATAGGTAATAAAGGATACATTGGTGCAGGACATGATACTAGTATTAACTCTACAATCTATAAAAAAGATTTCTGGGAATGGGATCAAAGTACAAATATATGGACACAGAAAGCAAACTTTGGAGGAACAGCAAGAGATGGCGCTATTGGATTCTCTATCGGCACTAAGGGATATATCGGAACAGGATGGGATGGTGCTTGCACTCAGGATTTTTGGGAATGGGACCAAGCAACAAATGCATGGACACAGAAGGCAAATTTTGGCGGAACAAGCAGAAAATATGCTGTTGGATTTTCTATTAACAGTAAAGGTTATATTGGAACGGGGGCTGATTCCACTACGGGAGGTTGCCAAGATTTTTGGGAATGGGATCAGATGACCAATGCTTGGACACAAAAAGCAAATTTTGGCGGAACAGCAAGATATGGCGCTATTGGATTTTCAATTGGAACAAAGGGATATATTGGAACAGGTAATAATTGGGGAATACCATTCACTGATTTTCTGGAATGGAATCAGACAACAAATGTATGGACACAGAAGGCAACTTTTGGTGGAATAGGCAGAGAGTATGCTGTTGGATTTTCTATTAACAGTAAAGGTTATATTGGAACGGGATGTAATGTTTCGAAAGGTTTTTCCTACCAAGATTTCTGGGAATACTCTGACTCTACAGAAACGCTTATAAATGAAATCAAAAATAAAATTTCTGTTTCTGTTTTCCCAAACCCCTCCACCGGCATTTTCAGAATTACGAGTGACGAATTACGAATTACGAATATTGAAATAATAAATGTGATGGGAGAAAAAGTTTATGAGCAAGCCATAAGCAATAAGGGAACACCGAATAGTAACAGCCCTAATGGCTTATCGCTTATCTCTATTAACCTGTCTTCGCAACCAAAAGGAATTTATTTCTATACCTTGCGGTCAGAAAATAAAAATCCTGCGACAGGCAAAATTATAATTCAATAATAAAACCCCATATATCCCCTAAACCCCTTTTATGAAAAACAAATTATGGCTTTGCATCCCGACAATGGCGGGACTCATCATTCTCTTTTCCGTTTTTAATTTTCTATTTTTAATTTTTAATTGCTCCGCTCAGGGTACCTGGACTCAGAAAACCGATTTTGGCGGAGGAGCAAGAGTGTATGCCGCTGGTTTTTCCATTGGCACAAAAGGATATATCTGTACCGGTGACAGCGGAGGAATATGGCCCGCCAACGCAAAAAAAGATTTATGGGAATGGGACCAAACCACAAACATCTGGACTCAGAAATCTGATTTCGGAGGAACAGCGCGAAGAAAGGCAATTGGTTTTTCTGTAGGCACAAAAGGGTATGTCGGTTGCGGACAGGATGCTTCGGGATATAAAAAAGATTTTTGGGAGTATGATCCTTCCTCCAATGCATGGACAGCAAAAACAAACTTTGGCGGAACGGCAAGGGCTGGCGCAACAGGTTTTTCCGTCGGCACAAAAGGATATGCCGGAACAGGCTTTGATGCCAGCGGTTATCTCGCTGACTTCTGGGAATACAATCCTACCGCAAATACATGGACACAAAGATTAAGCATTCCGACCGCATCGGCACCCAGAGGACATGCATTTGGATTTGCTTCCGGCACCAAGGGCTGGATAGGAACAGGAGATAACGGCAGCAGCGCAAAACTTGATTTCTGGGAATATGACCCCACGGCTAATACATGGACACAGAGAGCAAACTTTTTTACGTCAGACAGAACTGAAGCGGTTGGCTTTTTCATAGGAACAAAAGGATATGCAGGAACAGGTGCGGTATCGAGCATTTACTATCAGGATTTAAGGGAATATAATCCTACATCAAATACATGGACAGCACAAACAAGTTTAACCGGTGTAAAAAGAAAAGGCGCGATTGGATTTTCTATTGGCACAAAGGGATACATAGGCACCGGAATAAACAGCAGTTTTACCACGCTACAGGATTTTTGGGAATTTAGCCCTGCCGCGAGCGGAGTAAATGAACATGAAAACTTTGTGGATGTTTCTGTTTTTCCGAATCCGTTCAGCGAAAGCACAACAATTCAAGTCCAGAGTCTAAAGTCTAAAGTCGTTAGTGTAATACTATATGATGTTCATGGCGCACAAGTAAAAGCATTTGACTCAGGACTTAAGACTAATGACTTTGTACTTGAGCGAGGCAATTTGCCGGGAGGAGTTTATTTTTATTCGTTGCAGTCTGAAAATAAAATTCTTGCAACAGGAAAAATTATTATTGAGTAAAAGCCCCTCTCCTTCTCCCCGAAGGGGAGATGAAAATGAAAATGCAAATAGTAAAAAGTAAAATGCAAAAAAATTTGCTGAGCTACGCTCGCAACCTACGGTTGTCCTTCGGGAAGGTCGGGATGGGCTTTTTGTTTTCCCTTTTGCCTGTGTTTTCCTTTGCAACTCACTTGATGGGCGGCTGGGCTGGTTATCAATATCTCGGACTTCAGCCAAGCGGAAATTACCGCTATCAGGTTACGGTGAAAGTTTACCGCTTCTGCAATGACCAGATTGGACCCTGCGGCAACAACGCCTGCGGCACCGCAAACTTAGACGGCAGCATTCAATTGGGCGCATACACACAGGATTTTTTAAATCCAAATGACCCGAATAAAGTTCTCGCGGCAAGTTCTACAATTTTTCTTACTTCTCAAAGTTATGTTCCGCTGCCGGGCGCTGCGCAGTGCGCTACTGCTCCTGTGGTATGTGTAGAGGAAGGTATCTACACAGATATTATCGACCTTCCTCCGAGCAATGGCGGGTATCATCTCATCTTCGAGCGTTGCTGCCGCAACGGACAACCCCCCACTCCTATTTTAAATCTTGCCAATCCCGGAGCAGCAGGGATGACATTTTATGCATTCGTTCCGCCCACTTTTATCAACAACAGTTCTCCTACTTTTGCCCTCCCGCCTGTTCCTTATATATGTGTGAATGACACGGCAAGCATTCTCAACACCGCCTTTGACCCGGATGCGGGAGATGTGGTAGTTTATTCTTCCGTGCAGCCATACAATGGATATGCTGATCAATTCAATCCGGTTCCAGTTCCTCCCAATCCTTATGTTTTTCCTATTCCGCTTGTCACTTATGCCGGAGGATTCAGCGCAGCCCAACCCTTTGGTGCGGGAGGTTACGCAAACGTAAATGCGTTCACCGGAATTTCACAATATCTTTCTCCCGCCACAGGAAATTATGTAGTGGCGGTGGAATTGCAGGAATTCAGAAACAATCAGTTGATTGGCATCACGCGATTGGATATGCAGATTATTGTAGTCACTTGTCCGCCAAACAATCCGCCTGTTCTTTCTTCCTCCACTTCGCAGATAAGTTATGTGGCTAACGAAGGAGACAGTTTGTGTTTCCCTATCACGTTCAATGATGCGAATGGAGACAGCGTGTTTTTCAGCGCCATCGGAAATATTTTCAGCAATCCGCCTACAAATCCTCCGGCCACCATCACGCCAAATCCAAATGCGGGACCGGGAACTGTTACCAGCAATTTCTGCTGGGACCTTGCCTGCAATCAAACAGGAAATTTCTTTTTCATCGTGCAGGTCCCTGATAACGGATGTCCGCCAAAAATCACGAACGTAGTTTATACGATACAAGTTCTGCCGTATAACGGACCGAGTATTATTTTGGGACCAACTCCTGTCTGCGAAAATTCATCCGCGACTTACAGCGTGAGCGCTTCGAGCGGAACTTCTTTTGCGTGGACAGTTGCTGGCGGAACAATTTCTTCGGGACAGGGAACGAATGTTATTACTGTGAATTGGGGAAGCGCGGGCAACGGAACGGTGGATGTAACTTCTTTCAATGTGAACGGATGTCCTGCCGGACCAATTACTTTAAACGTAACTATTCAGGCGATACCTGTAATTAATGCGGGACCAAATTCAACTATCTGCATCGGAAGTTCTGTGAATCTCACGAGCGGTGGCGGAGGGGCTTATTCCTGGAGCCCGTCAACTTATCTGAACAACACTACGATTTCAAATCCTGTTTCCACTCCAACTGTGAGCACGGGATATATTGTCACTGTGACTTCGGCTATCGGATGTTCGAATACCGATACGGTTAACATCACCGTAAATCCACAGCCGATTGTGAATGCTGGAAATAATAATACAATTTGTTTGGGCTTCAGCACAACGATTGGCGGAAGTCCGACCGGTCCTGCGGGCTCTACATATAATTGGAGTCCGTCAACAGGATTGAACAATACAACAATTGCAAATCCAACCGCATCGCCAACTGCTACGACAACTTACACAGTGATTGTAACCGGAGTTACCACTTGTGTTGACACTGATTTTGTAACGGTCACGGTAAATCAACCCCCGATTGCAAACGCGGGAATAGATATTATAGTTTGTCCCGGCATCAATACAACATTAAACGGAACAGGCGGAGGAACTTATAACTGGAGTCCTTCGGGAAGTTTAAGCAATCCGAACATTTCAAATCCCATTGCGAGCCCGACAACGAGTACAACTTACACGCTTGTCGTAACGCTGAACAATTGCACCGACACTGATTTTGTTTCGGTGATTACTCTTCCATTGCCTGCTGTGAGCGCTGGAGCGGATGTTTCCATTTGCATAGGAAATTCAACAACCCTTAATGCAACAGGCACCGGAACTTTTTTATGGAGCCCGTCAACAGGATTGAGTTGCACCACTTGCACAAACCCAAATGCAAATCCGACTTCCACTACAAGTTATACGGTAACGATTACGGATGCAAGCGCCTGTACGAATACAGATGTGGTGCAGGTAATAATTAATCCTCTTCCACTTGCAAATGCCGGACCACAGCCGGGATGGATTTGCCCGGGATTCAACACAACGCTCAGCGCAAGCAACGGAGTAACTTATGTTTGGTCGCCTTCTTCGAGTTTGAGTAATCCAAACATTTCTAATCCGGTTGCATCGCCAACTATCATCACCACTTACACAGTAAATATTACCGATGCGAACGGATGCGCGAACTGGGATACGCTTACTATTTTCCTGAATGCGGCTGTTCCCACAAATGCCGGAAGCGACCCAACAATTTGCATCGGGCAAAGCACAACGATTGGAGGAAATCCAACTTCGCCATCGCCAAATACAACCTATCAATGGTTTCCTTCCACTGGATTAAATAATTCTACGCTTGCGAATCCAACAGCGAGCCCGACAATAACTACAACTTATTTTATCGCGACAGCGAGTGATACTTGCAATGGCTCAGATAGTGTAACTGTATTTGTAAATGCATTGCCGGTAGTCAGCGCGGGCGCGGATGTTTCTATCTGCACAGGAAATTCTACAACACTCACTGCTTCGGGAGGAATAATTTATTCGTGGAGTACCACACAAACTTCAACTTCCATTTCTGTCGCGCCAACTTCTGCTTCAACTTATACTGTGATTGGAACAGATGCAAACGGTTGTTCTAATATCGATTTTGCTTCCGTATTTGTAAACGCGCTTCCCATCGTGAGCGCGGGCGCGGATGTTTCTATCTGCACAGGAAATTCTACTACCCTCACTGCTTCGGGGGGAACTATTTATTCGTGGAGCACCACGCAGACTTCAACTTCTATTTCTGTTGCGCCAACTTCTGCCACAACTTATTCTGTTATCGGAACCGATGCGAACGGTTGTTCCAACATTGATTCGGCTTCTGTTTTTGTGAACGCGCTTCCTGTGGTGAGCGCGGGTGCGGATGTTTCTATCTGCACCGGAAATTCTACAACACTTACCGCAAGCGGAGGAACTATTTATTCCTGGAGCACCACACAAACTTCAACTTCTATTTCTGTCGCGCCAACTTCTGCCACAACTTATTCTGTAATCGGAACAGATGCGAACGGGTGTTCGAATATTGATTCGGCTTCTGTATTTGTGAACGCGCTTCCCGTTGTGAGCGCGGGCGCGGATGTTTCTATCTGCATCGGAGATGCTTCTACGCTAAGCGGAAGCGGAGGACAAACTTTTATATGGAGTCCGTCAGCAACTCTGAACAATCCGAACATTTCTAATCCTGTTGCGAACCCTACGATAACCACTACCTACACACTTGTTGCGACTGATGGCAACACCTGCTCAAATACGGATACGGTGAACGTAACTGTGAATGCGCTTCCCATTGTGAGCGCGGGCGCGGATGTTTCCATCTGCATCGGAGATTCTACCACGCTCACAGGCAGCGGTGCGCAAACTTTTTTATGGAGTCCGGCAGGAACGCTGAACAATCCCAACATTTCTAATCCTGTTGCGAACCCTGCAATCACCACTACCTACACACTTGTTACCACTGATGGCAACACCTGCTCAAATACAGATACCGTGAATGTAACTGTGAATGCGCTTCCGATTGTGAGCGCGGGTGCGGACATTTCCATTTGCATCGGAAATTCTGCCACGCTCACTGCCAGCGGTGCGAATACTTATTCCTGGAGCACCACACAAATCACCACTGCAATTATTGTTTCTCCGACTTCCACTTCCACTTACACCGTGATTGGAACAGATGGGAACGGATGCTCGAATATTGATTCGGCTTCTGTGTTTGTGAACGCGCTTCCCATTGTGAGTGCGGGCGCGGATGTTTCTATATGTCTGAATGATTCAACAACACTCATTGGCAGCGGTGGAACAAATTATGTGTGGAGTCCTTCAAGCGGGTTAAGCAATCCGAATATTTCAAATCCGAACGCGAGTCCGCCAGCAACTATCACTTACACACTTGTGACAACTGACGCAAACACCTGCTCGAACACGGATACGGTGAATGTAACGGTGATGGCTCTTCCATCTGTCACCACATCAAATGACACTGCTATTTGCATAGGCGATTCTGCTTTCCTCAGCGCATCGGGAGGAATTATTTATACATGGAGCCCGTCTTCTTCGCTGAATAATTCTACCATCTCAAATCCAATTGCGTCACCGACAATTACAACGACCTACACTGTAACAGTTACTAATTCGGATGGCTGCACAAATACCGATTCGGTGAAAGTGACCGTGAACGCTCTTCCGAATATTGACGCGGGAGCAAATACCATTCTTTGTCCCGGAGATTCTGTTTCGCTGAACGCGAGCGGAGGAATTATTTATGTGTGGACTCCTTCATCGGGATTAAGTAATCCTAACATCGTAAATCCGAATGCCCATCCTTCTTCTGCTACATCTTATACTGTTGTCGGGATTGATGCGAACGGATGTGTGAATCTGGATTCTGTTTCTGTTTCCATCGGAACAATTCCCACCGCGAACTTCGGCTATACTCTTTCTCTCGCCTGCGAAGGAATGGAAGCGCAGTTTACCGATTCGAGTTTGAATGCAACAGCATGGGATTGGGATTTCGGTGATGGAACTTCTTCTGCTCTGCAAAATCCGAGTCATTCATTTCCGTACAACGCTAATTATGTAATCACTCTCACGGCAATAAATCCTCCTTGCTCCGACACCGCGCAGAAAACAATTTCGCTTTCTGATTTGTCAAGTTATGTTTCTTTCACCACCTCCAATGTATTCACGCCAAACGGTGACGGCATAAACGATTGCTTTAATTTCATTCCCACTATTTCAGGAGTGGATGGCGGAAAATTTGCGGGCTGTGCTGAACTTTCAATATATAATAGATGGGGAGTTCCTGTGTATCATTCTGAATATTCGGGCGCTTGCTGGGATGGAAGAACCAGCACGGGCATTGAAGTTCCCGCAGGAACTTACTTTTATATGTTTGATTTGAATGGCATTCAACTGAAGGGGTTTGTTACGGTGCTGAGGTAATGCCTCGTTTTTAGAAAAATTTATTGCGGAGTTGTTTTTTTGTCGTTTATTTATGAATTGTTGAAATTTCGCACATCTGAATGATTCTGCGGTACGGAAGAATGATTCTGCGGCACGGAAGAATGATTCTGCGGCACGGAAGAATGGTTCTGTGGCACGGAAGAATGATTCTGCGGTACGGAAGAATGGTTCTGTGGCACGGAAGAATGATTCTGCGGTACGGAAGAATGATTCTGCGGTACGGAAGAATGATTAGTGCGT
>Ga0247727_10007911_pt1 | contig 19986 bp, 23 predicted proteins | sample WisWelCaveWW1625_FD_202498 | JGI IMG/M metagenome (GOLD analysis project Ga0247727, IMG submission 202498) | Biofilm microbial communities from Wishing Well Cave, Virginia, United States - WW16-25 | ecosystem: Environmental > Aquatic > Deep subsurface > Groundwater > Cave microbial mat | place... | reverse complement strand
TCTCCTGGTTGAGGGTGAAGAGCGGCTGCTTGCTGATGCATAAAAGATAAGCAGCGCAAGGAGATTTCTAGAGTATTTTCTGACGAATGGAGGAATTAAATGCGTTATCTGCTAATTTCGGTTAAAGTATCCGGTTGTCCTTCGGCTAGATTTGCCAAGCCAAACAATGCAGCCAGCACCGCCAACTTTGCAATCATCATCATGCGCGTATTCATGTCGCCCTCACTTTTGGCTCAAGCTGTTCACTTGTGCTTTGAGATCATCGATCATCTTCTGCTGTTCTTTGATCGCCTCGACCAAAATCGGAATGAGCGCAATCGAATTGACCGACTTGTACACGACGGGATCTCCGCCCGAGCCGCCTTCCTGCTCTTCCACAGAAGGATGGCTTTCTATTTTCACCAAATCCGGAAACAGCGTTTCCAAATCCTGTGCGACAAAACCATATTGCGTACCGGAAGCCAGATTCATGTGCCGATATTGCAGGTCTCTCTTGTACGTGAATGTTATCGGGTTGAGTTTTGTGACCAATGGTAAAACCGAACGCAGCGAATCGACATTCTCTTTCAAATTCTCATCCGAAGGATTTGAAAAGGTGCCGGTGACCGTGACGTTGCCCCTGAAATAGCCCGCGTAATTTGTCGTGCCTCCCGAACCCGAAGCCAAAATTCCATAGATAGTAGAGCTCCCACCGCTGGCGGTTGCAACAACGCCGGACCTGAGACCGGTGCCTGCGGTCGTTGCGGTGCCGACAATGCCAATATATCCTCCAATGAACTCGCCTCCATAACCTTTTCCTGCAACCGGCACTGACCTTCCATAAACCGCTCGCGCATCATAAGAACCGGTGCCGGTGTATTCCGCGCGCAACACTTTGGTGGTTGTGCTGTTCACGTTACTGGTAAAATAGCCTGCATAGAAATTATTGTGTACGACGTGAAGCTTTGCGTTTGCATCGGGAGAGGTGATGCCGATACCGATCTGCCCGCTGGTTGTGATGGTGAGTTGTGCGCGCGCCATTTCGGTTGTCAACGCGAAGCCCACAAAGACGGCGAGCAAAAATTTTCCCTTCATGATCTTGGCCTCCACTTGTTTGGTGAGATGTATCCCGCTTTTATATCAGCGTAGAAGAAAGGCCCGTTTTCGAAATTTTTAAGATAACCCCATAAACTCAAGCCCATCTAAAAAAACTGGGCCGAGCGCCACGGCGCCGTTTCAAAACTTCCTCCCTTTCGCGAAAAGAGAGATGGCATCCGCAGCCTTTCGGCCCGAGTCGTCCACTGGGTACAGCTTAAGGTTGCACTGTATAGAAAGACAACTTCCATGCCGCCCGGTGAGCCTCGGAGTAAGACCCAAGAAATCATGCGTTTGTATAGAGAATAGCTAAAAATGGGATTGGATTTTTAGTGCAGATCGTGCGCGGAAAGGGATGAAAAAGGGCAATCTATGCGCGGAGGGAATGAGGTTGATAACAAAAAAGAGGAGCTTGCTCGCAAAGGCGCAGAGCCGCAAAGAAAAGCAAAAGCGTTATTCCGCCAACTACAGAACGATTCATTGAACACGCTTTTCTTTGCGGGTGCTTTGCGTCTCGGCGTCTTTGCGTGCGCTTTACTTTTTACTTTCGGGTTTTGATAGAAGCGGAATTCAAATCGCAAAGCCGTCGATCTTCGCGGCCAGCTCGAAATCGCGCGCGCTGATACCGCCCGCGTCGTGCGTGGTGAGATCGATGGCGACGCGATTATAGACGTTGAACCATTCGGGATGATGATTCATCGCTTCAGCCGTGAGCGCGACTTTCGCCATGAAGCCGAACGCTTCGACGAAAGAGGCGAATTGCAAAGTCTTGTGCAGCTTGCCGTTGAGGAGCGTCCATCCCGAAAGTTTTTGCAGCTCTTGCTGCAGCTCGCTGTCATTGAGTTTTTTAATCGTTGCCATAGCGCGAGAGTTTGCTTGCGTTCCACAAATAAAAAAGTCACCCGGCGTTTTATGCGGGGTGACTCTGAAATTTTCAAACCGAGTTTAGACTTCCATAATCTCGGCTTCTTTGCGCTTGAGAATGTCGTCGACCTGCGCGATTTGTGCGTCGGTCAATTTCTGAATCTCTTTTTCGAGTTTCTTTTCTTCATCTTCGGAAATCTTGCCGTCCTTCTTTTCTTTGCGCAGATGCTCGTTGACGTCGCGGCGCACGTTGCGAATGCCGATGCGGCCTTCTTCCGCGAGCTTGTGGCAGAGCCGCGCCAAATCTTGGCGGCGTTCTTCATTCAACGGCGGAATCGGAATGCGAATCGCGTGGCCGTCGTTCTGCGGATTCAAGCCGAGGTCGGCTTTCAAAATCGCCTTTTCGATTTCTGCGACTTGGCCTTTGTCAAAGGGCTGCACCGTGATCAAGCGCGCTTCCGGCGTGTTGACCGTAGCGACTTGTTTGAGCGGCACAGAGGAGCCGTAATAATTGACGCGCACACTGTCCAACAATGAAGGCGAAGCTTTGCCGGTGCGAATTTTTGCCAACTCATTGCGAGTGCTTTCCACCGCTTTGTGCATGCGGGTTTCCGCATCTTTTGCAATTGCATGAGCCATAGGACCGATCCTTCCCTTGCCGAAGCAAACGTTTAGTCTTCTCGCCGCGGTGCAGCCTCGTCAAGCGAAGCTGCCCGGCGTCAAGAAGTTACTGTGGTTCCGAGCTTTTCCCCAAGCACGACGCGCTTGAGGTTGCCTGGTTGTTTCACATTAAAAACGATAATGGGGAGATGGTTTTCCATGCACAACGTGACGGCGGTCATGTCCATCACTTTCAAGCCGCGCTGAATGACTTCCTGGTGCGTCACGGTTTCGAATTTTTTCGCGTCTTTGTAGAGCATCGGATCGGAGTCATACACGCCGTCTACTTTGGTGCCTTTCAAAATCGCGTCGGCTTGAATCTCGATCGCGCGCAACGAAGCCGCGGTGTCGGTGGTGAAGTAGGGGTTGCTCGTGCCCGCGGAAAAAATGACGACGCGCCCTTTTTCGAGATGGCGCACGGCGCGGCGGCGAATATAAGGCTCTGCGATTTGCTCCATGCGAATGGCGGTTTGCAAACGCGTGAATGTGCCGTGGCGTTCGAGAAAATCCTGCAACGCCAAGCCGTTCATCACCGTAGCGAGCATACCCATATAATCCGCCTGCACGCGATCCATGCCGCGCGCGCTCGCCGACAAGCCGCGAAAGATATTGCCGCCGCCGATCACAATGCCGACTTGCACGCCCAACGTGGTGATGGATTTGATTTCTATCGCCACGGCTTCGACGAAAGCGGGATCGATCGATAACCCTTTGTCGCCCATCAAAGCTTCACCGCTCAACTTGAGCAGGATACGCTTGAAAGCCGGTTTGAGTTCGGGCATATTCCCTTGCCGTTGGCTTCGCGCAGCATGCCGCTTTCTCTACGCGCCGGTTGCGGTTATTCACCTAGGTGAAAGCGCACAAAACGGCGAACCGCGATATTTTCACCGAGTTTGGCGATCACCTCGGTGATGACCTGGGTGACGGTGCGCGTCGGGTCTTTGATGAAATTTTGTTCGAGCAGCGCCGCCTCTTGATAGAACTTCTCGAGCTTGCCCTGAGCGATGCGTTCTTGCACGTTCGCGGGCTTGTTCTCGTTTCCGGCCTGCGTGCGATAAATTTCCATCTCTTTGGCGACGACGTCTTGCGGCACGTCTTCACGTTTGATCACGCGGGGATTCGCCGCGGCCACTTGCATCGCGAGGTCGCGCGCCAGGGTTTTGAACGCCTCGGTCTTGGCCACGAAATCGGTTTCGCAATTCACCTCGATCAATACACCGAGGCGGCTACCGGGATGAATATACGCTTCGATGACGCCCTCATTCGTGGCGCGGCCGACTTTCTTTTGCGCACTCGCTGCGCCTTTCTTGCGCAGCCACTCTACGGCTTTGTCAAGGTCGCCGCCGGACTCGGTCAATGCGGCCTTACAATCCATAATACCGGCGCCGGTTTGCTCACGAAGTTGTTTGACTACCTCGGCAGATACCGCCATGCTTGCAACCTCCAAAAAAAAATTTCAAACCTTGCGGAGGTTTGAAGCCTTCGCAAGGTTAAATTAACGCGGTGATTTGGGCCGCGCTTCGACCTCGACCTCGGTCTCGGCCTCCGCATAGTTTCTGATCTCGCCCAACTCTTCTTCGTTCTGGTCTTTGCTCATCATCCGGTCTTGCATGCCGCTTTGGCCTTCCAACACCGCGTCGGCTATGGCATGCGTAATGACGCTCACGGATTTGAATGCGTCATCATTTCCCGGAATGGGATAATCTACGGACTCCGGATCGCAGTTGGTATCCACGATTGCGAAGACCGGAATATTCAGCTTGCGCGCTTCGGAGACGGCAATAGCTTCCTTGCGGATATCCACGATGAACATCGCGGCCGGCAGGCGATTCATATCGCGAATGCCGCCGAGCACCTTTTCGAGCTTCTCACGTTCGTGCTCCAGCATCAAAATCTCTTTTTTGGTGATGCGGTCGTAGGTGCCGTCGTTGCTCATCTTTTCGATGTTCTTGAGGCGCTTGATGCTCTTTTTGATCGTGCTGAAGTTGGTCAGCATGCCGCCCAGCCAGCGCTCGTTCACATAGTACATGTTGCTGCGCTCGGCCTCGGCCTTGACAATATCTTTCGCTTGCTTCTTGGTGCCGACGAACAACACCCGGTCGCCATTGCGCACGGCTTGCGCCAGCGCATTGTACGCCGTTTGCAGGCATTCCAAGCTTTTCTTGAGATCGATAATGTGAATACCGTTGCGTTCCATGAAGATGAACTTTTTCATCTTGGGATTCCAACGGCGCGTGAGGTGGCCGAAATGCGATCCGGCAACCAGCAAATCTTGCAAGGTGACGTTCATACTGCTTGTAACTCCTGGTTAAGGGGTTGGTGCTCGCCTCAAAGAGACAAGCCCCGCCCTACACTCAACGAGTGCGAGGCGGGTCCGCCATCCGGCCGTAACACGGCTCTTCCGTTCCACAAAGTGGAAACCCCGGAGCCACGGCCGCGATGTGTGTGATGGAAATAAAAACGGGTAAGAAAACGGAATTTGAACGCGGGGACAAAAGCAGCGACGCTGATGGGCGATGATGGAGATTTTTTTTGCCAATAGTCCAAGGCTCGCTTACCCGGTGTGGATTAACGTTTAGAAAATTGGAAGCGTTTGCGCGCGCCTTTTTGTCCGTACTTCTTGCGCTCTTTCATGCGCGAATCGCGCGTCAGAAAACCCGCGACTTTCAGCTTCTTGCGATAGTCGCCGTCGACTTTCAACAAAGCCCGCGCGATGCCCATGCGCACGGCGCCCGCTTGGCCCGTGAGGCCGCCGCCATCGACGTTGGCAAACACATCGTATTTGCCCATGGTATCGGTCAATTGCAACGGCTGCTCGATGATCATCTTCAAGGTTTCGCGTTTAAAATAACCGAGCAAATCTTTTTTGTTGATCGTAAAATTTCCGGTTCCGGCGATGAGGCGGATTCTCGCCACGGAGTGTTTGCGCCGGCCCGTTGCGTTGAATGAAGATACTTTCATGAAATTCCTTTAGCAGACTTGGTTTGAATGTGGCCGGGCTTACGCCAACACTTCGGGGTTTTGCGCCGCATGGGGATGCTCGTTGCCCGCATAAACTTTCAGCTTGAGAATTTGCCGATCGCCGAGGCGCGTGTGCGGCAGCATGCCTTTCACCGCGCGCTCGATCACTTCCGCCGGCTTGCGTTTGAGCAGATCCACGAAACGCTCTTCGCGCAAACCACCGGGGTAGCCGGTGTGATGAAAATACGTTTTGATGCCGGCCTTCTTGCCGGTCAAACGAATTTTGTCGGCATTGATCACGACGACATAATCGCCCAAATCCAAATGCGGTGTGAACTGCGGGCGATTCTTGCCGCGCAAAATCGCGGCAATGCGGCTGGCCAAACGGCCGAGCACCTTGCCGTTCGCGTCGACAAGGTACCACTTGCCTTGCACATCGTCTTTCTTGGGAATGTAGGTTTTCAACTTCACCCTCTCAAATGGCTTTCAGAACGATAAAATCAGGTTTTCAGTTACAATACGAGTGGCGATAATAGCAATTTCGCTTTTCGAAGTCAAGGACTTTTACGGCCTTAAATGAAAACATGGGTGGCAGTTTGGGCGCTGTTAAGGCTGGTGCAGAGCCTTTTTAAGGCTGCTCATTATCGTAGAAAACTCCTCTTCCCAAAGCGTGCGTGCATCGAGCCAGAGCCGGTCTGCGCGCACATAGCCGAGCACGGGAATCTCGGCCGTGCGCAAGCTTTGAGCAAGCGTATGAGCTGATAGTGCCGGGCTTTTTATCGTCACTGCAAAGCTCGAAATTTTCTCCACAGGCAAAGCCCCGCTTCCCGTTTCACTTTCCGCAGGCTCGATTTGTATTGCGAGCCGACCTCCGCACTCTGATTGCAAAAGCGTTTTCAGCTTTTCGGCGCGTTGTTGCACCAAATTCAAAGGCTCTGCCAGCATCCGAAAAACTTCGTGCCGTTCCATCAAACGTGCCGGGTTTAGAAACAGGCGCAGCGTGCTTTCCAAAAGCGCGAGCGTGAGTTTGTCGCAGCGCAGCGCGCGCATCAAAGGATTCTTTTTCACTTTATTGATGAGATCACGCTGGCCCACGATCAACCCGCACTGCGGCCCGCCCAACACTTTGTCGCCGCTGAAGGTCACGACGCTCGCACCTGCATCAATGCTCTCCGAAACGACCGGCTCATACGGCAAGCCCAACTTGCGCAGATCGACCAACACGCCGCCGCCGAGATCATGAACGACGAGCACATTGCGCTCGTGTGCAAGCTTGGCCAATTCTTTTAACTCAACGTCATGAGTGAAACCCAGAATACGATAATTGCTCGTATGCACCACGAGAAAACCTGCGGTGCGCGGCGTAATGGCCTTGGCATAATCCGCGAGCTTGGTTTTGTTCGTGGTTCCAATTTCAATAAGGCGCGCGCCGCTTTTCTTCACTACCTCCGGCATGCGGAACGAGCCGCCGATTTCCACGAGCTGCCCGCGCGAAGTAACGATCTCTTTCTTGTTCGCAATGGTATTCAAAACCAGCAGCACGGCCGCGGCGTTGTTATTCACCACGCACGCCGCCTCCGCGCCCGTCAAATCGCGAAACAATCTTTCAACGTGTTGATGGCGGTCGCCGCGTTTGCCGGTGGCGAGATCAAGCTCGAGATTGCAATACCCGTCGAGCACTTCTTGCACGGCTTTTTTAGCCGCCTGCGAAATCACCGCGCGGCCCAAGCCGGTATGAAGAATCACGCCCGTGCCGTTGATCACTTTTTTCAAACTCGGCGCGAGCAACTTGGCCGCCTCTTCTAGTGTCAACGCAACGGCTTGATCCAATGCGCGATTCTCATCGGCGGCTTCGGGGGCTTGCTCCATCCAATGCGCGCGCAGAGTTGCAACGGCGCGGCGCGCGCATTGCGTTAAAATTTCCGGCGCGAGTGCCGAGGATAAGCTTTGCAGACGTTCGTGTTGTAGCAGCCGGTCAATTGCAGGCAAAAAGCGCAGGGACTGTTCGGGTTTCATGAAGCACTATCCTTGTTGAATGAGCGGGAAGGCTCGGCAATATATCAAGCACGGCTTGGCAAAGCAAGGGAAAAGCCGGTAGCAATTCTACGCCACAATTGCCGTTTGCAATTTAAACTCGAACGGCATAAATTATAGACAACCGAAAAGAGGATACTTATGCAAAGAACGATAACGCTCGTAGTCGCAGACAATGAACTCGCGCGAGCCCATCAGGCGGTACAGTTGGCAGGTTTCAAGATAGAAGAATACTTGCACATCGTCGTCAAAGCCGCGGCTTCTGGTTCATCCGTATACGAAGATAGCGTCGAACGCATCTTCCATCTTCTTCCGGACAAAATGGTGTTAAGCTTGGCCAACACCAGAACCGTTGAAAAACATAGTAAACGATTCAGCGGTTTGCTTGAAAAACAGAATGAGGGCAAGCTCAATACCAAGGAACACCATCAACTCGCTGAACTGGCGGAAGAATATGAACGAGGCACGCTACGAAAAGCTTATGCCATGGCGGAAGCCGTGCGGCGCGGCCTTATGCCGCCGATCCAATCATGAGTCGAGCAAAGGAAAAGTTACGGCAGCGCGTGTTGGAAAGGGCGCATTTTGAATGCGCGTATTGCCGAAGCCCGCAGAAATTGTTATCCGACGATTTGGAGCTTGACCACATTTGGCCCAAGGCAAAAGGCGGCAAGACAACTGACACCAATATTTGTGCGGCGTGCCGAAAATGTAACGCGCTCAAAAGAATTCAAACCAAAGCTGTTGATCCTATCACCAGGAAAGTTGTTCCACTTTTTCACCCATGGGCACAAACGTGGAGCGATCATTTTGAGTTTTCCACGGATGACGTTGTTATTGTGGGGAAAACCGCAATCGATCACGCCACAATCGCGGCTCTACAACTTAACCGAGATCGAGCGATTTTGTTACGGCACCTCCGGATTAAAGCCGGTTGGCATCCGCCACGAACTTGAATTCGCCTTCAACTTTTATCGCACTCCAACATATTCTTAGAAAAAAGAAAGAGACGCTTGACGTGCGGCGGGCTTTCGACGGGATTGAACAACTTTATTCGTTTGCTCTACACATGCAGCTCTATCATCGCTACGGCGTGAAAACCGTTTTGGGATTGCGCAACGGCTATCGCGGACTCAACCCGAAATACAGCTTCTCTCCTATGGTGCTGATGCGGGATGTGGTGGAACGTATCCATCGCATTCCCGGAACGGTTCTCAGCACCTCGCGCAGTGAAGAAGATTCTACCCTCGTTAGGGGCAAGATTCAGCAATACTTCGAAGAGAAGAAGATCAAAGTCAATCTGAAATTCATCGGTCCCAATTACACGATCCACAACGTTTTGCCGAACGCGAATGACAGCATTTACTGCGACAACCTGAGCCGGTATGCCGTTAAACTTGATCACACAGAAAGCTTTTTATGCTCATAATCCTCCATCCCAACATCGATGAGAATTCCGAGTCATTTCAAACGACACTGACTTTCAAACGACACTGACTTATCTCCGCAACCTGCCTCAAATCCGCATTCAAAAACATGAGGTGCAAGGCCGGCAGCAGAAGCTCACCGAAATTTATCTCATCGGCGATACCAAAAGATTGAGCCTTGAAACCATTGCGGCCTTGCCCGCAGTGGAACGCGTCATTCGAATCTCGGAAGAATACCGCATTCTCGGCCGCCATCAAGACGACAACCGCACGACCGGTTTTGAATACAACGGCATTCGCTTCGATCAAGATACGCTCGTCGTTTTTGCCGGCCTTTGCGCGGTTGATACCAAGGAGCACGTCGAAATCATGATGCGTGCCTTGCGGGAAAACGGGCAGACGTGTACGCGCATGGGCGCTTATAAACCGCGCACCAATCCGTACTCTTTTCAGGGGCACGGTAAAAGTTGTTTGCCTTATGTGTTTGAGTTGGCAGGAAAATATGAAATCAAAATCATCGCCATAGAGGTTACTCACGAGAATCATCTCGAAGAAATCGATGCCTGTTTGGCGGAGGCGGGAAACCCTACAGGGGTGATGCTGCAAATCGGCACGCGCAACACGCAGAATTTCGAGTTGCTCAAAGCGCTGGGAAGGCAGAAAAAATATCCGGTGCTTTTGAAAAGAGGCTTCGGTATCTCACTCGCAGAGTCGCTCAATGCCGCAGAATATCTCGCGAGCGAGGGCAATAGTAATGTGATTTTTTGTTTGCGCGGCATGAAAAATTCTTTCGCGGAGCCGCACCGCAACATGGTGGATTTTTCGCACGTGCCGGTGGTGAAGAGATTGACGCGCATGCCCGTGTGTATCGATCCTTCGCATTCGGTCGGAACGCGAGAACGCGCGCCGGACGGCATGCTCGACATTTTTCACGCGACTGCACAGGGTGTGATTGCCGGAGCGAATATGATCTTGGTGGATTTTCATCCCGCCCCCACGAAAGCGCTCGTCGATGGCCCGCAAGCTCTTTTATTGGAGGAACTGCCTCTCTTTCTTGCCGACGTGCAAATCGCGCGGCAAGCCTACCTGCAACGATTGCAATTGCTAAAGCGCGGTCAAACTTCCGTGCGCGAATGAACGCACAGGCCAAAAAGTTCAAGCAGTTTGACGAGGCTATTCTCGCAATGAGTGGCATCGACTTTGATCGATTAGCGTCTCATTGCTTGACGATTTATCGCTACGCGGAGTTCATTTGCCGCACGTAAAGATACGGCTCGCCTTGGGGCACGAGCAAATCCACCGGCCATGAGAACAGGATGAGGTTGTTGCCAAAGTGCTTCGTGCTCTTGCAGCGAACGCCGGTGAAACCGTGCAACCGCGCGCAATCCGTGAGGAATCGTGAGACGAGGTGGGCGTTGTGATCTTCATGCGTGTACGCAGCCATGGGTTGGGGCGCACCGCGATAGCGCAAGCCGAGCGTGAGTGCTTCCACGAACGGCGAGGGTTTATCCTCCAGCAGCTGCGACAAATCCAAAACGCCTTTGCAGCGCGTCACGCGGAATTTTTGCAGCCACGCCAAGTTCTCTTTCCCTTCTAAAATTTCATGCGCTGCGGCCTCTTCGGAATCGGTCAATACAAAGGCTTGTTGTCCGGGGTGATGATACGGGCCGGCATGAGGTTGCACAACTTCGGCATTGAAATCTTCATTCGTCAACGTGCTGCCATTGATTACTTTGCGGACCTGATAATAAGCCGCGAACGCAATCTCCGTGCGCGGCAATTCTCCCAAGCCTTTCAGGATTTGGCGGCCCAAACGATGTTGAATTGCGAGGGAAGGATATTCGGCGAGAAAATCGTGCAGATCGCGAAAACGATTGGCGTATTGCGCCTCCCACTTGCGCCAGAGGCGCTCCAGCTCGCGCTCGTTTTGGGATTTGAGCCCGACCATCGCGTCGAGGTCCAGCATCGCGCCGCAGTTGTTGCACTCGAGCGATTCCGCGAGATATTCGTGCTCGGCTTCTGGAATTTCCAGCTTACGCAACAACTCCGCCATTTTCATTGGAATGCCCAAGCGCCACACGCGCTTGCCGTTTTCGAGAGGTTGGCAGTTTTGGCAAAATGCGATTTCGCGTTGCGAGGCTTCGAGATATTGATCGAGATGATCCGTGGCTATGGTTGCGTTCACGGCTTTGTCCTTTTGATTTGAATCGTCCTGATTGTGCGTGCTTTGCACTTGTATACCAGCATTCTCTTTTGATCGCGGCACGGCATAAAGACGAACGCGCTCTGGTGGTTCATGCCGCAACGGCTAATACTTGAAATTGCCACGAGGCCCGTACGACCGGTAACAGCCCGCGCACTCGGAAGTATATGGCGTGAGCAGCTAGCTCTTTTCCCATCCATCCTGGCATCGCCCGGAAAAACAATTGTACCTCGCGCGCTTGTCCGACACTTAGAAGCTCTCCCTTACTCGCACAACAGAAGTATGCAAGCTCCGCAACCCGGCCCTGGTCATCTTCAAGACTGAAGAAACGTTGATCTAGATCAAGCAAGAGAGGGCGAGTGCCGGTGTTTTTAATTGTGAGCCGCACGCTGATTGCCTTCTGCGAGCCTTCCAACTCGCCCCAAGCTACGCGTGACAACTCAATAAAGCCGGAGATATTTTTCGCAGGCAGTATGCCCGGTTCGATCTCAAGTTCGACTTGTTTAACACCAAAAAGTGTGTCGCTCATGTCATAGACATAAAAACTAACAAAAGAAGGGGGCGCAGACGGAGTATCCGTATTTTTCGTTGGCGAGGCTTTCGAGGAGAATAATCCGCTATTATTAAAAGCAGCGAATAGTCCGCCTAGCGCGGTTAGCACTGCGGCAATCCCTGTGAGAATGCCGGGCAGAGTCGTCCAGAAAGATTTTTCCTCTTTTTTATCTTCTGGTCGCGCTTTATTGGTCTTCATTGGCTGGCATTCTGTTTTTGAAATTTAAAAAACGTAAATCAACCTTTGCGAAGGTTTTAAACCTTCGCAAAGGTTTTCACTTCAAACTACAAACTCCAGCCTTCGCGGTATTCGCGCTTGACGTATTTGTTGGCTTCGGGAACATTGGTGCATTCCATCTTCTCACCATCCCACAGCAGGCGTTGGCCTTTCATGTGTACGGCGAGATTGCCCATCACCACGATTTCCGTGAGCGGGCCGGAGACCTCGAAGTTCGAACACGCGGGTTTGCCGGTTTTGATCGAGTTGGTGAAATCCGCATAAATACCACGCTCACCATCTGGAACGCGTTCGAGGGTGGGCGCCGGCTGCTTGTATTTTTTATGCGCCGCAATCGGAATCAAGCGCGGCTCTGCGCCATAGGTGTTGCACATGAGCTTGCCTTTTTCGCCGATGAAGAGCACGCCGCTGCCATCGCCCATGGGAATGCTGTCTTCAAGCTCCGTCGGGCGCGGCGGAGTGAGGCCGCCTTCATACCACACCAATTTCACTGGCGGCATTTTTCCGCGGCCGGGAAATTCAAACGTCACGATCGAAGCGATCGGACCGGAATCATCCGTGAACGGCGTCGCACTCGCTTGCACCGCGCTGGGATGAGCGAGATTGAGGGCCCACACCGGCGTATCCATGATGTGGCAACCCATGTCGCCCAACGCGCCCGTGCCGAAATCCCACCAGCCCCGCCAATTGAACGGCGTATACAGCGGATGATAATAACGCCATTGCGCCGGGCCGAGCCAGCGATCCCAATCAATCGTCGGCGGAACAGAAGGAGTTTCATCGGGACGCTTGATGCCTTGGGGCCAATAATTCGCGGGACGATTCGTCCAGCAATGCACCTCGTGCATGTTGCCGATTGCGCCGGCTGCAATCCATTCGACGACTTGGCGATTGCCGTCGCCCGCGCGGCCTTGATTGCCCATTTGCGTCATGACGCCTTGCGCTTTTGCAGCGAGCCGCAATTGCCGCGCTTCCCATACGTCGTGCGTCAACGGCTTTTGGCAATACACATGTTTCTTCTTTTTGAGTCCGGCCATAGCCGCGAACGCGTGCAAGCTGTCGGTCGTGGCCACGGAAATTGCGTCGATGCCGGATTCTTTTTCGAGCATGTCGTAAAAATCAACGTATGAAGTGCAAGCTTTGTAGGAGCCGTTGCCGGTTTTTTCGCCGTAGGTTTTATCAACCAGCTCGCGCGCCGGTTCGCGGCCCTTCACGCCGCCAAAATAAAATTTACTGTAATCCCATTCCTTCACCACGTCGCACACGGAGACGACTTGCACTTCGGGAAGAGTCATGAACTGCGTCATATCATACGTTCCTTGCCCGCCCACGCCGATCATCGCGAGATTGATCTTGTCGCTCGGCGCCACGTGTCCGGCGCCGCCGAGCACGTGGCGCGGCACGATTGTGAAAGCCGCAGCGGCCGCGGTCGTTCCCAAAAACTCGCGCCGGGTCATGCCGCTGCTCTTGGGTTTAGTGGTTTGATCGCTCATGCCGCTTTTCCTTTCCTGCTGAGGGTAGGTGCAACCTATTGCGTGAATTATTCAGGCGAAAGAATTTGCAGCCGGTTTGCGTGAGCCTAGCGAGTTGGAGAGGAAGAACCGGCGGCGAAGAAGGCTTTAAAGTCGGACGGGAAAATAACACGGATTGCTCAGGGATGCAATCGCTTTTTTGCAGAGACGGGGCGCGCTTGGGGAGAGGAAGCAGAAGTATAACTTTCCCTTTCTAAACCGCGAATAGCCGCCAATAAATGCGAATTAAAATGAATTAGCGTTTATTGGCGTTAATTAGCGGTTCGAAAAAACGGGCGGTAATTTAAACGGCGCGCCTATCCGCGCAATTTGCGAAACTGCGCTTGCGCTTCGGTTTTCAGAGGCGTGTTGACTTTCGCGCCGATCACGGCTTCGAAGTGCGCGGTGGCGCGGTCGGTTTGGCCCATGCGCATGAGCGCGATGGCAAGATAATAATGCGCCAGCAAATTCGCGCGATTCGACTTTGCCGCGCGCTCCAGGTGCGTGAGCGCTTCGGTGAGCTGATTGAGCTTCACCAAATTTTTGCCCCACAGCGCGAGCATGATGGAATCGGTTTTGCCCAGCTCGTGCGCTTGCGCCAAAGCTTGCGCGGCAGCCTCGGCGCGATCCAATAAATCATACGCCACGCCGAGCTGTTTGAAATAAAGTCCCTTTGAGGGCTTGAGCTTGCTCGCTTGCTCGAACGCGTGAGCTGCGCGCTCGGCCGCGCCGGCGCGCAACAACGCCGCGCCCATCATGGCCCAAACTTGATCGTCTTCCACTTTCTTGTCGAGATAACGCTGATAATAAGCCGCGGCTTTTTTGAAATCCGAATACAAGAAAGCTTTGTAGCCCTCCGCATACAAGCTCTCCAAATCCGCTTGCGGCACCGCAGTTTCGACAGTGTTGATGATCGCGCGCTTGGCGTGGCTCGAGAGCCCGCCGGTCTTATCCAGCTCGATCACTTTGCGATAATTCAAATTCGCGTTCTCGGTGTCGCCGAGAAGGGAGTGAATCTTCGCAAGGCCGAAATAAGCGCGCACTTCGTTCGGTGCGAGCTCGATGGCGCGCTGAAAACTGGTGATGCCTTCGGTGTATTTTTTTAAAATACTATGCACCGCGCCGAGATTGAGGTGCGCGAGCGCATTGCGCGAATTGAAGTACGTGCTCTCGCGCAGGTGCGACTCCGCCTCCGCGAATTTCCGCATCTTGAGCAGGATCGTTCCGAGAATCAAGTGCGCGCGATGATAGATCGGGCAAATATGAATCGCTTGCGAGAGATTCTCCACCGCTTCTTTGTAGTTCTTCCCTTCGAAACAAGCCAGGCCGAGGTTGAAATAATAATCCGGATCGCCCGAGTTGATCGCGATGGCTTGCGACCATTTGGTGATCGCCTTGGAAAAATCTTTTTGCCGCGCGAACGCCAACGCTTCGTGATGGCGCTGCTCGGCCTGCGGATTCGACGGCCCGGCGACCCATTGCAATTCCACTTTGTTGTCGACGACGCGCACCTCCAGCTTGCCGTTGCTGCCATAGCGGCGTTTGAGATAATTCGCGATGATCGTCGGGTCGTTATTGCCGGACAACAGATCGTGAATCTCTTGATCGAAGTAGCGAATATCGGAAAGGGAGATTGTGGCCAAAATCGCTTTGGGGGCCGACTGAGGGGTCATGGGATGAAAACTTGGATACGTTGATACGACGGAGTTCGAGTCGATTGAAAATTTTAAATTGCAAATTTTCAATTTAAAATGTTCAATGCTTTTGCTTTTGTGCGCCAGGGGGGACTTGAACCCTCAGCCTTTGGCTCCGGAGGCCAACGCTCTGTCCAGTTGAGCTACTGGCGCAAGGTCAAACGTTCTGCGGCGAAAATGGTGTTGCGCATCAACATCATGATCGTCATCGGTCCCACGCCGCCGGGAACTGGTGTGATCGCCGCGGCTTTGTGCTGCACCGCTTCGAAATCAACGTCGCCGACGAGGCGATAACCTTTGCTGCTCGAATCATCATCAATACGATTGATGCCGACATCGATAACAACCGCGCCTTCTTTCATCATCTCGGCAGTCACAAAATTCGCACGGCCAATCGCGGCGATGAGCACGTCCGCCCTGCTCGTGTGCTGCGCTAAATCTTGCGTGGCTGAATGGCAAACCGTGACTGTTGCATTTGCCGCATTATTTTTTTGCAAGAAGAGCAGTGCAAGCGGCAATCCCACAATCGGGCTGCGGCCTAAAATCACGACGTGCTTGCCATTCACGGAGAAGCCGCTGCGCACGAGAAGTTCTTGCACGCCCGCGGGCGTACACGGCGCGAAGGTTTCTTCTCCCAGTTGCAACCGCCCGCGATTGAAAGGATGAAAACCATCAACATCCTTTTCCGGCGCAACGTTTTCAAACACACGCTGCTCGTCAATGTGCTTGGGCAGCGGCGATTGCACTAAGATTCCGTGAATCTTTGGATCGCGATTGAGCTGCGCGAGTAATTCCAACAACTCGGCTTTCGAAGTTTTTTCTTCGAGGCGATGCACTTGCGAAAACAGGCCAAGCGTTTCGCACATCTTGGCTTTGGCATTCACATACGCTGCGGAAGCCGGATCATTACCCACGAGCGCTACAGCCAAACCCGGCATGATGCCTTTGCTTTGCAAGAACGCGATTCGCTGAAGCAATTCCGACTTTATCTCTTCGGCGATCTTTTTGCCGTCGATGATGCGCGCAGCCATGCAGTGTTCTTCCATAAACGCAGCCGCAACGCCCCTTTAATTTGTCATTCAGAAGGAATCTTTTTCAGCGCTGGAGACACATCCATTTGAAGATTGTGTCCAGCGCTCAAAAAGATTCTTTCAGAATGACAGCGCCGGGGTGTCGCAGGCTCAATCTGTATCCGAGTAATTCACGCCGCCGAAATCCGCTCGATGCTCACGGCCTTCGTCGTCGCTTTATCGATCTTCACCAGCACCGCACACAAGCGCGGGTTATCCGTAGCCGGTTCGAAGCGAAACGGAATTTGGCGCATGAACTTTTTGATGGCGATGTCTTTCTTCATGCCGATCACCGAATCAAACGGCCCGGTCATGCCGACATCGGTGATGTATGCCGTGCCGCCGGGAAGAATCTGCTCATCGGCAGTGGGCACGTGCGTGTGCGTGCCGATCACGGCGCTCACGCGGCCATCGAGGTACCAGCCGAGCGCCATTTTTTCGGCGCTGGCCTCGGCGTGAAAATCGATGATCGCAAAATTCGCTTGGCCTTCCAAACGATACAGAATATCATCGGCGAGGCGAAACGGGCAATCAATCGAGTAGAGATAGGTGCGACCTTGCAGATTGATTACAGCCGCTTTCGTGCCGTCAGGCAGGTCGACGACGACCGTGCCTTTGCCGGGATTGCCTTTGGGATAGTTCGCCGGGCGCAACACCCGCTCGTTGTTCTCTTGCCAGATTTTATAAATCTCGGGATTTTCCCAAGTATGATTGCCGCCGGTGATCACGTCAATGCCAAGCTCGAAATATTTTTTGGCAATCGCTTTCGTGAGCCCCTTGCCGTTGTTGGCGCCGTTCTCGCCGTTGGCAATCACCAAATCCGGCTGGCGCTCTTCTTTCAGCCGCGGCAGCACGCGTGTGGTGATTTCCAATCCTGGCTGGCCGACAATATCCGCAACAAAAAGCACGGTCCAAACATTTGCATCCTTCATCATCGATCACACGCACGTTAAATTTTCAAAACGGCTTCAATCTAAGCTAAAAAAGCAAATATTCAAGCGAAAATTCTGCCACGCCGGGACACCGCAAAGATCAAAAGGCAAAAAGAAAAAAGCAAAACGATTTGGGGCAAAACTATTTTGAAAAAGCCGGGCATGGACGAGCTTCAACCCAAAAGAATCCTGTAAGCGGATTCTTCGAATACAGCGGATAAAGAATATGGTTTATCCGCTGTATCCGTTAAATCCGCTTACAGAAAGGCTTTTGCTTTTTAGAAGCGTCACACAAGCTCATTTCGCATAATCCACCGCCCGATACTGCCGCACGATGGACACGCGAATCTGTCCGGGATAGTGCATGCTGTCTTGAATCTTGCGCGCGATGTCCACGGCCATCTGCTCGGCGCGCGCGTCATCGACTTTGGTGTGCTCGACCGCCACGCGAATTTCGCGGCCGGCTTGCAAGGCATACGTGTTGATAACGCCGGGGAAGGAATTGGCAATGCTCTCGAGCTGTGACATGCGTTGAAAATAATTCGCCAGCATTTCCTTTTGCGCGCCGGGACGTGAGATGGAAATTTCATTTGCCACGCCGACGATTACGGTTGCGGCGGTGAGTATCTGGCCTTCGCGCTGTAAATTGTTCGCAAAGAGAATCGCGTTCTCGACGACCTCGTTTTCACCATAACGCCGTGCGAGTTCGGCGCCCAACTCCGAAGTGCTCGACTCGCTCTCTTTCTCCACCGCATTGCCGATCTCGTGCAGCAAAGCCGCGCGTTTGATCCAATGCGTCTCCACGCCAAGTTCGGCGGAAATGATACCCGCGAGAATCGCGGTCTCGATGCTATGCTGCAAAAGATTCTGCCCCATGCGCGTGTGATATTTCAAACGCCCGAGATGCCGAATCAATTCCGAATGAAAGCCGTGTACGCCCACTTCGAGCATCGCTTGCTCGCCCGCCTCGCGCATCAACTCTTCCACTTCCTCGCGCGTCTTCTCAATCACCTCTTCAATGCGGCCAGGATGAATGCGGCCGTCCGTAATCAACTTCTCCAACGCGAGCTTCGCCACTTCGCGCCGAATGGGATCGAAGCCCGAGAGCATCACCATCTCCGGCGTGTCGTCGATCAACACTTCGATGCCGGTCGTGCCTTCGAACGAGCGAATGTTGCGGCCTTCGCGGCCGATGATGCGGCCCTTCATGTCGTCGTTCGGCAGCCGCACAATCGAAACCGTGCTCTCGACCACGTGGCTGATCGCCGTGCGTTGAATCGCCTGCACGATGATCTCCTTCGCCTCGCGATTCGCCTCCATGCGCGCGCGATCTTTGATCTCCTTCACGGTTTGCGCGGCCTCGTGCTTGGCTTGCTCAAAAACATTGTTGAGTTGCAAGCGCCGCGCTTCTTCCGGCGTCAAGCCGGAAATCTGTTCGAGCCGCGCGTTTTGCTCGCGCAACGCTTTCTCCACTTCCTGCTGTTGCAATTGCAGCGTCTTGTCGCGCACGCGCAGGCTCTCTTCCAGTTGCGAAAGCTCCTGCTTTTTCTTATTCAATAAATCCACTTTGCGGTCGAGATTCATCTCTCGATTCGCAAGCTGGCTCTCCTGCTTTTGCACTTGCTGGAAACGTTGATTGGCTTCCTGCTCAAGCTCCTGCCGCTTTTGAAAAAGCTCTTCGCGAATTTCAAGTTGTCGACTTTGCTTCAGGCTTTCGGCTTCTTGCTTCGCTTCGGTTACGATTTGCCGGACGTGCTCGTCGGCGCGCGCAATTTTATCGCGCCCAAGCCTCTGCCGGAAAATCCAACCGATTGCGAAGCCTACGCCTAAACCTGCTATGCCTAACACGATCGCAATGATCGTCATTCTCTTACTCCTCCACGAAAACAAAATACCCCGGCTCCAAGTTCTTCAAGAAATAATTACCGCGCAACCGAAGCTGCGCGACTGCGGCGTCGCGTTGACTTGAAGACCTTGAAGCCAGGGTATCAATGCCGTGAAACGGCGAAAGGTCTATTCTTTCAAATTCTCATTCAACACTTGCGACAAACGGTCTGCCTGCGTTTCGAAACTTTTCAACAGGCCGGTCTTTTCATCACGCTCCCGAAAGAGCTCGTCGGCGATGTTCAAGGCCGCTAAAATCGCGACCTTGAGCGAGGACTTGGCCGTGGTGTTCTGATCGACTTCGCGCATCTTGCGATCGACATACTCCGCCACGCGACGGATGTAATCAACGTCCACCTCGCCTCGGATGGGGTACTCCGTACCGTAGATATTCACTTTCAGAATCGTGCCTTCGGGACACATAGTTTTACTCTAAAAAATCACGACCGTTAGTTTTCTGTAGCGCATTACTGCAACGTTAAGTCGGCGCTTTCTCCCTAGTTTGTCATTCTGTAAGAACCTTCCCTCGTGCCGGACACACTGCGCAAAACAGGCTGTGTCTCAAGCGCTAGGGAAGTTTCTTACAGAATGACAGAACTGAGTGCGGACGAATTTTGAACTCAACATTGTAGAAGAAGGTATATAGTCTGCATTGCTTGCAGGCTGGAAGCCTGCGCTACGAGTCGAAATGAGAATGCTCAACGCGACGCAATGATTTTAAAGCTGGAGCTGCAGCTCTTCCAGCTTGGCCAACATATCTTCGACTTTACTGCGAATCTTTTCCTCACGCTCCCGAAATTCGCGCGTCTCCTCGGCGTGTTTTTGAATGCCGCCCAACTCGCTCTTCATTCGGGCCACGTGCTCGTCCTTCTCGCGGCTCTGCGC
>Ga0247727_10007910_pt1 | contig 19988 bp, 17 predicted proteins | sample WisWelCaveWW1625_FD_202498 | JGI IMG/M metagenome (GOLD analysis project Ga0247727, IMG submission 202498) | Biofilm microbial communities from Wishing Well Cave, Virginia, United States - WW16-25 | ecosystem: Environmental > Aquatic > Deep subsurface > Groundwater > Cave microbial mat | place... | reverse complement strand
TGCCGACAACCAGCGTGGACGGCGGTCCAAAAGCTTTGCCCGCATTGGCGTAAAATGAAAGATTGGCCGTCGGGGCATAAACCATTCCGAGCATCGGGCTGAATTTTTCGTAGCTTCGATTCGCCGATGCAGGAACCGGAAAACCTTGAAGGAACAGCGTGCGAGTGTCTTCATAGTCGATCACATCGAATCTGCCGCCGAGCGTTGCGTGCAATTTTTGTGAAAAAGCAATTTGGTTGAGCGCATAAGGCGCATAAGTTGTGCTGCGTGCGTCCGTTTCCATAAATGGGGAAGGCGTAGCGGAAGTTGCCGTTTCAACCGGATTGATCAAGCTGATCGGCGACAACTGCTGAACCACGTTCAGAGTGAATTCATCATCGAGCCGATTCACTTCGAAGCCGGCCAAAATTTGATGCCGCACACCGCCGGTGTTGAAACGCAGAATCGCCTCCAACTGATTGCCGGCCAGCTTTTGGCGATCATCCAAAGCATTCAGCGCGCGACCAACGACAGTGCCGAACGGTGTCGGAAAAGCGCCCAGCAGCAGCGTGCCGTTGGATTGCCAGTCCAGATCGGTATAATAAAATTTGTTGCGCAGCGTGAAGCTCTCGCTGAGGCGCGTCTCAAAATCAAGCCGCGCCCGCGTGATTTTTTGGTCGGAAATATCCGAGGGCAGTTGATTCGATTGCGTGCGGGGGACGTCCGGCAATTGATTATTAAACAACGGCAAGCCGGTGTCGGGTTTGTATTTGCTCTTCACATGCTCGAAATTGGCGGTTAGTGAGGTCTTCTCGTTCAACCGCCAGGTCAAGGCCGGATTGACGCTGATGTTCTCATTGTCTTTGTCGTCGCGAAAACTTTTCGAATCCTGCCAGAGCGCGTTCAGCCGGAACGCGACGCGCCCGCCGGCATCCGCCAGTCCGAAATCAGCGGTGCTGCGGTAGGAATCGAAGCGGCCATACGAGCTGCCGAGGTGCAAAAAATTTCTAAAGATCGGCTGCTTGCGCACGAGGTTGACGGTTCCTGAGAGCGGATTGCCGCCGTACAAAAATGCGCCGGGGCCTTTGAGCACTTCGACGCGGTCGACATTATACAAATTGTAAAACGTGATCTCTGGCTCGGCCGCGCCATCGGTGAGCACGAGGCCGCTGGTGAGCGACTCAAAGCCGCGGATGATGAAATAATCAAACACGCCGAAACCAGTTTGCGAATTGACGCCGCTGACATTGCGCAGCGCGTCGCCGACCACGATGGCGCCCTGATTTTCAATCAGCGCGCTGGTGACGACGCCGACGCTCGCGGGGGTCTGCCGCAGCGCGACCGGCAGTTTCGTCGCGATGGTGTTGACCGTGGGGATTTTAGTCTCCCTCTCGCCAACGACGAAGATGGTGTCCGTCAAAACGTAATTTTTCCTGGCGCCGGTTTGCGCCGACACCGTGATGTGGGTGAAAAAAATTACAAATAAAATAACCGGCGTAGCCAAACGAATGCAAGGTGTTGATTTCATACCGTGTGTAACTCCTCCGTGTCGAGCCGTGGAATAAATTCCACAGCTAAAAGTTGAAAGTCTCCTGAAGGAGACTAAAATTTTAGACTGCTTTAGCAGTCTTACATTTCTTAGCCCGACGATTGATCGTCGGGCGGACGTTATTTTCCCCCCACCTCCAAACAAAGCATCTCGCTCTGATTGCGCAAATAGAGCTTGCCGCCGGCGAGCGTCGGCATTGTCCAACATTTGCCCTTCAAAACTTGCGCGTTGGCTTTTTCCTTATAACCCGCCGGCGTCGTCTCGACCAGCGCGAGATTGCCGTATTCGCCGAGCACGATCAAATGGCTGTCGGCAAAAAGCAGCGAGCCTTTGTTGAAGCCGCGCTGCTGCCATTTGGGCTGGCCGGTGGCAATATCCAAACAGGTGAGGAACGCATCGTCGAAGCCGTACAAATAATTATTGTGCAGAATCGAAGAGGAAAAATGATTTTTCATCTCACGGCTTTTCCACACCTCGCGCATCGTCGCGTTGCCGTTGCCGGCCTGGGTTTGGAGCAGGGCCGCGCCTTTGCCATATCCGGAAGAGATGAAAATCTTGTCCGGCGGGATAAAAACCGGCGTGGCGGCATTCACGTCGTAGCGCGTCTCCCAATCATAGCGCCAAAAGAATTTGCCGTCATTCGGCGCTACCGATACTAAACCCGAGCCGGTAAAAACGAGCACTTGCCGCACGCCGTTCGTTGTGATCGCAATCGGCGCGGAATAGCCGGGGATGTCGCTTTCCGATTTCCACACGACTTTGCCGCTGGCTTTGTCGAACGCCATCACCGAATGGCCGGATTTGCCGCCGACATCGACGATGAGCAGGTTGCCTTCCACGAGAGGTGTGGTCGAGATGCCCCACGTTGGAATTTTGCCGCCGTATTCGGCGCGCAGATCGTGGCTCCAGGCGGCTTTACCGTCTTTTGTGTTGAGCGCGTGCAGCTTGCCATTTCCGCTCAAGTTGAAAACCAATTCGCCGTCCACCACCGGTGTGGAACGCGGCCCATTGCCTTGATCGTTTCCAAACAATGCGTCGGATTTGAACCGCCACAGCTCTTTGCCATTGGCCGGATCGAAGCATACGGCGAATTCACTGCCGCTTTGGCCGTACAGCGTGTAGCCGCGGCCGTTGGCAATGACGATGCCGGAATAGCCTTCTCCCGAGGGCACGCGCCAAAGAACCTTCGGACCGTCTGATGGCCAACTTTTCAACAGTCCAGTTTCTTTGGAAATCCCATCGCGATTCGGCCCGCGCCATTGCGGCCAATCGTCAGGGGCGTTCGTGGCCGGCAAATTTATCGAATTGAAATTCCAGCCGATTGTCAATAAAGCGGCGATGAAAAGAGCAAAACCATAAAAGCGTTTTTTCATATTAACGGACTCCGTTAATGAGTTAATTGGCGTTGATGACCCCGATTTTGCATTTTAAAGCCAAAGTCGCCACCCGATTGATTTCAGCAACGGATGGGAAATCGGGGTTTGATTTTTTATATGCAAAATTAAGGATGATAATTTGCAGCAGACAAATCCAAACAAATCATTTCCGCTTCATTGCGCAAATAAAGCTTGCCGGTGCCCGCTTCGACGCATTTTAGAATCGCTCGGTCGGTGCCATAAAGAAAGCCTTTATAAAAGACGGATGAAGCGAAGTGGTGTTGCATAAGATTATTCTTCCAAACCGTTTCAGCATACACCTTGCCGTTCGCGGCTTTGATTTGCAGCACCGCAGAGCCGGCCTCTTTCGGGTGCGCCGAGGAGAAAAACAATTTGTCGTTCGAGATGAAAACCGGCGTCGCGACATTCTCAAAGCTATCCGTGCGCCAGGGAAACGTCCACAGCACTTTGCCGTCGGTGGGCGAAACCGCAGCGATTTTTGTTCCGGTGAAAAATACGGCCTGGCGAAAGCCGTGCGCCGAGATGATGATCGGCGACGAATAGCCAGGATGATCTTGGTGCGAAGACCACACGCGCCGCCCCGTCATTTTATCGAATGCGAGCAGCGAACGATTCGCGCCACCGAGTCCGGCGACTAACAATAGCTCGCTGTCGATGATGGGCGAATTTGAATAGCCGAGATCGGGGATCGCATCATTCAATTCTTTGGCTAAATCGTATTGCCACTTCACCGCGCCGGTTTTGGCATCGCACGCATACAGCTTGGCGTGCGCGCTGATGGTGTAAACCAAATTTCCCTCAACGAGCGGCGTCACGCGCGGGCCATCGCCCCAACTGTTGCAATACTTTTTGTTGGACATCATTCGTTTGTGCGCCAGCTTCAATCAGCGTGTTGTTATGAATATAAAAATTGAAAAGCAGCGGCAAAATAACCAAACAGAGCTTTCCGAGTTGCAGCATAAAAAAGATGTAACTGATTAAGTATACCGCCCGTTGCGATATTTTTGCTCGTAGAACGCCGGCAGCAACTGATCGACGCGCAGGAAGCCTTTGGGGGTTAGCGCCACCTCCTCGCGGGTGAAATCGAGCATGCCCTCGTCACGGAGCATTTCATAAGCCGGGCCAAATTCGCTCACGACGTCCGCGCCGAATTTGTTGGAAAAATAATCCGTTTTGATTTTTCCGGTTTTCAATTGCAAAATCATTTCGCGCGTCATGCGTTCCTTTTTCGAAGCCGCAAAAGCGCGGCTGAGCGGCAACTTGCCGGCTTTGAGCGCGTCGAAATATTCGTTCCAGCCGGCGACGTTTTGAATGTGCATGCCGCTGATATGGCCAAACGACGCCACGCCGGTTCCGAGCATATCCGTGCCGCGCCAGACGGCGTCACGATAAACAAACTTGCAGTGTTTATCCTTCTTCACCATTGTATAAGCGCTGGATGATTCGTATCCCGCTGCCGCAAGCTGCTCGAACGCATGCGCATGCCAGGCGCGTTTGGTGTCCCAATTCGCCACCGGCACCTCCGCTTGGCCGTCGAGCAGAGATTTTGAATAAACGGTATTGTACGGCAACTCCATTTGGTAAATCGTGACGCTATCCGGATCGATGTCGATGGTTTTTTGCACGGACTCGCGCCAGGTTTCCCACGTCTCGCCGACCATGCCCGCGATCAAGTCGATATTGAGCTGGTCGAATTGCAAGGCTTTGATCCACGGGAGCACGCGAAAGATTTCTTCGGAAAGATGGGCGCGGCCATTCTCTTCTAAGATCGTGTCGTTGAAATTCTCGATGCCCAGGCTCAAGCGCGTCACGCCGATTTTGCGAATCACCTCCAGCTTGGGTTCGGATAACGTTCCAGGCTCGCACTCAAATGTGACTTCCTCGGCGCCAATCCATGGCAGGAGTCTTTTTAATTTTTTGGCGAATTGCTGCAAATGCTTCGCGCTGATGTAAGAGGGCGTGCCGCCGCCGAAATAGACAAATTTGAGTGGGCGATTTTTAATCGCCGGCATTTCACTGTAGATTTGCACTTCTTTGGCGAGCGCGTCGAGATAGGCTTGAATCTCGCTGCTGTTCTTGTCGGTGTAAACGCGAAAGTAACAAAACTTACAGCGCTTGCGGCAAAACGGAATGTGCAAATAAAGCCCGAGCGTGGCCTCCGGCCGCGGCGGCGAGTTCAGCGCCTCAAACGCTTTCGGCAAATAGCCGGAGTTCCAAAAAGAGTAGGGAGGATAGTTTGAAACAAAAACGCTCCCGACTTCGGTCTCTTTCCAATCGTGTTTAGTGGCCGTAGCGGGTTCGGCGTGGATGATTTTTAGGTTATCGGTCATGAGGGTTTTTATTATAATGAAATACCATCGTAATAATTTCAACAGAACTACAAACTATTTTTCTCCAAAGCAATACAACATCCCATCAAGCGTGCCAATCACTAACTTGTTATTTGCAACTGCCGGCGACGCCACAATCGACGAGCCGGTTTCAAATTGCCAGACAACTTTTCCGGAGCTTAAATCCAGCGCATATATCTCGCCAGTGGTGGCGCCGAAGAAAACGCGCGCGCCAACGATGACGGGCGAGGAGTCAATTTTTGCTTTTGTGGCGAACGTCCATAATGCTTTGCCGGTTAGCGGATCGAGCGCGTGCAGCATCTTGTCCCGTCCACCGACGACCACGATTTTATCAGTCACTGCCGCTGAAGAGTAAAACGGAAAATCGCGTTGCGGCGGATCATACAGCCACACGGGCTTGCCGCTGAACCAATCGAGACACAAAACGTTGTTGCCAAAGGTGCCGACATAAACGCGATTGCCGAGCGACGCGGCGCTGGCGGCCACGTAAGCGCCGGCTTCGAGTTTTTTGATCTCGGCGCCATCGCGGAGGCGAATTATTCTAAAATAACCGTCGCATCCGGCAACTGCAACATTTTCATTAATAATCGTTGGCGTCGCATGAACGTAGCCGTCGGTCTCGACTTTCCACAAGAGCGCGCCGTTGCTCGCGGCCAAACAATAAAGATGATGATCGTAGGAGCCGAAGAGCACGCGCTCGCCCGCAAAATTCGCCGAAGAAATAATTTCCCCGTCGGTTTTAAACGTCCACTGGCGCTTGCCGGTGCTGGCATCGACGGCATGAAATACGCCCGTGGCGTCGCCGAAATAGACTACTCCTTTAGATACCGCCGGCGATGATTTCGTTTCCGTGGCGCGGTATTTCCATTTTAACTTTCCTGAACTCAAGTCGATGGCATAAAGGTTACTGTCCAGCGAGGTCGCATAAACAACGCCGCCGGCGATAGCCGCCGAAGATTCAAAACCTTCGCCGGTTTGAAAAGTCCACAGCGGCTCGAGATTTTGCGGCAAGCTCGCGCTGCTCACGCCGCTGAGCTGCGGGTTGCCACGAAAGATCAGCCAGTCGTTCGCGAGATTGTTTGTTTGCGATAAAGCGTCGCCTTGTTCGCCAAATAGCCAGGCATACGACAACAGGATTAGCAAGGATTTACGAATTAAACGCGGCCAGTGTTGCAGCATGTTGGGTTGGTGTTGCGGTTTTTTGTTTGATGACAAAGCTACTCCACGTTGTGAGATCAACTGCTCTATAAGATAAGACGCCCGATGGCAAGAACGCGTTGTATGTCACTATCTTTTTTTAATCATCTACTCGCTGGTCACCGGCGGCGAAATTTTCATTTCACGCCTGGGCAATCTTCGATAGACCAATTCAAATACCGGCGAGGCCATCAGCGTGGTTGCTATCGCCATGATCACCATGATTGTAAACAACGTCGGCGTAATGATGCCGTGCTGGAGTCCGATGTTTAACAGGATCAATTCCATCAAGCCGCGCGCATTCATCAGCGTGCCGATAGCCATGGCGTCGCGATTGTCTTCGCCGCTCAGGCGGGCGGCGGCCCAGCACGCCACGCCTTTGCCCAAGCAAGCCACGAGCACGACCACGATCGTAATTTGTATCAAGGACGGCGTGACGAGCAAATCGAGCCTGGTGTTCAGGCCGGAGTAAATAAAAAATAGTGGCAACAGAAAATTGGTGGTGAGCGGATCGAGAAAGCGCTGTAAATCGCGCGACACCACGCCGCGCGGCATGGCGATGCCAAGAATGAAAGCGCCGAAGACGGCGTAAATTCCGACGTAGTCGGTGAACCAAGCGCCGAGCATCAAGAGCATCAGCACGAAACCAAACATTGAACCGCTCAGTCCTTGCCGGCGTTGGGCGATGGTTTCCAACCGGCGCAGCAGCGGCTTGGCTATCGACAGCACCACAACGGCGTAGAGCAAACCTCCGCCGATGGCCGAGACGACGATTTTGAGATCGCCGCCAAAACTCCCCAGGACAATCGCCAAAATGCACCACGCTGCCGCGTCGTCCATGGCGCCAGCCGCCAGCGCCAATGTGCCCAGCGCCGTGCCGGTCAAGCCGCGCTCATAAATGATGCGCGCCAACATCGGAAAGGCGGTGATGGACATCGCCGCGCCGGTAAACAGCATCGCCTCCCACGTTGTGACTGCCGGAGAAAATAAGACGTCGTTCTTGATCATGACAAACGACAGCGCGCTGCCCAAAGCAAATGGCGTCAGAATGCCGGCGAACGAAACGAACACGGCGCTACGGAGATGTTGGCGAATCAAGTTGACATTGAATTCGACGCCAATAAGAAACATGTAGAGAACCAACCCCACTTGGCTGACCGCGTAAATGAGGGTGACGGCGGGTTTGGGGAAAAGCTGCGCTTGCAGATCGGGCAGCAACATGCCAAACAGAGATGGTCCCATCAGCACGCCGGCAATCATTTCGCCGACGACTTGGGGCTGGCCGATTTTTTTTGCGACGATGCCGACGACCCGAATGACAACGAGGATGAAAGCGAGCTCTAAAAAGAAGAGAATCGAGAGATCGTGGTTTGACATTAAGTTGGCTTATACAACCAAAGTTAAAAAATATGAAAGTCTTGATCTGTTTTGCGACCTATTTGAAACGGAGACACCGAGAACGCTGAAAGTCTGTTTCGTAAAGCTGCAACAACTCGTTTTCGGTCCACGGTCGCGGATTGAATTTTCACGCTGCCGCTAAGTGAACACATCATGCAATTCAGCCAGCGTTTTTTCTTCAGCGGCGTGAATGTCATAAAGCTGTGCCTGCAAGTCGGCGAAGAGCTCGTTGATTTGATGGTCATTCAGTGGAAATTGCTTATTGAGTGCGTTATCCAAATCGTTGAGCTTTTTGCTCGCTTTCGCAGCCTCTTTCAAGCCGGCATCGCCTTGCGTTCGCAGCAACTCATATTTTTTGCCGAGCAACTTTTTCGTTTCCTTGAACGGCTGCACAGAATCCCGCAGGCAAGCGTCCGCCAGATTCGCCCACATCTTGCCGATTTTTTTGTACTGCGCAGCGATTTCTTTCAGTTGCGGTTTATTAACCACCGCGCTGGCCTCGGACAGAAAGTCGGCGTACATCGCCCGCAGGCCGTCGCCCTCGCTGCTCTTGTACGCAATACCTTCGTAGATCGAGGTCAGCGTGCTGTAAAGGCCGTTTCTCTTCTTAAAGACGACAGGCCAGCCTTTGGGATTTTTCGTATCGGTCATGAGCTTAGCCCATTTCGCCATCGCCGGCAGCGCAAAGGTATCGGATTTCGCGCCGAGATAATTGACGCAATCACGGATGCCGTCGATGACCGCATTTTCGAGATCAATAGTCTTGGGCGCTTCAAGCAAGAGCAAGCGATTCTTATAGGATGGAATTCGCGCTCGCGCTTTCGCGAACTCCTCGCGTGAAAGCGTCAACGGTTTTTTGCCGAGATCGTCGATGAGGACTTTATTCTCGGCTTCGTCGATTCCATACGCCGTCACGATCCAACCCATGCAGCCGTTGAGAGTTTCAGGCAAATACATGTAGGGCAAATGAAACTGATCGACCCAGGCAATGGCCGGTGTGCCGTCTTCGAGCGCCTCCTTGAGATGCTTCTCGGCTGCGGCGGTGCCGCCGGTTTCTTTAAAAATCGGTTTGATGCCGAGGCGGTTGCAAAGATTAGCGGTGAACTTTACGGGATAATTCCATTTATTCTGAAAAGCCATCACCAAAATGGCCGAGGCGTATTTTTTGAACTCCCAAAGAATGTAACCGATGCCGAGACCGCCGGCAATGCCGAGCAGCATCGCCTCGGTGAAGGGCTTTCCGGTGTGCGGTGCTTTGACGCCGAGACCGGCGAGAGCATTTTTGATCGTGGCAGTTTCAGGATGCTTGCCGCCGGGGAGTTTGTAGGATTTTATGATCATCGAGATTTTTTAAAATGCTGCTTCGTAAAGCTGCAACAACTCAATTGCAGTGACTTGCCGCGGATTGAATTTCCCCGTCCATTGGCTCACCGCCGCTTGGGCTAATTCCGGCAACGCATGTTTTTCTACGTTGCACTCACGCAATCGTTGCGGCAATCCGGCGGCTGTTTTTAATTCAACAATTCTTTGGCAGAGCTGTTCCCCACTTTGATTTGATTTCGTGGTTGAAATTTTTGCCGCGTCAAGCAGGTCGGCATAAAGCTCATTCATAACTTGATTATTGAACCGAATCACGTGCGGCAGCATCAACCCGACGGCGATGCCGTGCGCGATATTGTAAATCGCCGTCAAGGGATTAGCACAAGCGTGCGCTGCGCCGAGCATGGAGTTTTCAATGGCCGCGCCGGCGAGATGAGCGCCTAAAAGCATTTGGCTCTGCGCTGCAATATTTTCCGGCTCTTTTAATATCACTTCAAAACTGCGCTCCAACAATCGCCAGGCTTCGCGAGCAAGCATCTGCGAAATCGGATTGCGCCGCGTGCTAACATAGCTTTCCACGGCGTGCGAAATCGCATCGATGCCGGCGATGGCTGCAACCCTTTGCGGCGCAGTTTTGACGAGAGCGGGATCGAGAATGACGGCGTGAAATCTGGCCTTCTTGTCGCCGCAGGCCATTTTGATATGCGTTTGCTCTTGCGAGATAAGAGCAAACGACTGCGCTTCGCTGCCGGTTCCAGCGGTGGTGGGAATGCCAATCGACGGCAACATCGGTTGCGTCGCTTTGTCAACGCCCCAGTAATCTTCCATCTTGCCGCCGTTGGTGAGCAAAAAATTAATGCCTTTCGCGCAATCCATCGCGCTGCCACCGCCGCAGGCGATGATCAAATCAATCGGCGCATTTTCTTTTGCAAAGCGAACGCCGTTTTCAACGTGACACGTGCTGGGATTTTCCGCGACGTCGGAGAAGATGAAAACTTTGATGGATTCTTTTTGGAGTGAATGCAGCGCGCGCTCGACGTGGCCGGAGCGGAGAAGGCCGGTGTCGGTCACTAACAACACGCGGTGGCCGCTAAATTCTTTGGATAGGCGGCCAATTTGGTTGGTGGTATTTTCGCCAAAGATAACGCGGATGGTGGGTTGAAAGTCGAAGGGCGCAAAATAGAACAAACCATATTGCAGATCTTCCCGAAATTCGGGTTGAAATACGGCCTCACGCTTAATTGGAAATTTATCTTTCGCGCTCAAGCCCGACCTCGCGGCGCAATTGTTTTATCGTTTGCGGCTTAACGGTGCGAGCATTGGCGCGGTTTAAGGCCATTAAAAGGCGGGCCGCATTTTTGGGTGAGCGGAGCAAATGCGCCGTTTCCGCTAAACTGGATAATTCCGACGCCGAAATCAAGGCAACATCTTCGTAGCCGCGGCGGTTGATAATGACGATTTCTTGATTCGCCGTCACTTCATTATACAGTTTGGCGAGATTCGCGCGTGCACTCGTATAGGTCGTTTGTATCGGCATAAAAATTCCTTATATGTACAGGACTAATGTACAGCTACAAAAATCAGAAGCAAGGTTTTATTTCGAGAAGAATTTCGTAATTTCTAAAATAAATTATTCCAAACTCCACAACGCCAGCGCCGATTTGTCTTTGATCAAAATTCTTTTGCCGATCACCGCCGGATGCGCCCATGTCGAGCTTTCAGCTACCGTGTATTTGGCAACCGGTTCGTAAGCTTTGTCGTTCGCTTTTGCAACAATGAGATTGGCTTCATCATTCAGCAGAAACAGAAAATCACCGGCATTGATCATCGCCGCATTATCGCCCTGCCTTCCTTCGCTTGTCCACAGCGTGGCGCCGGTTTTCGCATCGAGGCAAAAATATTGGTCGCTGCGGCGATCCGAGATGCCGAACAGCAGATTGCCGCTCAACACCGGCGAGTTCATGTACATCGACAATTCCTTGTTATGCCAGACTTGCTCGGTGGTCCAATTCGTTCCGCTTTTGTTGATTTTGATCGCGAAGGTGCCTTTATCGAGCCCGGAAAAAATGATGAGGCCTTGTGAGATGATCGGCGTCACAATATTTTGATCGTAATCCGTCGTGAAAGGAATCTTCCACAAAAGCTGGCCGGTCGCCGCGGCGACGCCGACGCAAAAATTTTGGGTTTGGGTGATCACTTGCCGCGTTCCCGCCAGCTCGGCCACAATCGGTGAAGCGTGTCCGGGGCCGTCGCCCTGCCAGTTCCATTTCACATTGCCGGTCTCGGCATCAAACGCCATCAGCGCGCCTTGATTCGACCCGCCGACGTTGGCAATGCAGAGGCCGTTGTCGATCACCGGCGACGCGGAGACGCCGAATGCCGGCGAGGTTTCTTTGAATTGTTTGGAAAACTCTTTGCGCCATTTCAAGCTGCCGGTCGCAGCATCAAAACACGACAAAATACCGCTGATGCCAAACGTATAAAGTTTGCCGTTATAAAAAGCGGGCGTCGCTTTCGGGCCTTTGCCGTGGCTAAACGCCGCCATGCTCATCGAGTACGGCGCGGCATAACTTTGTTGCCACAAAATTTTTCCCGTGTTCAAATCGAGGCACAAAACAACTTCATTATCATCCTGCCGCGCGTGTTGATAAATTTTTCCGGCGACGGCAAGCGGCGACGAGTGCCCAGCACCGACCGGAGTTTTCCACACGGTTTTGAGTTTCTCCGGCCAAGCTTTCGGCGCAATAAAACCAGCCGTGGCACCATCGCGATTGGGCCCGCGCCATTGCGGCCAGTCTTGGGCAAAGCTCGGGTGACAGGATAAGATCAGTATGGTAAATGAAAAGCGAAATACTTTAGAAGTGACATTTTTAGCTATCGTTGCCATAAACCCAATACTCTCAAAATCCATGATTTCATCAATCCATTTTCTGAAACGCCCGTTGCCGATACAAATGCTCGAACAAATTCCCTTCGTGCGGTTGATCCCACGAAATCCGGCTGGTGGGAATGTTGCCGAGATTCAGACGATCGACGTTTGACGCAGCAAAAACCTCATGAATGAATTTTTCATCTTCCGTGACCACCGTCGCCACCAAAGTCGAGCCGATTCGAGTTAACAACTTATCTTGCGGCACTTCGACGACACTCACGAAAGGAAACAAGAATTCGACGTTCGCCAGTGGATGCTCGGGATTCTCGCACCAAACCACGGTCGGCAAAAGAAACGTGCAGCCGTCTTTTTCTGCGAGCCGTTTGCCGCCACGGAATTTTGAGGTCAAATCTTCCGCGCCGGAAATTTTGAGCTGGCTGTCGATCATATCGTTGATTCGGCGCGCGAATTTTTTATTGGTAAAAGCCGCAATCTGCGCCGCCGGATCGTCCATCGGCTTTGCTTCAATTTGTGCAAGACGCTTCGCCAAAGCTTCAGCGATTTCTCGGCCGTGCTCGGGAACCCAAACGCCCGAGGCATTGAGGCAGGACCTGCCGCCATTTTCGACTGCCGAAGTCACCGCGAGATCGAGATACTTTTCCCACTCGGCGATCTTGTCTCCGGCGATGATAACCTTGCTCCAACCTGGCCCGTGAATTTGCACGCGCGAATCTTTCGCCCAAGCTCGCACGGAAGATTGGTCGCCAAAAAACATCGAGCGTCCGCAGCGCAGCAGAATCTCGGTGGCGCCGGAATGATCGGAGGGATAATAGCTAAAAGCCTCGGGCGGGCATCCGGCGGCGATGAAGGCCTGCGCAATGCGAAACGGCGTCCACGGCTCTTCGCGGCCGGGCTTGAGCACCAACGGCACTTTCAGCGGAATGGCGGGAAGCCACAACGAATGCACACCTGGCGAGTTGCTCGGCAACACCGCGCCCAACGTCTGCGTTTGACAGAAAAAACTCAACGGGCGATGATTTTGCTCCATCCATCCGGTGTCGAGAATGGCAAGATCAAGCCCGCGCGTCAATCCGCCCAACACCGCTGCCATTTCGGTGAGCACCAAATTAATTTTGCTCATATTGCGGCGGCAAAGGGCTTCGGGCATGCCGGTGGTGCCGGACAATTGCGTGACATATTGCGCCGGCGATTGCGTGTCTTCGCCCAAAGGCAGATCCGCCTCTAAAAAAAGACTCGCGGCCTTTTTGCAAATCTCCAAAAGCTGCGCCGCCGGAAGCGCTTGCATAGCGCGTTGATTTTTTTCTGCCGCGCCGAAATCTTTGGCAATCAAGCCGCGATTAGTTTGGCTGACTTTGGCAACCGGCTCGCCGGTCCTGAAGTGAGGAATCGCGACCACGTCCAAGCTGGTGTAAGGCCGGCCGGCGCGAAGAAGGGGAATGTGGATCATTATCTTATAAGATCATTTTTCGTATCTTCCAAGAAACTCATTGACCGGTCGCTGCGTTTTCATCAACTTCCAGTGAACAAACGCAAAACGGATGATAACATCTTCCTTCCTCCGAGTAATTTGATTTGAAATGATCGATCGCAGAGTAGATGACACCAAGCAAAAACTAAATTGATTGCACTTTGCGCCATGCCCTCTGCGCTTTGCTAATAAACACCAACAACAACCGATTCCTGCAACTGCGCAAAAACCCGCACATTGCTCACGCCGTCCCACGGATACAAATCAAGCGGCTCGGCGCGCTCGCCTTCGTCACGCTCCAAAAAGCGCGGCATGAAAAAATCCTTCGTCAAAGTCGTGAGCATCACGCGGCCGGTTTTGCCGTAGTCGACCGTCTCTTCGGGATGATCAGGATTCACCATTTCAATCACCGCACGCGGTAAAGGCGGGTAGTATGTGATGGCGTAATTGTCCGCCGGATCGAACGGCTTGTGACACGCGAGGCCCATCAGCGTGTTGCCATACGTCGGCACGAAATCGATGCCGGGCACCAGCTCTTCGCGCGCGAAGCGATGGAATTGCGCCGTCATTTCCGTGCCGCCGCAAAAGATGCCTTTGATACCGTGTTTCTTTAAATTTATTTTCTCGCAGAGCGCCTCGAGCAATTTCGGCGTGGTGAAGAGACAGTGAACGTTTTCATGCGCGCGCAGAACCGTCAAGCCCTGATCGATGACGTGGCTCTTGTAAACTTCCAATTCCTGCAACAGGCTGCGCTTGATGAGCTTGTTGACCCAGCGCGGATCCAAATCGACGTGAAACGCGATGCCGCCACGATGTTGGGCGAGATGCTCGATGGCAAGCCGCAACCGCCGCGGCCCGGTCGGGCCGAGCATCAGCCAATCGCTGCCAAGCGGAAAGCCTTCGGGCGAAAGCGTCGCGCTGAACAGCTCGTAATCGGTTTGAAAGTCTTTGATGTTGAGTCGGCATTTCGGCACACCGGTGGAGCCGCCGGTTTCAAACACGTAAAGCGGCTCGTTGGCAAAACCTTTCGGCAGCCAGCGCCGCACCGGCCCGCCGCGCAGCCATTCATCTTGAAAATGACCGAGCAGCTTCAAATCATCATAGCCGCCGATTTCTTTGCGCGGATCGAAGTTCAGCTTGCGCGAAAATTCTAGCCAGAACGGTGAACCGGTTTCGGGACTGAAATGCCATTGGATGAGATCGCGGACGTGGGCATCGAGTTTTTTGCGCGCGTCGTTAATTTTTTGCGATAAAGATTTGTTTAGTATTTCCATGCCGTCTGTCAATTCCGTTTGGTTATGCTTATTGTAAAGCCAAAACCGTCTTGAGGGCAATCTCCACAGTTTGCATAATCGGGCAATGTCCGACAACGGCGTCGATTTGAGCGTCTAAAACTGTCGCCAGATTGTCACAGACAATGACTGAATCAACTTGGATTCCCATGACTCGGCCCGTTTCACTTTGCGCTTCCACAAAAACGCGTGTTGGCCCTGTGCGCAGCAGATTGCTGGTCATCATGGCTACTACTTTTTGAGCGAAACCAGTTGCAATATTATCTGATTGCACAATGAGCGCCGGACGGCGTTTTGCCGTGACCAAATCCGAATGCGGGAAAAGCAACATGACAACATCCCCGCGTTTATAAGTCATCATAAACCTCCATTCCAGGAGCATTCCAATCTTCCTCAAAGCTGATCACGCGATTGCGCATTTCTGCGGCCTGTTGCGGAGTTATCCCGCGAGCAGCAAGATTGATTTCGCCTCGCCGTTCCTTGCCGTTCGTCAACGGTTGGACAATGATCATCATCTCGACTTGGCCGAGTGGAATGCTCGGCGGCAAGTCAACCATGATCTTGCGTCCCGCATCGACGTGAGCCGATAATTTAAAAGCTTCCATAATTTCAAACCTCTTTTATTGTAAAATGCTTGCTCTCATCTCAGTTCTCCTGAATAGAGATGACATGATTTCGCGGCCTTTACGCGACTTTTCTTCTCTTTTGCATCCTGGCGTAAGCCGGAGAGTGCGCTTCAATTTTGCGCATGGCTTGGGCGTCATAAAGCATCTCGCCACAGGCCGAGCATTCATGAAACTCCAAATCCGGAACGGTATAAACTTCGCCTTTGAAATCGTCGGTCCAATCGCGTTTCGCTTTTTTGATCTTGTTGCTGCCGCATGTTGGGCAAATTGTGATTTTAATCATAGAGATGAAATGACTTCGCAGCCGCTACGCAGCCTTTTTCCGCGCACAGGTTTTGGCATACGCCGGAGAATGCGCTTCGATCTTGCGCATGGCCTGCGGGTCGTAAACTCTCTCGCCGCAGTCAGGGCATTCGTGATATTCCAAATCCGGCACGACGTAGGTTTGGCCTTGAAAATTTCGCACCAAGTTGCGTCGAACCTGTTTGATTTTTTTGCTGCCGCAAGTCGGGCAATAGGTTAATTTGCTCATATCGTTTTCCTACTCAGAAACTGATCGTTTAGAAGAAATGAGAAAGTAGTAAGTTTCCTCACCGGCTTTCTGCAAGAATTTTCCTTTGGTGTAAATAAAGAGACCATCCAAGTTTGTGCTTTGAATGACGTAAAGATACTCTTTAGCCTGTTCGCGCAACGGACTCTTCGAACGAAGCGTTTTGTATATCGTTACGCATTGAGAATGGATTCGACAATATCAAACTCGGTGATACCGTCGGCTTCCATTTCCAAGCTTGCTTTCTCGCTGAATTTATATCGTCCTTTTAAAACCAGCCGCTTGATTTTTCTCAGAACATCATTCATCGCTTATGCTCTCTCGCCTTGATTTGCACATTTTAAATTTATTGCTTTGTTTTCACAAACGCAAGAGTCGGCGTTATCATTTTAATGTCGTCCATCGCCAGCGTGTGCGGCTTCGGGAGCAAGACAGACGTTGATTGAAAGACAAACATTCAAATTACCACTTCATGAAATTCATGCCTCTGCCTCGCAGTCCGGTGGAAGCAACATTTAAATCGTTAGGGCGCAACATAGGGCACAAACATTTCCAGATAGTTGCGGTAACTTTCGCTAGAAGTATCTTGCGCAACGACTTTCTCATAAATCAATTTGTCCTTAAATTCTGCATACCAAAGCAGTCCTATTTTTTCTTCTGTCGGATTTTCTAAATGGAAGCCTTCGTATCCTCCATATACACCCTCGTATTCAAACATCAGTCTGTCATCAGTGAAATGGATATTTACTTCTACGACTTTTAGGCCAGTTCTATCACCCAAGCTAATTTTAGCCCAACTTGGTGGAGTTAGTTGACGAATTGACGTATTCCTTATGACAGTGGCAGCTAATATCAAAACGGATTGGTGTACTGATTCCATCCAACCTTCCCAATCCCAATGTATTCTAGGTGTGTCGCCGTAATAAGTGAGTATAATGTTCGATGACCAAAGACGTCCTTGTACTTTGGTACCAAAGTTGGCTGTGTCAGAAGATGTTGACGTATTATGGTGCTCGTTTACACCCATCGTACGAAGTAATCTTGCAAGTTCATATGGATACCGGCTTTCGTCGGTAAAATCTGCGTACAGTTTGTCTCTAAGAAATTCAGGCAATTCACAATGTTCAAGTAATAATGGGAGAACTACAACCTTCTTGCTGGCAATTTCTTTCGACATCGCCAAACTAAGTTCCTTCTGAACCCAGTTCGATTTAACTGAATTTCGGGAGATGACAACCCCAAGGTAATCGGTAGTATCAATGCCTTCGCTGACTTTTTTGATTAATGAATCGCCCACATTAATTTCGGCTTCGTCTACCCAAACGCGAAGGCCGTATTGCTTTAAATCTTCCGCAATACGGCGTACAAACGGCTTGTCTTTAGCATTATGACTAAGAAAGATTGAAACCATAGGTGTATCTTTTTCTTTGCGACCTAACTCTTTTTACCCGCTAGTCGGGCCGACTGGGTTACGTTATTCACCGATGCCATAAACATGCCCCTGCGTCCTCACAAAAATCATCCCATCCGAAATTGCCGGCGTCGCCATGCAAACTTCGCCCATCGAATTGGTCGAAATAAGTTCGTATTGCGGTCCGGCGTTCACCACAAAAATTCCGCCGTCTTCACTCGTAAAATAAAGCTTGTCATCCGCCGCAATTGGTGAGGCAGTAAACGCATAGCCGCTGCCTTGGCCGCCGAGACGGTTACGATAAATTTGCTCGCCGGTTTTTGCGTTGTAACACGTGACCGCGCCGTTGTTGGCGCAGACATAGAGATAATCGCCATAAACGATCGGCGTCGGCATGTACGGCCCGCCGCGCATCTTGCTCCACGCGATGTGCTCGTTGGATTCGGCTTTGTCTTGCAGCGAAATGTCGCCATTCGCGCCGGTACGAATTGCGTAAATCGGTTGAATCGGGCGATAGCCGCTGGTCACAAAAATCAGATCGTGTGCCACAAACGGCGTCGGCGTGGTGATCTCGGAATTGCCGGCAAGCTTCCACAATTCCTTGCCGGTCAGCGGATCGTAACCGCGAACGTGCTTGGTGCCGTTGGTGATCAACTCGGCGCGCGACTTGCCTTCGTGAATCGTCGGTGTGCCCCACGAGGGAATTTCATCACGCGACGTCAGCCAAACTTGCTTGCCATCTTTGAGGCTGTAAGCGGCAATGAACGAGTCCTTCTGAATATCGCATTGCACGATCACGAGATTTTTATAGATAATCGGCGAGCTGCCGTGGCCCCATTGATAGTCGGGATCGTAGAACCAGCCGCCGTCGAGCACGCCGATATCTTTTTTCCACAGCAGTTTGCCGTCGAAATCGTAGCAATAAAGCCCTTCGGCGCCGAACAACACGACGAGGTGCCTGCCATCCGTCGCCGGTGTGGAATTGGCTTGCGTCGCTTTGGTGTGGCGCTTGACTTTGGGAATGCCTTCATAAGCCACGCGTTCCCATAAAATTTTACCGCTCTTTTTATCAAGACAATAAACTTTCCAAATATGTTTAGAGATATCTTTATCCGGCGCGACATCGCCATAAAGTCCGACGCGCAGTTTGGAGCTGGTGTCGCTGGTGATCGATGTCGTGATGAAAACTCGAGCACCCCAAATCACCGGGCTCGCATGCGACATGCCGGGAATCGGCGTTTTCCATTTGATGTTGGCGGACTTTTCGGCATTCCAAGTTGTCGGCGGGTTTTGTCCGTCCGCTACGCCGGAGGCAGACAAGCCGCGGAACGACGGCCAATTCTTCGTGGCGGTGACGCCGTTTTTCTTCGCCTTGTTAGCAGCAACGGGCATGGCTTTCACAGCTTTGGCTTCTTTCGTCGCGGTCTCGGTAGGTTTTGTCTCGGCTATTTTTTCCTCCGCCTTGGCTTTTTTGAAAATAAAACTGCGCTCGCCTTGTTTGAGCGTAAAGTCGCCGGTCGGATTGAAAGTGATCGTAATCCCGCTGAACTCGACCGATTTGAAATTGGTGTTGTCAACAGGCGCATAAGTCAACGAAGGCTGGCCGGGAATACTGCCGGAGAGCTTATCATTCGCGGCGGTGAACGTCATTTCCATGCCGATTTCATCATTCTTATATCGCCCCGCGTAAGCTTGCAGCAACGGCGGATCGATTTTGAAATCGGACGGCGCGGCGGGAGGTTTAGCGCCAGCATTTTTTAGCGCCTCGACGATTTCGCTTTTGTTGCTTTGCGTCGCGCTGGCCAATGCCGAGCTTAAAGTTTCCGCGCTCAAACCACCCACCGAGAGAACGGCTTTGACCATCTCGACGTCGCTGCTTTGGACGCCGCTCATCAAGGCAGATTCTTTTCCCTCGGCGCCTTTTTCGAGCAGATACTTCACAACTTCGGTGTGGCCATTGTAAGCAGCCCAGGTCAATGGCGGCGAGTTGTAAAATGTGTCTTTGACATTCACCTCGGCGCCGTGTTCGACCAAGATTTTGACGACTTCGAGATGGCCGCGGTCGGCGGCATACGACAGCGCGCTCGCGTTATAGCGAAACTTGGCATTCACCTCGGCGCCTTTGGCGAGCAAGGCTTTGACGGCTGGCGCGTCGCCATTTCTGGCCGCGGACCAAAGCTCTTCATTTAAATCTTGGGCAGATAAAGTGAGCGGAAACACGATAAAGACAAGCAGCGCAACTGATCTTGAACGCATGGCTCAACCTCGTGATTTGGACTGGTTTCTCGATATTTCTTGTTAGCCGCGTAAACGTTCCCTACGGGCAAATGTATTTTTTGTTCCTGTCTTCTCTTTTGGAGTTTAGACAAAAATTTCAAAAAATTCTTGACATTTTACGATAGAAGTGCGACTGTTGAGAAAGTAATGTCCTGTGATTTCGGAGCTATTCGTCATGCTTGAACAACTTTCGCGGTTTCGCGCCGAGCTTTATCGCACTCTCCCCAATCGTGCCGACGCGGTGATCAATCTTCTCGACAGTTTAGCGAGTACAACTTCT
>Ga0247727_10007909_pt1 | contig 19990 bp, 20 predicted proteins | sample WisWelCaveWW1625_FD_202498 | JGI IMG/M metagenome (GOLD analysis project Ga0247727, IMG submission 202498) | Biofilm microbial communities from Wishing Well Cave, Virginia, United States - WW16-25 | ecosystem: Environmental > Aquatic > Deep subsurface > Groundwater > Cave microbial mat | place... | reverse complement strand
AAGCATCCATAATGGTTGCCTCCCGTGGATTTGTTCAGATACATTATTTTCTCACTTTTTCAAAACTTATATTCACTTTTTAATATGGTAAAATTTGTTCCCATTTGCAAGCGATTTGCTATTTTGAGTGAAAGCGTCGGGGGGCGACCTCGAGAGGAGAAGAGTATTGGAGGCACGGTTTTATTGCGTGCACCGGGAAACTTTTAGTTTCCACTCGCCGGGTTTTTCGCGTTGACGATTTCTTCAAGATTGCCGTCAAACGCCAGCACCGCGGCCAGAATCGTCGTCGCGGCATTGATAAAAAATTTCGGTTTGATGCCGGCGAAAACGTCGGTGGGCCGGTGATAATCGCGGTGGTCTTCAACGCCGAAATAGGCGAAGGGAATTCCCATTTCATGAAACGGCGCATGGTCGGAGGCGCCGGTCCAATTGTCGGCCGAATTTTCGCCGCGATCGTGCCCGAGCCGCAATTTAAGCGCGCTGATTCGGGCAATTTTTTCCAAATACGGTTTTAAAAAAGGATAGTGATAAGCGCCGGCAACATAAAGTTCATTTTTGTCGTTGCGGCTCACCATATCGAGATTGACATTCAGCGCGATCTTTTTGCCGTCAACCGGCAGGTTGTTCACAAAAGCGCGCGCGCCCAGCAGCCCGGATTCCTCGCCGTCAAAAACCGCAAAAATGAGCGTGTGCCGCGGTTGCTGGCGGCTGAAATAATCCATGATCGCCAGCAGCGCGGCGACGCCCGAGGCGTTGTCATCGGCGCCGGGATAGATTTGCCCGTTAATCACGCCGAGATGATCGTAATGCGCCGAGACTACGAGGCAATGGGACGACACCATTCCGGGAAAATAACCGATCAGATTGGCGGCGCTATCGCATTTTACGCTGCGCGTTGAAAAAGAAAAAATTTGCTTGAAGCTCCCATTAAACGCGCGCAGATTATTTTCCTGAAAAGCCGCGAGAATATATCGCTGCGCTTTCCGGCTGCCGGCGGTGCAACTTTTTCGCCCCTGCATCGAATCCGCCGATAACGTTTTCACATCATTTAATAATTGCAGCGTATCGAGTTGGGATTGGGCGATCGCGAGATTTTGAATGAGAACGAGAAAAACAGATAGCGAGAATTTTGCTTTCATAACAACCATTATGCTCGATCGTGGCCCAACATTTATGTTGGGCGCCTCTTGTGTTCGATCTATAGTATCACCCAGAAAAAACTATCTTGACCGCGAAGATTTTTTTACACCACAAAGGCACAAAGGTCACAAAGGTTTTTCTTTGTGTCCTTTGTGCCTTTGTGGTAAAGTTTGGTTGGGGCCAAAGCCGCGTTACGAGAAACGCAACATAAATGTTGCGCCACGGTGCGTTACGGTGTTGGCCGCTGGTAAAACGGCGTTTTGACGATCCGTGCGCCGGCAACGCGCCCGCGAATATCGATGGCCAGTTCCGTGCCGACGGCGCTGTGCTGACTCGCAACATAGCCGAGGCCAAGCGATTTTTCCAGACTCGGCGAAAAGGTGCCGCTGGTCACGTGGCCGATTGGGGCGCCGTCTTTTAAAATCGGATAACCGTGGCGGGCGATGTTCCTGCCTTCCATCTCAAAGCCGACGAGTTTCCGCGGAATGCCCGTCGTTTTCATTTTCGCCATCGCCTCGCGGCCGATGAAATCACCTTTATCCAATTTCGTAATCCAGCCGAGTCCGGCTTCGAGCGGATTGGTGGTTTGATCGATATCGTTGCCATAAAGACAGTATTTCATTTCTAAACGCAGCGTATCGCGCGCGCCGAGGCCGATAGGCTCGACGCCAAATTCTTTACCGGCAGCAAAAATCGCGTTCCAAACTTTTTCCGAGTGCTGCGCCGCGAAGCCGATTTCAAAACCGTCTTCGCCCGTATAACCGGTGCGTGAAATAAACGCCGGCACGCCGGCGATTTCTCCCGCCGCAAACCAGTAATATTTGATCGCCGCGAGATCGATGACGGCCAATTTCTGCAACGTCGCTGGCGCATTTCGCCCTTGCACGGCGAGTAAACTGTAATGCTCGCTGACATCGGACAACTCGACCCCGGGCATTTTCTGTTCGGACAACCATTTAAAATCTTTCTCGATGTTCGAGGCGTTGACGACCATCATGTAATGATCGGGCCAACGATAAACGATCACGTCATCAATAATTCCGCCGTCGGGATAACAAATGGCCGAGTATTGCGCCTGATATTCGGCGAGCTTCGAAACGTCATTGATCGTCACGCGTTGCAAAAACTCCAGCGCGCCTTTGCCGCGAATTTCAAACTCGCCCATGTGCGAAACGTCGAAGACGCCGACCGAGGTGCGGACTTTGCGATGCTCGTCGATGATGCCGCGATATTGCACGGGCATCCAGTAGCCGGCGAACTCGACCAGCTTCGCGCCGTGTTGGGCGTGAATGTCATAGAGCGCCGTTTTTTTAATGGCTACGGATTTTATTGCGTCGTGGGCCATGGTTGGATTCTTTGGTATGTGCTTCGTCGTTTTACGCCGGGCCGGGTTGCATTTGTTTAAGTTGAGCTTCAAGAGCGGCAATCCGCTTTTGCATTTCTTCCAGCTCCGCGCCACGATGATCAGTAGTTGCCTTGCCGTCGGTTTCACTGACCGATTGGCGAAGATTTTTAAAAAGATATATCCACAACCCGAACAACCCACCGAAGCCGATGAGAATTATTGTAACGATTAATCCCAGCCCAAAACGCAAATCATCGCGCAAGCTATCTATGCGACTGCTCAAGTCACTGCGCAAATCGTCAATGCGCTTGTTGGTATCATCAAGGCGCGTTTCGATAGCTTTCTGGCCTTCTTCCAGGCGAATAAGTCTTTCTGGTTGTTGGCCTGCTTGCGAAAAGATAAAACGAGGCAACAGCAAGGCCGTCATTAATATTCCTGCACAGAAAAGGTGCCGCATAAATTTCTCCAAATTTTTAGCCAATCCGTGCAAATTTATTGTACAGATAAAATAGGATGGAGTCAAGAATTTTATTAGGGAGGTGGCGCAACGCAACTATTTTCAGGAATTCGCCGGTCGAAGAAATACGGTGTGATATGATTCCTCGAACACTCAGACGAGCCGTCTGCGCTACGATCTACAATGCTTCAATCACCTGCTTCATCTTCCGCAAAGCTTCCTGAATGTTTGCAATCGAATTGGCGTAGCTCAACCGCAGATAACCTTCGCCGAATTTTCCAAACGCGGTGCCGGAGAGCACGGCAACGCCGGCTTCGTTGAGCAGACGATCAGCAAGTTTTTTGCTGCTCATCGGCACGCGACTGACATTCGGAAAACAATAAAACGCGCCGCCGGGTTTCAGGCAACGCACGCCTTTGATTTGATTCAATCCTTCAACCATGAGGTCGCGTCGTTGCCGAAATTCTCGAACAAACGCGTCCACTTCATCATGCGGACCGCGCAGCGCGGCGACGCCGGCGTCCTGCACGAATGTCGCGGTGCAACTGTTGCTGTTGATCATGAGCTTCTCGACTTTTTGCGCCAGCTCCACCGGCATAATGCCGTAGCCGAGACGCCAGCCCGTCATGGCGTAAGTTTTCGAGAAGCCGTCGAGCAAAATGGTACGGTCCAGCATATCCGGCTCGGAAAGAATGCTGGCGTGTTTATGCTCGTAAACAATGTTTTTATAAACTTCGTCGGTGAGCACGAGAATATTTTTTGAGCGAACAATTTCGGCGATGGCGCGCACATCGTCACGTGTGAGAATGCCGCCGGTGGGATTTTGCGGCGAGTTGATGATGAGCAGGCGCGTGGCCGGGGTGATCAACGCTTCCAGCTCATTTAAATCAAAACGAAATTCTTTTTCTTCTTTTAAGTGCAGCGGCACGGCTTGGCCGCCGACAAATTCGATCACGGATTCATAAATGGGGAAACCAGGATTCGGATAAATAACTTCGTCGCCGGCTTCGATGAGCGCGGTGATGGGAAAATAAATGATCGGCTTGGCGCCGGGGGTGACGACGACATTTTCCGGGCGAACCGCGACGCCACGACGTCGTTGCACCTCTTCGCAAATAGCCTGCCGCAATTCGAGAATGCCGGCCGCGGGCGTGTAATGCGTGCGGCCGTTGGCCAATGCCTGTCGCGCCGCCTCGCGAATAAAAAACGGCGTGTCAAAATCCGGCTCGCCGATTTCCAGGTGGATGATCTTTTTGCCCTGCGCTTCCAACGCCTTTGCGCGACTCAAAACTTCAAATGCGGTTTCGGTGCCAAGAACATCCATCCGTTTTGCAAATTTCATGATCACTCCTTTGGTGATTTTGGTTTAAAAAGGAACCGCGATTGCCACAACGTTGGTTGCGTCAAAACAAAATAGCAAACTCAGCCCATGAAGTCAAGCCGGGAAAACAAAAAGCCGGCATCAATTTAAAATCAATGCCGGCTCAGATTTTTTGCGCAGATTTTAACTCTAAAAAATATTGCGGGCTACTTTTGAAAATCATTGAAGACCACAAAAACCATCAGCAACAACAGCAGGGCCATGCCGACCTGCTGCAGAACCAGGCGCACGCGGACGGAGAGTGGCCGGCGCAAAATGCCTTCGATGCCCAGAAACAACAAATGACCGCCATCCAGCGCCGGAATCGGGAGCAGATTGACGAGCGCGAGCTGCAAACTGATCAGCGCGACGAAGTTCATCAGCTTATCAAAGCCCATTTGCGCAAACTGAAAGGCCATGTCCATCATCTTTACCGGGCCGGCCAGATTCTCCCGCACCGATTCCTGCCGGGTAAAAAGCCGGCCGATAAATTTGCCGATCTCGCGCGTCATAAACCACGCGCTGGCGCACGCAAGGGTCAATGACTCGCCGAGCCCGGCCGGGCGCATTTCAATTTTTGGTCCGATACCGATCTTTCCTTTTTGATCATTTTTATCAAGCGCCGGTATCACTTCGCGTTGTATCATTTCATCATTGCGCTCCCACGCCAGGAGAATCGGTTTTTGCGGATTGGCATGAATGCGCCGGGTTAATTCTTCCCAGGTGGCGACGCTTTCGCCGTTCACCGCGACAATGCGATCGTTTTCCTGCAAACCAAGACTATCCGCGGGTGACTTGGCAATGACCTGACCGATAATCGTCCCCTCGGTTACGGAGGGAACGCCATAAAAAAAATTCAACACCGTGAAAAAGGCGATCGCGAGCACGATATTCATGAACGGCCCGGCAGCGATGACGATAAAACGTTTCCAGACCGGTTTGGACATAAACTCCCACGGATGGCCTTCAATTTGTGCGTCCATGCTTTCGTCGATCATGCCGGCCATTTTCACGTAGCCGCCGAGCGGAATCCACGACAGGCAATAATCGGTGTCGCCGATTTTTTTGCCGATCATGCGCGGCGGAAAGCCGAGCGAAAAACGTTCGACCCGAATGCCGGCCCATTTGGCGGCGAGAAAGTGGCCCAGCTCATGCACAAAAATGAGCAAGCCCAGCACCGGGATGAAAACGAGAATTTTATACACTAACTCCATGATAACCTCATTAAATGCGAAATCAACACCACCACAGGACGAGCCTCAACCAAACAGAAAAAAGGCTTTGGGTATCCGGATTTGCCGAATTGCCCGGATTAACTTATCCGGTTGATTCGAAAAATCCGGATACCATAATTAAAAAGGTGGAGGCTTTTAAAAGCGTCATTAAATCCCGATTTGTTGTTTGACAAATTCGCGCGCCCAGCAATCCGCCGCCAGCACGCCCTCAAAATCTGCGCGCCGATGATTCTGATGCTTTTGCAGCGCGCCGTCAACCAAGTGGGAAATCTGATCGAAACGAATCGTCTCCCGCAAAAAAGCATGCACGGCCTCTTCATTCGCCGCATTGAGCACGGCGGGAGCGGTGCCGCCCTCGCGCAGCGCGTCGTAGGCCAGTTTCAAACAGACAAACTTCTCAAAATCCGGCTCATGAAAATCAAGCTGGCGCCAAACGGAAAAATCCAGCCGGGGAAAACGATTCGGCAAACGATCCGGATACGTCAGGGCGTACTGAATCGGCAGCCGCATATCCGGGACGCCGAGCTGCGCTTTGATCGAGCCGTCGACAAATTCCACCATCGAATGAATGATCGATTGCGGGTGCACGAGCACGTGAATACGCTCCACCGGCACGTCGAAGAGCCAGCGCGCTTCGATCACTTCGAGGCCTTTGTTCATCAACGTCGCCGAGTCGATAGTGATTTTGCGGCCCATCGTCCAGTTGGGATGATTGAGCGCTTCGGCTAAAGTAATGCGGACGAAATCATCTTTGGGCCGCTGACGAAACGGCCCGCCGGAGGCCGTGAGAATAAGTTTTTCAATGCGTTGCGATGATTCACCCACCAGACATTGCCACAACGCGCTGTGCTCGCTATCGATCGGAATTAACTTGCCGCCGAATTTCCGCGCTTCGGAGGTGATGAGCTCGCCGGCCACCACGAGCGTTTCTTTGTTGGCCAATGCGACGGTGCGCGACTGTTGCAGTGCGCGCAAGGTTGCCGGCAAACCTGCCGCGCCGACGATCGCATTCACGACGACGTCGACCTCCGGCGCCGCCGCAATTTCTGCGAGCGCCGCCGCTCCCGTTAAAAATTCAATCCCGAATTTTTTGAAACGCGCGCACCAGTCGGATTCTTTCGGGACTTGCACCGCCACCACGGCCCGCGGCCGAAAGCGCTGCGCCTGTTGATACAGCAATTCGAGATTGCTGTGCGCGGCGAGATAAACGACTGCGAATTCGTCGGGATGCGTCTCCACCACATTCAAACAATTCGTGCCGATGGAGCCGGTGGAGCCGAGTATGGTCAAACGTTTCATAATTAACGAATACTGATCGTCGCGCCAACAGTAATGTTTTTCAGTTCACCCAGATTGACCTCACCATTCACCTTAAGTAAGGGTAATGGTGAAAACGTGGCGCCGACAACCCCGCTGGCATAGGTCACCTCATACTCACCTTTGAGATCGGGGAAACCGGGAATCTCAAGTTTCAAGTTCGTGCGATCAATGCCGCCGCCGCCGTAAAGTGTTGCAATGCCAAAACCTTTGCTAATATAACCTTTCAGACTGACGGTGGAGACGTTTCCAAAAGCATATTGATCGGGCACCAACAGTGTTTGATACCCGGCAAGCAGAGTGACGGCGGGAAGGGCCATATTGCCCCGCAGCAAACCGTATTTCAACGCGCCGCCAAGCAACGTCACGCTCTCATCCGGCTGGTCAAAAGAAGTGGTGGTAAATTTTGCCATGATCTCAAAATTTGCCGGCAGCCCCAAGCTGGCATGCAAAAAAGGAATGGGAACGGCGTTGGCCCCGCTCAAAGGATCTTTAACGTCTGGGAGATTGCCCGGAACGATGTCCTTCAATTCATCCGGAACAACGGTAATGACGCCGCGCGCGCCGATGTCAAGGCCGGCAATTTGGTGCAACGAGGCGGTATGCACGAAGCCGCTGCCAACCAGCGAGCTAAAATACTTGAGTATGGATTCGATTTGTTTATCAAAATCGCCGGTCCTCCTGTTGGCGCTCAAAACTTCATAGTTCTTCCTGATCGTCGACTTGGAAAAATCTTGCGCGCCAACATTGGCGAAGAGAAAACAGACCGTGAACAGCATTAGAACTGCGATAGTTTGCCTGCGCATATTTCATCTCCTTTATTGGGTGTTTAGAATTTGAAAGCGCTCCCGCCACGCTTCCGCCAGTTTATTTTCCGCCTCGGCGATAACGCCGTCGAAAAAATCGATTTGCCACGTTTCCGCAAAGCCGCGGCGCAAAGCCGACATCGTTTCATCAAAATCAACCAGCCGGCCGCAGACCTGCCGCAAAGTGGTGGTATGGTCTTCCAGACCCCGGCGCTCCGTTTCGCGCGCCGATTCGTCGCCGGTTAAAAACTCCGGCAACCGGTCATGCGCTTGATCAAGCAGAATCGAACCGTGCTGCAAAATGCCCTGCCGGAATTTTCTTTGCGCGCTGCCGACGATTTTTTTCCCGCCGGCCAGCAATTCGTTGCGCGCGGCGCTCGCAAAACACGACATGCGCAGCGGGCGACCCTCGACATGCAATTTTTCGCCCGGCGCAAAATTTACGGCCGCACCGAGATCACGCAAACCGGCGGCAATCGCTTCACTCAGGCGGCGATAAATATCGAGCGGTAAAATTTCAAACCACGCGTGTGTTGCCGGAATAATGACGCTGTAGGTCAACTCCTGCGCGTGCAAAATCGCGCGGCCGCCGGTCGGGCGCCTTGCCACCTCGATGCCGGCCCGCCGGCATTTTTCCAGATCGACTTCGCCGGCGTTTTGATGATAGCCGAGCGAGATGCAATCCGGCTGCCATTTGAAGACGCGCAAGGTCGGCTCGTTAATGGCGCCGCTCTGCGCCATCGCCGCGTCCAGCGCCATATTGTAATCACCGGCCTGCGGCCCGGTATTGAGAAAACGCCAACGCATCATGGTTGAAATCATTAATTTGTGGTGGTCTTGACCAACCAGGCGCGCAATTCATCAACCGTTGCCAACTCCAACAAAGTCATGGCCAGTGAATCCAGAGCTTCGCTGTTAAGCTCCAGCAAACGCACTTTCAGCTCCGGCGAAAGCGGCCCGAATTTTTTCTCAAGCTGTTTTTGCAGGAGCCGTCGATTGCCACTGACTTCGCCTTCGGCAAGACCTTCCACCCGACCTTCGTTATACCGGTGGTCGAATATTTCTTTAAAAATCGAGGTTTCACGGATCATGGGAAACTCCAGTTTGAAATATTGTTTAATCAAATCGACGCTAAAATAGCGCTCGGCGATAATGGCACTGACGCTTTTCAGTTCCAGAGCTTGCTGCGGATCAGCGACGCCTTCAATCAGATGATTGATCACGCTCAGAATACCGGGATCGGGATCATCATAAAACAGCAGGAGAAACGGCGCCAATTCACGGAGCTCACCGCTGCGAATGCGCTCTTCGTGCTCCCAAAGCAAGATGCACACAAAGCGGTGCGAGTTCGTGAGGCCGCCGAGCTCGTCTTCGTAGCCGTCCGGAAAAGTGGCATATTGGCCGCGCTTCAGGTAGACCAAAACGGTTATCACCGGCAACTTTAAATAAACCTGAAGCTCCGCATTTTTTAAGTTTATCCTGCGCAAATCCCGACGATCCGGCACGGCAATCGCTTCTAGCGTCAGGCAACCCTCGCGAATGCCATCGTGTATCCGCCAAACTTTGTCGGCGCGATGCTCGGGAATTTGAATCTGGGCGTCTTCGACGCCTTTCAAGACAACCTTGCGCTCACGGCCATAAAACAAATCCAGAAAACAATTCGGATGCCAGCCGCTGACGACTTTCACCGCATGGTCAAGCTCGTGCATGGCTCTTCTCGATTCCAGCCAATGGTTGAAATCACTAATTCGTGGTGGTCTTTACCAACCAGGCGCGCAGATCATCCACTGTTGCCAGCTCCAACACCGTCGTGGCCAGTGAATCCAGAGCTTCGCTGTTAAGCTCCAGCAAACGCACTTTCAGTTCTGTCGAAAGCGGCCCGAATTTTTTCTCGAGCAGCTTTTGCAAGAGCCGTCGATTGCCACTGACTGCGCCTTCAACAAGACCTTCCACCCGCCCTTCCACCCGCCCTTCGTTATAACGCTGGTCGAATAATTCTTTAAAAATCGAGGTTTCGCGGATCATAGGAAACTCCAACTTAAAATATTGTCTAATCAGCTCCTCGCTAAAATAACGCTCGGCGATAATGGCGCTGATGCTTTTCAATTCCAGGCATTGCTGTGGATCAGCGACACCTTCAATCAAAAGATTGACCACAGCCAGAATGCCGGGATCGGGATCATCATAAAACAGCAGTAGAAACGGCGCCAATTCGCGCAGTTCGCCGCTGCGAATGCGTTCCTCGTGCTCCCAGAGCAAGATGCACGCAAAACGGTGCGAGTTGATGAGACCGCCGAGCTCGTCTTCGTAGCCGTCCGGAAAAGTGGCATATTGGCCGCGCTTCAGGTAGACCAAAACGGTTATCACCGGCAACTTTAAATAAACCTGAAGCTCCGCATTTTTTAAGTTTATCCTGCGCAAATCCCGGCGATCCGGCACGGCAATCGCTTCCAGCGTCAGGCAACTCTCGCGAATGCCATCGTGAATCCGCCAAACTTTATCGGCGCGATGCTCGGGAATTTGAATCTGGGCGTCTTCGACGCCTTTCAAGACAACCTTGCGCTCACGGCCATAAAACAAATCCAGAAAACAATTCGGATGCCAGGCGGACACGACTTTCACCGCATGATCAAGCTCGTGCATGACTCCTCCAGATTCCAGCCAATGGTTGAAATCACTAATTCGTGGTGGTCTTTACCAACCAGGCGCGCAGATCATCCACCGTTGCCAGCTCCAACACCGTCGTGGCCAGTGAATCCAGAGCTTCGCTGTTAAGCTCCAGCAAACGCACTTTCAGTTCTGTCGAAAGCGGCCCGAATTTTTTCTCAAGCAATTTTTGCAAGAGCCGCTGCTTGCCGCTGACTTCGCCTTTGATTTCACCTTTGATTTCACCTTCCACCCGACCTTCATTATAACGTTGGTCGAATATTTCTTTAAAAATCGAGGTTTCACGGATCATAGGAAACTCCAACTTAAAATATTGTCTAATCAACTCCTCACTAAAATAACGCTCGGCGATAATGGCACCGACGCTTTTTAGCTCCAGAGCTTGCTGCGGATCATCGACGCCTTCAATCAGATGATTGATCACGCTCAGAATACCGGGATCGGGCTCATCATAAAACAGCAGGAGAAACGGCGCCAACTCGCGGAGCTCACCACTGCGAATGCGCTCTTCGTGTTCCCAGAGCAAGACGCACACAAAGCGATGCGAGTTAATGAGGCCGCCGAGTTCGTCTTCATAGCCGTCCGGAAAAGTTGCATAGTTGCCGCGCTTCAAATAGACGAGAATGGTAATCACGGGCAAATCAAGCGTGATCTGAAGCGCTGCATTTTTCAGGTTTATGCGGCGCAAGTCGCGGCGATCAGGAACGGCAATCGCTTCGAGCGCCACGCAGCCTTCCCGGGTGCCATCCCAAATGCGCCAAACTTTGTCGGCGCGATGCTCGGGAATTTGAATCTGCGCGTCTTCGACGCCTTTCAAGACGACCCTGCGCTCACGGCCATAAAACAAATCCAGAAAACAATTCGGATGCCAGGCGCAGACGAATTTCACCGCATGGTCAAGCTCGTGCATGATGCCCCTCGAATTTAGTCAAAAAAGTTTACATTTACCACAACAAAAAAGTTCGCTTTCACACCGGCTCGACGAAAACGGCAGTGCCGTAACACAGAACTTCGGTCACGCCGTCCATCACTTCGTTGGCGTCGTATCGGATTCCGATCACCGCATTGGCGCCCAGTTGGGTAGCGTGCGCGACCATCATGTCGAAAGATTCGGCGCGGGTTTTCTCGCACAGTTCCGTGAACAGCGTAATGTTGCCGCCGACCAGTGTTTGCAGCGCGCCGCCGATGGTGCCGAAAATCGAGCGCGAGCGCACGGTGATGCCGCGCACGACGCCGAACGTTTTGGTGATGCGAAAACCGTCGAGCGTAAAGGCGGTGGTGGTCATGGATTGTTGCATATAGGCCTCAAAAAATATTTCATCCGATGATTCCTCTTTCGCTCTTCTCAATAAACGCCAGCACGTTTTGCACTTCCGGCGTCAACTCGCACTCTTCGCGAATGCGTTTGACGGCCTGACTCACATTCAGCTTGGATTTAAACAGCAGCTTATAAGCGCGCTTCAGCGTCAGCAGCGCTTCTTCAGAAAAACCGCGGCGGCTCAATCCCACCGAGTTCAAACCGCCGAACGTCATCGGATCGCCGACGGCGAGAATGTACGGCGGCACGTCTTTCACGACGCGATAAGCGCCGCCGATGAAACAGTGCTGGCCGATGCGAACGAATTGATGCACCGGCACCATGCCGCCGAGACTCGCCCAGTCTTCGATGACGACATGGCCGGCGAGATTGACGGAATTAGCGAGAATGCAATGATTGCCGACGATGCAATCGTGCGCGACATGCGAATACGCCATCAGCAAACAATCGCTGCCGATCACGGTTTTCCAGTGTTCTTTCGTGCCGCGATTGAGCGTGACAAACTCGCGAATCGTCGTGCGTTCGCCGATTTCGAGCGTCGTGGCTTCGCCGCCGAATTTCAAATCCTGCGGCGGATTGGCGAGCGCCGCGCCGGTGAAGATGCGGCAATCCGCGCCGATCCGCGCGCCGGAAGCGACGTGTACATGCGGCCCGATCCAGCCATTTTTGCCAATCCGCACGTCGGCTTCAATCACACTGTACGGGCCAATCGTGACGCCGGTTTCAAGCTCGGCCTGTGGATCAACAATCGCGGTCGGATGAATTTTAGTCGCGCTTTCTTGTGTTGTCGTCAACGTCATGATTTCATTTCCAATCCCAAGTTGCAATTAACATAACCTTGACAAGCTACAACCAAAATCAAAAAAGAATTACCCCAGCGTAAGAACACAACCCCAACCCGGACAAGCTGGAACCAAACAGCCTTCCACGCGGATTAAAAAAACCACACGGATTTATCAGCGTGGTTTTTTAATCCGTGTGGAATTTCTTTGCTTTTTTTGCACTGCTTTGACCACTAAAAGACTACACCAGATTTTCAGAAAGCTGAAAACTGGAGCCCCGCTGCGGCGGGGCGGCCTTTGATAAAAAATTTCCCAACAGATAGAAACAACCCAACGGATGAAATAAATTGTGTTTATCAGTTTGGTTGTTTCTATCTGTTGGTGGTAAAATAAAGTCAGAATTAATTTCTGAATTTTGCTCCGCAATGACTCAAGTCCGGTCCACCAACGCTGCCGACAATTCCGCTTCGCACACGAGATCATTGGCGACAAAGGCTTTGCCGGCCATTTTGCACAGCGATTGCCGGAATTTCACCATTTCCACTTCGAAGCGAATTTGATCGCCGGGCCGCACCGGCTTGCGAAATTTGACGCGGTCGAGGCCGGTAAAATAAACTAATTTACTTTCCGGATCGGATTGTGTGTTCAACAGCAATATGCCGCCGACCTGCGCCATCGCTTCGAGAATCATCACCCCAGGCATGATCGGATGGCCGGGAAAATGCCCCTGAAAAAACGGCTCGTTGATCGTGACATTTTTAATGCCGACGACGCGCTCCTGCGGCACCAGATCGAGAATGCGATCCACCATCACGAACGGATAACGATGCGGCAGGATTTTCAGAATCGCCTGCGTATCCAGCACAAAATCGCCTTTGCGATTGCCCTGATATTTCGAGGTGAGCTGGATTTTCTTATACTCTTTGCGAATGCGCCGCACCAGCTCGACATTGGCGGCATGGCCGGAACGCGCGGCCTGCACGTGCGCTTTCAGCGGCATGCCGAGCAGCGCGAGATCGCCGAGCAAATCCAGCGCTTTGTGGCGCACCGGCTCGTTTTTGAAACGCAGCTCCTTGCCGTTCAAAATGCCGTTCAGGCCGATTTCCACATTATCGTCGGTGATTTTGAAAAGTTGTTTCAGCCGCCCGATTTCACTCGCTTCAATTTTGCGGTCGACAAACACCACGGCATTATCCAAATTGCCGCCCCGGATCAAACCCTGCTGCAACAGCGGCTCGATTTCGGAGAGAAAACAAAACGTGCGCGCCGGGGCAAACTCGTTTTCAAATTCCCCTTGCAAAGAATAGATCGCGGTGTATTGCGTCGCCAGCGCGCTGTTGTGATAGTCAATCAGAAACGTGATGCGAAACTCGTCCGAGGGGAACACGACGATATCGACGCCGCGTTTCTCTTCGGAATAAACCACCGTTTTTTCGATCACGAGATAATCGCGCGGAGAATCCTGCTCGACGATTTCGGCGGTTTTCAAAACCTGCACAAAGGGCAACGCACTGCCGTCCATCACCGGCGGCTCATTGGCATCCAGATCGATCACCACGTTATCAATCATCAAACCGGCAACGGCGGCGAGCACGTGTTCGACGGTATGCACCACCGCCTCGCCTTTGGCAATCGTCGTCCCGCGCGAAATATCGATCACGTTGTCAATGTCGGCCTTCACCTGCGGGCTGTCCGGCAAATCAATGCGTTTGAAAATAATGCCGGTGTTCGGCGGCGCCGGATGAAACGTCAGGTTGGACGGATTGCCGGTGTGCAAACCGGCACCGGAAATGGAAACGGATTTTGTAATCGTGTGTTGTTTTTCGAGCATTCCTCCTCCGTGTTAAAAAACAAACAGCAAAGAGCAAAAGGCAAAGAGCAAATTTGCAGCTTCAGGTACTCGACAAACCAAGATACTTTTTAATATGCTTTGCCAGCCGATCATCAATTTCTGTGTGTCGAGGAACAGGCTGTTTCTTGGCATTAGCTGGATTGAGATAAATATCATGCTTTGCTCCGTGCCGGTGCAGTACACAACCTGAAGCGACAAGCTCACGAATTAACTCGCTACGTTTCATACCAGAATTTCTTTGGTTTGATATTCAGCCGGCACCTCATCCATTGTCATCAGCAAATATGCATCTTTAATATTTTCCTCGAGTTCTTCCAGCGTTTCGCCCTGCGTCATGATTTCCGGAAGTTCGAGCAGTTTGCCCAGCCAGAACTTTTTTTCCTGCCAGTAAATTAGCGTCATTTTTTTATTCATGGCATTACTCCTTTACTTAACATTACGTTTCGGACTCATCAATTTTCCCCAACGCCTCCGGCGCGATTTGCGCCAGCGCCTTTTCCAGCGCGCGCACGCGTTTGAGCAGTTCGGGCAAACGCCGCCGCGCCGCTTCTTCGCGGCGCGCCAGGGTGTGTTCACGGGCGAGATAACCCCAGACGGTGAGCCCCGCCGGAATCGATTTGGAGACGCCAGCTCGCGCGCCAATCGTGACGTCGTCGCCGATTTCGATATGGCCGACGAGGCCGGCGTTTCCGGCAATCGTCACCCGGTTGCCGATTTTCGTGCTGCCGGAAACGCCGGTCTGCGCCGCGATCACCGTGTGTTCGCCGACTTCGACGTTGTGTGCGAGGTGAACGAGATTATCGAGTTTCGTGCCGCGGCGAATACGCGTCTCGCCAAACGTGCCGCGATCGATCGTGCAGTTGGCGCCGATTTCAACGCCGTCTTCGAGAATGACCGTGCCGAGGTGGGGAATTTTGTGATACACGCCCTCATGCTTGACGTAACCAAATCCGTCCGAGCCGATCACCGCGCCTGATTGAATGATGACGTCGTTGCCAAGTTGCACGCCATGCCCCACGTGTACGTGCGGAAAGAGCGCAACACGATGGCCGAGCTTTACGCCGCGGCCGATATAACACAACCCGCCGATGCGAACGTCATCGCCAATTTCACATTCCGGCTCCACAATCGCGTGGGGCCCGATGGTGATATTTTTGCCGCAACGCACGTTTTCACTAATAACCGCGCTGGGATGCACGCCGGTAAATGAGTCCTGCGGTTGAAAAAAAAATTGGGCGATTTGCAAAAAGGCGAAATACGGGTTGGCCACACGAATGAGGACGGCGCCGGTGGCCGGCGAGGCGGAGTAATTGCCATCCACCAGAACCGCGGCAGCCGGCGTCGTGACGATATGAGAAAAATAACGCGGCTGAGCGACGAACGTCAAGTCACCCGGCCGCGCTTGGTCAATCGGCGCGAGGCCCGTAATGATAACGGCGGCATCACCCTCGACGCGCCCCTGAATGACGCGCGCGATCTCTGCCGCCGTGAGTCGTAAGGAAGACACCATAAGCGGGCAAAAAAGCAAAACGGCAAAAAAAGCAAAAAAGAAATCCTGCTTCGCCTCTTTTTTGCCTTTTTTCTTTTTCGCTTTTTTCCTGTTTTAGTTCTTGGGTTTCGGCGTCGTCGGGCGTGGCGTCGTGCTCGCCGGTTTCGTGGCGACGCTTTTGTTGAGTTCTTCCAGAACCTTGTCAGTCAGGTCTGGCTGTGTGGCGCTGACGTGGAGAATATTGCCGTTGACCACGTCAAAAACATAATCAAATTTCTCCTCGGTGCCGATCTTTTTAATCGTCACATTGATTTTGTCGATAATCGGCTGCATCAGCTCGGCGCGTTTGGCGAACACCTCGCCCTGATTGCCCCATTTCTCCTGCTGAAATTGCTGCAACCGGATATTGAGATTTTCCAGTTCCGTTTGTTTCTCTTTCTTGCGCTCGTCGCTCAACAACAACGCCTGCGATTCGAGCTCTTCCAGCTTGGTTTGCAATTCCTGTTGCATGCTCTTGGCTTCATCTTCCCAGCGTTTATTGAGATCCTGGAGCTGCTTCTGGGCATCTTGCGCTTCTTTATATTTCTCGAGAATTTTTTGCGAATCAACATAACCCAGCTTCAGTTGCGCCAAAGCCGAATCGACGCCAGACAAAATAACCGTTGCTATACAGACACCCATCCAGGTTTTGAAATTTTTCACACCAACCTCCGTGATTGATAGTTTCAACATTTAAAGAATAGTTTACGGGTTAAATAGTACGTTTTAAAAACTGCGTCCAAAAACAAAGTGCGGTTTCCAGGCGCCAATGAGCCGGCCGGTAGTACGTCCGGCAGCGTCAAACTCGATGTTGTCAAAACCGTACGCATAATCAAAGCCGATAATGCCGAGCAGCGGCATAAAAACCCGCGCGCCAACGCCGGCCGAACGGCGCAGGCCGAGAATGCGCCCCTGCGCCACGTGGGTTTTCTCAAACGGATTGGCCGAAGAAAAATTGCGCCACGTGTTGCCGGTTTCAGCGAACAACAATCCAAACACCGTCGGATTGGGCGCAATCGGCACGCGCAATTCCAGGCCGAATTTCATCATCGTCAGATCGGCGCTCGTCAAACGGCCGCGCAACGGATCTTCATAACCGCGCAGCGGAATCGAATTGGACAGGCCTTCGCCGCCCATAAAAAAGTATTCGAGATACGGAATACGGCTATCGGCGGTGAGGCGATCCATGTAGCCCATTTGAAAATTGGTGAACCACACCAACCCGCCGATCGCCGGCATGAACCACTCTGCCTGCAAAATATGTTTGTAATAGCCGACATTGCCCTGCAACGGCCCGCCGGAGAGTTCCGTCGACAGCGAAACCTGCGACCCGGCGGTCGGAAACTCCGGACGGTTCAAACTATTACGGCTAAAAATGTGCGTAATCGAGCTCGACGTCAAATTACCCTCGTCAAAACCAAAGCGCTGGCGGGTTGCCGCGTCGGTCAAATTGCCGACAAAATCGCCATACTCGACCGTTTGCAAACGATAAACCCAGTCCGTGCGGAAATAATTATCCGGCCAGCGCAAACGCCGGCCAGCGCGAATCGAGCCGCCGCGGCTGCGCTGCGAAAATTCGTATCCGTAACCGGCGGCGCGTTTGGTGTCAAAAATATTCACGCCCGCCAGCGTCGGCGTATCAAACAGCCACGGCTCCGTGAAGCCGATCTGGAACGAGCGATAATACCGCCCAAAATTCCAATCCACCGACAGCTTCTGGCCGTTGCCGCGGAAATTGTTGAACGCCACGCCGATCGAGCCGATCAGCTTGTCGCGTTCGCTCCAACCGGCGCTCATATTGGCCGTGTCCGTCGATTTCTCCGTGACCTCCAGCGACACATCGACTTTCTCGTCGCTGATCGGTTGCACGTCGGGCTTGACGTCGGCGAAATAATTCAAGACGAACACTTCGCGCTGGCTGCGCATGAGCGCCTCGCGGCTGAACGTGTCGCCCGGCCGCAAATACAACTCGCGGCGAATCACTTTCTCTTTCGTCTTCGTATTGCCGGCAATGCGAATTTTATTGATCGTCACCGGGTTGCCTTCGGTGATGAGAAAGTGTAAATCGACTTTGCTGCTATCGACAGGTTTTTCGACCGGATTGACGGTCGCGAAAATATATCCCGAATCATAATACAAACTGCCCAGCCGCTCTGACACCGCCTTCTGCAATTTCTCGGAGCTGTAAACATCGCCGGTTTGAAACCCCAGCAGCGCCTCCAGCAGTTTATTCGGAAAAAGCTTGTTGCCTTCCCACGTGACTTTGCCGATGTAATATTTCGTGCCCTCATTCACCGTGATGTCGATGAACATATCTTTTTTATCGGCGCCGTAATACACCGAGTCGTGCAGAAATTCGGCGTCGCGATAACCCTGCGTGCGATAGAACTCCACCACCTGGTCGAGATCTTCGCGATATTTTTTCTCGTCAAAATCGCCGCCGCGCAACCACGAATCCTGCTTGGTCTTCTTCATCCGCTTGCGCAGCTTGCCGTCGTTAAACGCCAGATTGCCGTCAAAGTTAATCGCTTTGATCTGAACTTTGTTGCCTTCGGTGATTTTGAGCTTTAGATTCACCCGGCCGGTGTCCGCCGGCGCGGTCGTCGCCTCGATCTCGGCCAGCAGATAGCCTTTTTTCTCATAAACTTTTTTCAGCTTGCGCCGCACTTTCGCGAGATCGCCCGGGCTGAGCACCTGCCCTTTGAATAAATCGATTTCCTTCTCGAGCTCTTTTTTCTTGAATTTTTTATTGCCGTCGTATTCGATTTTATCAAGCCGCGGCGATTCTTCAACTTTGAGCGTGAGATAAACGCCATCTCCTGCTTCGCGATCCAGCAGCACCTGCACATCCTGAAACATGTTCAGGCTCCACAGTTGCCGGATGGCCGCTTGCACGTCTTCATTCGTCACCAGCTCGCCGAGCGACAGCCCGGAGCTCAGCTTGATAAAATTGGCGTCGGCGGTTTTGTTGCCTTCCACCGCGAGGCCGAGAATTCGGAATGACCGCTGGCGCTGTGCCAGCCCATTCTCAGCCGAACCCATCAGCAACAGCGCTAACAACGACAACATGAAAGTAACACGACGACGATTGTTTGGAAAACGCAAGTTTTCTCCCAACGATTTTACTCTCATTAAATCCTGCCTGACAGGCGTAGCAAAGCGCTCTGTCTGTGCTAAGTTAACCTAAAACGAATACAGTGAATATAAGGTAATAATTTTTTGGTCGAATGTAAAGCGATTTTTATTCGACCAATCTATAAAGTTAGACGCTGCAGCGGGGGGATTGGTTCTGTAAAATTTGCGGTGCGAGAGAATTGACGGGGTGAACAGAAAGCACGGTAGGCACTAACGCCGTCAAACTCAGAAAAAAATTCTGAAAGTTGGTAAAACTATTTTAATAAGTTCTTGTCACAATCCTTGTAATCAAGGCAAAATCTTCATACATTCTGCTTCCATTTTTGCTTGTGAAGGGCGATTTTTATTTAACGCCCGGAGTTAGGAAATTGACTCCGGTTTTGATTCGACACCCTGAGATAAACCGGCAACATGATTTCGCCGGCACCGCAACCTGACAAGGAGGTCAGCACCATGTTCAAATTCACGACCCGCATTTTTGACGTTCTGGAAATCACCCCGCCCTCTTCCCCGGTTTTGAAAGAAAATCTCGGCGACATTCTCGACGGCTCGGATAAATTGAACGCCGTGGTGGAAAGCCTCGACCCGGCCACCGGCGCTTATCGCATTTTGCTGCAGGGCAAGCTGCGGCCGACGCTTGAGGAAGATCGCAAAAATTAAAATGTGTGGGTTTCGTGTAACGTGTGACGGTGGGAAAACGGGGCGGTTGATCGGGGCACGTTACACGATTTTAGGCAAGACAGAACCCGCCCACAAACTCATTTTATGAAAACTGGCGGACAAAACGGCAAAACCTGAATCCGGCGTCAGAAATTTCCAAAATTCCGCACGCCGAATTCAGGCATAATCAGCATACCAAACGCTTATTTGCCAAAGCGATAGATAAATTTCAAAGACAGGCTGCTCAGATTGTCGTCAATAAAAAAATTGTCGCTCTCGCGATTGAGCTCGGTCAACACCTTGCCATTGTCAAAAAGTTTATCGCCTTTGCGGGTCAAAACATAATCCCGCAGCCGCCGGCTATAAACGAGATCGTAGGTGACGGCCA
>Ga0247727_10007908_pt1 | contig 19994 bp, 1 predicted proteins | sample WisWelCaveWW1625_FD_202498 | JGI IMG/M metagenome (GOLD analysis project Ga0247727, IMG submission 202498) | Biofilm microbial communities from Wishing Well Cave, Virginia, United States - WW16-25 | ecosystem: Environmental > Aquatic > Deep subsurface > Groundwater > Cave microbial mat | place... | reverse complement strand
AAGTTCCAGACTGCGCGGTCGTTCCCTTGCCAGCGCCAACTGTGACCTGGAGAGAAGGTGTCGTCGTTCATGTCTAACCAGCCGACTGTTCCGTTTTCGCCAGGGGGAACAATGGTTGCTCCTGAGGCTCCTGCGAGTGCGAGCACGTTGGCGAAGGGGAGTGTGCTGGTGTTGTAGCGGATGAAGATGCGTCCTCCTCCTCCTCCGCCTCCTGAGTCGTCTTGACCGAAGGCGGTTTCTGTTCCTCCTTTGCCTCCGCTTGCGACGATGATTCCGTTGCCTTCGATGATGTTCGTGATGATGTTGATGGTGCCTCCTGCGCCGCCGCCACCCCCGTGCTCGCCTGCGTCAATTAATGGGTTTGCGCTGACGCCGCTTGCGAAGATGGTGCCGTTGACTGTGAGGCGGTCTGCGATGATGAAGAGCGCGCCCCCGCCTGCTCCTCCGCTGTTGGTGGCGGTTCCACCACCGCCACCGCTTCCCAGCGTGAAGGGATTGAGCGCGCTGCCATAGAATGCGCTGTCGACTCCGCCACCGAGGCCTCCGTGGCCTCCGCCGGTTCCTCCGCCTCCTACGCCATTAGAGCTTGCTCGTCCTCCTGCTGGTCCGGTTCCGTTCGTCGCAACTGCTCCACCAGAGAAGCCAGTGCCGTTCAAGTTGATGAGTGCGCCGGTATGGATGGTGAGGTTTGTCGCAGTGATGTTGAGGATGGTGAGATTCATGATGACTGAATTATTGAAGAGGATGAGGTTGGTAGCGTTAATGGAGACATTGTTTGGCCTGTTGAGTGTGCGGCTTGTTACGGCGATCTCGGTCGTCATGACTGCATTCTGCATGATGAAGGTGGGCGTGCTGAAGTTGACGGTGCTGTCGTTGCTGCGCGTGGTGCTGTTCGTGATGTTGATGGTGGTGAAGTTCCAGACTGCGCGGTCGTTCCCTTGCCAGCGCCAACTGTGACCTGGAGAGAAGGTGTCGTCGTTCATGTCTAACCAGCCGACTGTTCCGTTTTCGCCAGGGGGAACAATGGTTGCTCCTGAGGTTCCTGCGCGTGCGAGCACGTTGGCGAAGGGGAGTGTGCTGGTGTTGTAGCGGATGAAGATGCGTCCTCCTCCGCCGCCTCCGCCTGAGTTGGGTCCTGCGGTTTCTGTTCCTCCTTTGCCTCCGCTTGCGTTGATGATTCCGTTGCCTTCGATGATGTTCGCGATGATGTTGATGGTGCCTCCTGCTCCGCCACCTCCACTAAACTCAGGGGCGCTAATTAATGGGTTTGCGTTGGCACCACCTGCGAAGATGGTGCCGTTGACTGTGAGACGGTCTGCGATGATGAAGAGCGCGCCCCCACCTGCTGCGCCAGCATTGGTGGCGGTTCCACCACCGCCACCGCTTCCCAGCGTACTGGGATTGAGCGCGCTGCCATAGAATGCGCTGCCGACTCCTCCACCGACGCCTCCGTGGCCTCCGCCGGTTCCTCCGCCTCCTACGCCGGTGGTGCTTGCTCGTCCTCCTGCTGGTCCGGTTCCGTTCGTCGCAACTGCTCCACCAGAGAAACCCCCTCCGGTCGCATCAATTCTTGTGCCATTCGCGACAACAAAATCAACTGCCTCGAACTGCACGGTCCTATTGCCCCCCACAGAATTGTTCACGATGATCGTCGTATTCGTGACAAACAGAATATTCTCACACGATGTGTTGCCTGAAGTGAAGATTGAGTTGTTCAGGAGTAATGTCGTGCAAGCCCCTCGCCTGGCACTCACCTTGCCGAACAAGAAATGAATCCTGAAAATCACGCCATCCAATCGCGTGGTCGCATTGCTCGTCGTGTTGATGAGATTAACTGCAGGAGAATCAGCAAGGACAAGCCTGCTCGCATTGCCAAGGGCGATCGTGCAATTCCTGAGCGTGAGATTCTCCACATTCTGCGCGAACACGCCATTACCCTGGACTCGTGTCGAATAATTAATCGTCCTCCCATTACAATCAATCGTTATGTTATCACCAACCACGGTGAAACACGTCCCACTGGCGTTCAGGTCTGTGTCGAGGACGAACGTGTGCGCGCTTTCATTTTCTTCCGTGTCAAGGATGCCGCAATCCGAAGCTGAAGTCGAGGAATATGTCGTGAACTGGGAAACCGTGTACGTGAGCGTTCCCTTGCTCTGGTTGAATGACGCCTGCGTGCAGCGTGGCGTCACGCAGTCGACGAACGAACCATCATCTTCAGGGTCGACACGCGCGCGTGCAGAAAGCGGCGAGAGGATGCTGAAGAACGTGAGGATCGCAGACCGGTTCAACTGTCTGCCGAGCGGGTGCGTGGAGTTCACGAATGTCGCATTCGGATTCAGGGTGACGACTTGGGCGAGATTCGTCGAGTTCGTGAACGCGACCAACGCAGTGTAATTGATCGTGCCGCTGTTCTCATCGATGAGCAAGGACGTGAACGATGCGACCGGTATGGTTGTGTTGCTGATATTGTTGTTCAACGCCTTCTCCAAGTGGAGTGCGGCTCGTGTCGCGCCAAAGGTGTTGTTGATGAATCTGTTGCCTGTCGAACCGAACACATAGATCGCGTCAGAACCCTGCGCGGTCGCATTGAGCGTGTTGTTCGTGATGAGATTGTCACGCGCTCCACTGTCAATCATGACCGCGTGACCTGCCCGGTCACCGGTCGTGTTGATCCTGTTCAGGATGATGGTGCTGTTGATGACATCAAAGAAGACGCCTTCACTGTCATTGCTGTCGCTGATGATGTTGTTGTTCCTGATCGTGATGTTCGTCGGACGCGGGCTCGCGCCATCGTACGAGAAGCTCACGAGCTTGAAGCCGTTGTCCTCGTCCTTGCCGCCGCCTGCGACCTGGCACGTCACGTTGTTGGTCGCATTCACGAATGCGCTTGAGGGGATGTCTGCGCTGACGAACGTCCCGCAGTTGTTGCTGGTCGAGAAGCTGATGATGGTCGCGTTGTTCACCGTGCAGATGACGTTCTCGCCGCCGATGACCTGGATCCTGCCGCCGGTCGCTGCATCAGCCGCAGTCAGGTTGAAGCTCAATACGGTGTCTGTCTTGAAGCCCTCGCCATCAGTGCAGCCTGCTTGGCCGAAGAACGCGCAATCAACGCCCGGCGTCGTGAAGCACGTCTTGCACGTGTTCACATTCGACGTCCCGTTCGCGCAGAACGGGCTGTTGATGTCGCCATTGTTCTTCACCAGCTGCGTGCGGAACGTTCCCATGCTCGTCGTCCCAAGGCCGGTCGCGTGGACCGCATCATTCTCAGCACTGCCGTTCGAGAAGATCGTGTTGTTCTCGATCCGCGCGCCAGTGCCATTGAAGATGCCCACACCGTGATTCCGCGAACCATTCGCGCTTCCTTTGCGGATAATGCAATTCCTGACTGTGGCGTTCTCGACACTCGTGATGTTCACACCAATCGTGTCGTTCGCGATGCCTGTGCCATAGGTGATGGTGAAGCCAGCGCAGTTCAGCTCAATGTTGCTCGCGCCGAACGTGATGCATGAGCCGACCGAGCCCAGATTCTGCACGAGCGTCGTGCTCGTGTTCATGGTCTGGCAATTCGCGACTCCGGTGACCACGGTCGTGTTCTGCGTGGTGCTCGCATTGAATATCGCGCTGTTCACGTTCTGGAAGCTGATGTTTGCCGAATTGTTGAGCCGCGTGCCATTCGCAACGCTTGTGACCTGCACTGAGATGTTTGTGACGAATGCAGTGTCTGCCGTGAGATTGCCTGCTACAAAGGTGTTGTTGGTTCCCGAGACTGGTGGCGGCTGCGAGCTCACGAAGATCGTCTGATTCGGATAGAAGTCGGTCAGCGTGATGTTATATGCGTCGCCGAGCGTCGTGTTGACGATGATGCTGTAGTTCAGGATTTCGCCTGCGACCACAGGGTCAGGAGTGTCATTCTTCGCGATCCTGACCAAGAGCTGGTTGAGCAAGGTCGTGTTCTCGGTCACGTTCAGCATGAACACCGCGCCCGTACTGTTCTGGAACGAGATGTTCACGGTGTTGTTGATGCGCGTGTTGTTCGCCGCAGGCAGCACGAACACCGTGATGTTGAGCATCACGGATTGACCCTCGCTCAGGTTTCCCAGCACGAATGTGTCATTGGTTCCTGGAACTGGCGGCGGTTGGGACGTGTTGAACACGACCTGCGGCGGATACTGCTCGGTCAGCGTGATGTTGCTCGCATTGTTGATGGTCACGTTCACGATGATGGTATAATTGAGGAATCGCGTGACATTCACCGGGTCAGGGAAGTCAAGCTTTCTCACTGAAACGTTCAATCCGCCATCTGCGGTGGCATACATCGTGAAGCGCGTCACATTGAACACGAACACGCCACCAACAAAGCTGATCTCTGTGCATATATCTGGTGGGCAGGGCACGAACTGGTTGCTGTTCGAGAAGTCCACGACCGGCACAGGATCGCCGAAACCGATATTCCTCAGCGTGATCTCTGCAGACGTGTTCAGGAACGGCACGAGCGAGCTGTTCACGAACACCTTGTTCAGCGTGATGTTGAGCCTTGACCTCAGCACGCTCTGCGAGCCGCTCATCGTGAAGTTGAAATAACGGATGCTGCCGTTCGGGTGCAAGAACGTCGTGTTCGTGAAGTTATGCACGCTGCCATCGGACGTGATCCAGTCGCCTGAGCTCAGGATGATGGTATTGTTGAAGACATTGTTTGCCGAGCTGACGAACTGAACACCAACGCTTGATGTCCCTGTAGTCGTTATATTGTTGCCTTCGAAATAGTTTTGGTTCCCTGAAGTCGTCAGTGCGATTCCCACATCCGTGGTCCCATTGGTCACGATTGTGTTATTGATGACACGGTTGTCAAGAGCAGTACTCAGCAAGTGGATGCCAAACCCTCCACTCGCGATTTGGAGGGTGATGTTGTTGTTCGCAAAAGTGTTATTATTGTTCGTGGTCTCGATTGCGATGCCATTCTGGTTCGAGGTACCGATCACGGTCATGACGTTGAATGTGACATTATTACTATGGCTGCCTCCTGAGAACCCGAAATAGACTCCTGAATTACCTGTGCCAGTGGTGATGCTGGTTATGTTGTTCTGCGTGACGGTATTATTCTGGGCAGAACCCTCCAGATTCACCCCTGCGACCGTGGTCGTACTGGTGCTCGTGATAGAATTATTCGCGATGACATTGCCTGTCACGCTCGTAACGACATGTACTCCATGATTGGTTGCAGTCGTGATCGGACCGCTCCTCACGACATTGCCACTGACAAAATTGTTATTCGAACTGCTCTCGATGCGGATGCCCACATTGAGGGTCGAACCTCCACTCGTGTTCACGAAGTTGTTCGTCACATTGGTGAGATTCACGCCGGTCAAGAGATAGATGCCGTGATTCGTCCCTGACGTGCCAGTCGTGCTGATCGTGTTGTTCGTGATCGTGTTCCGCGCTGCCGTGCTGACCCTGATGCCGAAGTTCGTCAGCGTGCCTTGCGTCGTGATAGTGTTGTTCGCGATAAGATTGCCTGAGGCATTCGCTAATAGGAGGATGCCGAAATTGTCATCTGCTGAACCATTCGTGCGGATGGTGTTGCCCGCGACAAATTGGCCATGCGCATCCTGGATGATGATGCCGTGATTGTTCCTCGTGCCGTTCGTGAAGATGAGGTTGCCGCTCGCATTGTTCCCGGTGGCATTGAAGAAGATGCCGATGCCGCGATTGCCGTCGATGGTGCCTTGGGTGCGGAGCGTGTCGTTCAGGATCCTGTTCCTATGTGCATTGCTCGCAATCCATACCGCCGTGCTTTCCGTCGTGCCGTTCGTGAAGATGGTGTTATTGATGATGAGGCTATCATTGACGCCGGTGAAGTTGATGCCCAGGCCGCCTGCGCCTGACGCGTTGATGTCGCGGACGAAACAATCCCTCACGGTCAGGTTCGTCTGCCTGAATGCGAACACACCAAAGCTCTGATTGGAACCGTTCCTGCCATAAAAGATGCTGAACCCTGCGCAGTTCAGCTCGACATTGCTCGCATTGATCGTGATGCAGGTCGTATTCGAGGTGATGCTCTGGATTAATGTCGTGCTCGTGTTGATCGTGATCGGGCACGACGCAACAGACTCGGTCCCATTGGTGCTGTACGTCGTGAACTGCGTCACATTGAAGAGGAAGTTAGCTCCGTTCATGCTGATTTCCTGACAGATGCTTGCCGGACAATCAATGAACGTTCCATCGTCCTCGAAGTCGACAATGGGCGCAGGATCAACAAACACACTGCTGCGCATGAGGATCTGTGCAGAACGGTTGAACGCAGGAGCAGCAGTCGAGTTCACGAATACCCTATTCTCGCTGATGCGCACCACATCACTCAGCTTGATTGCCGTAGTGAAATTGATCGCTTGCGTGTAGTTGATGCTTCCCGCAACCAGTGACGTGTTCTCCAGGAGCGCATTCGGCGGTATGAATGAGTCATTGAACGTGTTGTTCAGGCTGTCCTGCACCCACATCGAGATAGCGTTATTCGTGAAGTTATTCCGCGTGAAATTGTTGTCGCGCGAGATGTTGATGAGCAGTGCGATCGTGTTGTTCCTGAACACATTGTTCCTGACGCGCGAGAATGTCGTGTTGAACACATCCAAGCCGATCGTGTTGTTCTCGAACGTGCTATCCTCTATGGTCAGATCGGTCGGGTCAGCAAAGACCCCGATGGAGAAGTTGATGAGGTTGCAGCTCTTGATGGTCACATTGTTGCGCATCGTCAGCTTCACGCCCTGCCCTGTCCCATTGCCGGTGATGTTGAAGCCATTGCAATCGAGGAGGATGTTATGCGTGGCGATCGTGATGCAGCTCCCATTGCTGCGTAGATTCTGCGTTATGTTCGCGCTGCCGTTGAGCACGATCGGGCACGCGGTGATATTGGTCACGAATCCCGCGATCGCTTCCTCGATCACGACCTCGTTGCTGAGCACCGTCGTCCCTTCAGGAATATCCGTATTGTCATCCGGCGTGACCGCGACGGTCCAGATATCGCCTGCCTGTGTCTCTTGCGCGACAATCGTGTCCAGGGCCCTGCTCGCATTGCCTCGGTGGAAGTTCAGCGCGATCTGCTCAGGGGAGAGCGAGCGGTTGTACACGTGTAATTCATCGATCGTTCCGTTGAATGTTTGGCTATCGAAAGCGCCTCCGTTTCTCTTCAGCCTGCCTATTGCCGAGTGAATCAAGTTCGCGAATGTGCCATTGAGCACCATCGTGAATGATTGGCTCGTGGTATTGATGTAGAATGTAAAATTAGTTCCTTGCTTGGTCATGGCAACATAATGCCAAACGCCTGCGGAAACATTCGCAAGCGTCGATGCGGTGCTTTGCAGGACATTTGCGTCATTTCTGCTGAAAAAGGCGAAGCTACCATTTGCGCCCATTGCGAAAGTGAATGTGGGGAAGGAATTCGCGGTCGTTCCTTCAGAGAAAATAATGCCGTCCGGAGGAATTGATGCAGGTTTAATCCATGCCTCGATCGTGAAATTATCGCTCGGCTTGATGACTGCCGCGCCTATCGAGATGAGATCATCCCTGCCGTCAAAGACATATGCGCCTCCTACCATGCCTGAAAGGTTCCAGAGCGAAGCGTTCGCCGCGGTACCATTGCCCAGCGTGCCATTGTTCTGGAACGTGCCATAATCACGGACTGCACGCGCTGCCACGCTCGTGACATTGGTCTCGAACGGCATGTTCAGCACGGCGATGCTCGTGCCGTTCCTGCGCCAGTCAGTGATGTTCTGTACCGGTTGGTCAAGATCGGTCGCGTTGATGATGAACACGGTCAAGTTCTGGTTGGTATCGTTCGTGAACGGATTCGTTGTGTTCAAGATGACTTGTTGGATCGAAGGAGTGCTGTTCGTGATGGTCAGGTTGTCGCTGAAGACCGTTGTCCCATCGGTATTCGGCTGATTGTCATTCGGCGTGACTGCGACCTGCCATATCTCTCCAGTCTGCGTCTCTTCCTTGACGATGGTCTGGAGATGGCGGCTCGCATTCTCTTCTTGATAGATCTGCGCGATCTGCGCGTTGCTCAGCGTGCGATTGTAGATCCTGACCTCATCGATGGAACCGTTGAAGAATGCGGTAGGAGCTCCGTTCGCGGCACCGATGAGCAATGCGCGTCCTGAATTGAAGATATTCGCGTTGGCATTGTTCGTCGTGCTCAGGTTCCTGAAGACGCCATTGACATGCATCGTGACGTCTGTCGTCGAGGTCTGGCTGAACGTGATGACGACATGGTTCCAGTCATTCACGATAAAGGCCGTTGTCGCGTTGATCGCATTGAGGAACGTGTTGCTTCCTGTCGTGGAGAGCTCGATGCAGAAGAATCCAGAACCACAGCCTGCGCCGCCGGTATTGAACTGGATGAGATATGCTGCGTTCGATGCCGACGTGGTGCGCTTATTCAAGATCGGCCCTGCCGCAAACACCGTGCGCGGCTTGAGCCAGAACGACCACGTCACATTATCAGACACGTCCATGCTTCCGCTGTCTGAGATATTGATGTAATCATTTAACCCGTCAAAGACATAATGGCCGCCGGGCTTGCCTGAATTATTCCATACCGGAACCTCGCCAGACGTGCCTGCGCCAAATGTGCCATTGTTCGCGAAGCTGCTGTAATCCCGTATCGCGCCCGTGGTCGTGAGGCTGGTATTGGTCTCGAACGGCAGGTTCAGGACTGCTATGCTGAGATTATTCTTGCGCCAGTCAGTGATGTTCCTGACTGTCTCGTTGTCAGGATCAGTCGCGTTGATGACGTGTACGATCAAGTTCTGATCAGTGCTGTTCGATGTGATGCTTGTCGTGTTCAGGATGACTTGCGCGATGCTGGGCTGCACGGTCTGCAAAATCGTCACGCTATTGCTGATGACCGCATCACCGTCAGTATTCGGCTGGTTGTCATTCGGCGTGACCGCGACGCTCCAGTTATCGCCATTGATCGTCTCATCGCTCTGGATTCGGGTGATGTGCCGGCTCGCATTCTCTTCCTGATAGATCTGCGCGATCTGCGCGTTGCTCAGCGTGCGATTGTAAATCCTGACCTCGTCGATCGAGCCGTTCAAGAATCCTGCGAGACCTGCGCTGTTGCCCACACCGATCATCAATGCCTGCCCTGAATTGAAGATGTTCGCATTGGCGTTATTCGTCGTCGTGAGATTGCGCATGATGTTATTCACGAAGAACGTGACGTCAATCGGTTCGTCCTTGTCAAATCTGATCGCGACATGATTCCAGTCATTCAGTGTGAAGGCAGCGGTCGCGTTGATCGCATTGACGAACACGTTGCTGCCGGTCGAGGAAAGCTCGATGCAGAAGAACCCTGCAGTGCAACCAGCACCGCCTGTATTGAACGCGATCGCATACGCTGCATCAGCGGCTGAAGAGCTGCGCTTGTTCAAGAACGTGAGTGCACTCGTCAGCGAGGCAGGCTTGACCCAGAACGACCATGTCACGTCATCAGCGATGTCCAGGCTGTTGTTCTCGGTGACGTTGATCAGGTCATCAATGCCGTCGAGTATGTAATATCCGCCCATAATGCCTGAATTATTCCAGAGCGGCATCCGCGCAGACGTCCGCCCGCCTAATGTCGCATTATTCGCAAAGGTGCTATAATCATGCACGGCATCAGTCGCATTGATGCTCACATTCGTCTCAAAGGGCAAGTTCACGACCGCGATCGAAAGATCATTCCTGCGCCAATCAGTGATGTTCCTGATCGTGTCATTATTCGGGTCTGTCGCGTTGACGGTGAACACCACCAGGTCATTGGTGGTATCATTCTTCAACGGATTCGTGGTATTCAGGATGACGTCGCTGACCATCGGAGCATAGGAAAGGATGGTCACGTTATTGCTGAACACCGTATCGCCATCAGTGTTCGGCTGGTTGTCATTCGGCGTCACCGCGACACTCCAGATATCACCCGGATGCGTCTCCTCTGCCACGATGGTTGCCGAGCGGCGGCTCGCGTTCCCTGCGACGAAAAGCTCGAGGACCTGCTCTCCGGAAAGCGCCTGGTTGAACAGGAGCACTTCATCAAGGGTGCCATCGAAATTTTGCGGGCTGCCTGAGCTCAACGAACCGATCCGCAGATCAAAGTCATTGCTCACATTGGCCGCAGAGGTTTCTTGCGTCGTCGATCGCAACGTGCCATTGACGTACAATTGCAGCACATTGCTCCTGCGCACGCCCACGATGTGATAATACCGTCCGGTCACGAAATTCGATGTCGCAAGACGCGCGTGCACGTTCGGGCCAGCACCGCCGGTGATCTCGCGCGTCTCCCAACCGATCCCTGCAGGGCTGCACGCATCGCAGATATTGAACACCCATCCGCGGTAGGTCGTGCTGCCGGTGAATGAATCTTTCGTGATGAATCCGTTCGAGACTGATGTCAAGTCGTCGAACTTCACCCAGAGCGCGACAGTGAAATCGCCGCGCCCAAAGTTCAAGGAATTCGCATTCGACACATTCAGGAAGTCATCCGCGCCGTCAAAGACATATGCTCCACCGATGCGGCCTGAATTATTCCAGAAAGGCGCTGTTCCTGCAACGCCACCGCCCCGCGTGCCGTTGTTGCCAAAGGTGCCATAATCCTTGATCGCCCCAATACTCAGGCTGATAGTCTGGTTTGTCTCGAACGGCATGTTCAAGACCGCAATGCTCACATTGTTCCTGCGCCAATCGGTGATGTTCTGCACTGGTTGTCCGTCAGGATCTGTCGCGTTGATGATGAATACGGTCAAGTTAACGGTCGTGTCATTGACCGCAGGATTGGTCGTGTTCAAGATGACCTGCGTGACGGTGGGAACCACAGTGGTCGTGAATTCCTGCGTTCCTAGATCTGGCTCCGGCAGCTGGACTTGCTCTTCAGGCAAAGGCTCTTGCGCAGGTTGCGTTGACTGTTCAGATACAGGTTCTGGCACCGGCAATGGTGCTGCGGTAAACGGTTCAGCAGCAGTCACGGTCATCCGGACAGGCACGCGCACGATGTTGATCCCATCACTCACCACGACCGTCAGCGTGCGTTCGCCCACAAAGTCAGGTGCTGGCGTGAGTGTCAGGATGCTGCCGCTCACGCTCACCGCGATCTGGTCCTCCTCGCCAGCAAGGAATGTCAACACATCATTCTCCGGATCGCTGAAATACTGCGCGAGATCAATCGTCAAGGCACTGCCTTGAGGCGTGCTCAGGGCGGTACTATCATATCGTGGTGGCTCATTGACTTGGGCGCCGAACTCGTCCACAGCCCTGCCGGTGATTCCTGCACTGAAATCAAGGACGCCGAAGCTCGTGAAGAGCACTCCGAGCGCGATGAGCCCTGCTACGAGGACAATGCCGATAAGGGTGCGTTCAGTGAGTCTCATCGCTTCTCACCCGTCCAATAATGGAGCTTGGCCATGCCGACTTCACGGATGCGGATGAGCTGCGCGCCCTTGAGCTCAGCCAGCGCGACCGCGACGGTATTGCGAGAAATCTTCAGGATTCCAGCGATCTCAGTAATCGTGAGACCGTCAGTATTCCTCTTGAGCAGGTCAATGACGAGCTCTTTTTTCGCTAATCTCATTTTGAGCAATATTGATAAGCATTATTGCACAAATTGTGGAAGAAGAGTATTTAAACATATCGGATTCTGACTCTCCCCAACGACTTGCACCACCCCCCAACGCAATCACCCTACTTTTTCTTCAACCTCCTCAATGTCCTGTTGAATTCCTCCAATATCTGAGCGTTTTTCTCTGCCGCAGCCAATGCCTTGCCCAAGTTCGGCTTGGTGATCTTCTTCGGCTCCTTGATCGGGCGTTCGACCTTCGGAATCGGCTTCTTGATGATGTATTTGATCTTGGGCAGTACGGGCTTCACTTGCTTGATCTTCACGCGTTGTACGTTCTGCCTGACTTGCATAGGGGGTCTTCGCGGTGGCATCGGGATTTCCTCGGCCTTCTTGAGATGTTTCTGCAATTCCTTGATTTTCCTCGGCAAATACGTCTGCTGCCGCCTATTCAAGATGTTCAAGGCAGACGTCAAAACCACCATCATGATGACAAATGCGATGTACTCGAATGGCAAGAATGTCTTGCACAGGACGTATTGGATGATCAGCATGGCCAATGTTAGGATCAGCATCGCCGCAACAACCGCCTGCAATGGCTTATTGCCCTCTGCTGCCCGCGCCGTAAGCACCAAGTGCACGATGATCAGCACCGCAAGTAGGATTAACAAACCATCAATGATGAATGGCAATATCTTGCACAGATCAATCGGTTGGCGTGGTTGTTCAATCACTGGTTCAACCGCAGGAGTGGCTTCAGATGCAACCACTGGTTGTTGCTCGGCAGGCGCTTGTTCAACAACAGGCATCGCAACGCATGCTTGTTGCGTCACAGGCAGGTATGTTGTCGTATTGCACTGGTTCAAATCAATGCATAAGCGCGTTTGTTTGCCATCACCGCACGCATCCCAACCCTCGCACACCCAAGTCTCTACGCAGGCAGTCGGTGCTTCCACTTCAGGCGAGGCGATCTCAACGCCAATTCTGCCACCGCCGCCTCCACCACCTCCTGCTGCGGCAGGCGGCACTACCGGAGCTCCGGTGACGTTCTCAACTGTTGTCTGCTCAGTGTCAAAGACGCTGAGTAATGCGCCTGTCTCGTTCCTGAACGTCACGTTCGCGGTGTTGTTGATGATCGTGCCGTTCGCGATCTGCCCGACAGTCACGGTGATGTTGACGATTACCGTCTGACCTGCAGTCAGGTTGCCCAATATGAACGTGTTGTTCGTTCCTGAGAGCGGCGTTGGGGACGCACTGCTGAAGATGACCTGCGCAGGGTAGGTGTCGTTGACCGTGACATTGAATGCAGTGCCATTGCCTGTACTGCTTACGGTAATGGTGTAACTCAGTGTGCTGCCGTTTTCCACAGGATCAGGCGAGTCTGCCTTGGAAACGCTGATGTTTGTGACGTTGAATAGCGGCGGGTTCAGCACAGTGGTGCTTTGCGTGGCAATCGTGCTGAGTAATGCGCCGGTCTCATTGTTGAACGTCACGTTCGCCGTGTTGTTGAGGATTGTGTTGTTGCTGACGTTCAGCACGAGTAGGCTGATGTTGATGCTGATGTTTGTTCCTGGTGTGAGGTTGCCCAGGATGAACGTGTTGTTCGTGCCTGCAAGTGGGCTTGGTTGTGCGGCGAGGAAGATCACTTGTGGAGGGTAGGTGTCGTTGACCGTGACATTGTATGCAGTTCCATTGCCTGTGCTGCTCACATTGATCTGGTAGGTAAGATTCGTGCTCGCGTTGACAGGATCAGGACGGTCAATCTTCGTGATGCTCACGTTGCTTAGGTTGAACAAGGGTATGATTGTCAGGTTTTGGACGGTTGTGTTCTGTGTCGCGATCGCGCTCAAGGACGCTCCGGTCTCATTGTTGAACGTCACGTTCGCCGTGTTGTTGAGGATTGTGTTGTTGCTGACGTTCAGCACGAGCAGGGTGATGTTGATGCTGATGTTTGTTCCTGGCGTGAGGTTGCCCAGGATGAACGTGTTGTTCGTCCCTGAAACAGGTGCAGGAGACGCTGCCAAGAAGATGATCTGGCCAGGATACGTATCATTCACGGTCACATTGAATGCGGTCCCATTGCCGGTGCCGCTCACATTGATCTGGTAGGTCAGGTTGCTGCTTGCATTGACCGGGTCAGGACGGTCTGTCTTGGTGATGCTCACGTTCGATACATTCAGCACCGGCGGGTTGAGCACAGTCGTGCTCTCGGTCACGTTCGCGGTGATGCTGCTGCCGGTGTTGTTTTGGAAGGTGGTGTTCACGGTGTTGTTGATGAGCGTGCCATTTGTCACGTTGCGGACGAACACCGAGATGTTCACCACGCGTGCCTGTCCGCTCGTGAGGTTGCCGAGAATGAATGTGTTGTTCGTTCCTGCAAGCGGTGTTGGAGATGCGCTGATGAAGATGACTTGCGGCGGGTATGTCTCTGTCAGCGTGATGTTGCTCGCATTTGTCGAATCGGTGTTGTTGACGATGACTGTGTAATTGAGCACGCTGCTGGCATTGACCGGATCAGGAGCATCGGTCTTCGTCAAGGTGATGTTCACATTCCCTTCTATCGATGAGTAGGTGGTGAACTGCGTCACATTGAAGATGAATACTCCTCCACTGAAGCTGACCTCTTGGCAGATGCTCGCCGGGCAGTTGACGAACGCGCCGTCATCATCGAAGTCGACCTGTGCTGTGGGGTCAGTGAAGCTGATGTTGCGCAGCGTGATCTGCGCAGACTGATTCAGGAATGTCAAGTTGATGGTGTTCAGGAATGCGCGGTTGATCGAGATGTTGAGCCGCGTCCTGTTGATGTCCTGCGCGCCGTTCAGCGTGAAATTGTTGAAGATGCGGATGCTGCCATTGCCGGTCACAAACGTGGTGTTCGTGAAGTTGTTGCTGAGGCTTGCCGAGGCAGAACTGATCCATTGGACTGGTTCGTGGAGGATGGTGTTGTTGAACGTGACGTTGCCGGTGGTGGAGATGATGAAGATTGCGTAGCTGGCGTCACCGTTTGCGGTGATGTTGTTGAAATTGAAGCGGTCATTCTTTGCGCGTTCCAATCGTATTCCCATGTTGACGGTGGTGCCGTCTGTGCTGATCCTGTTGTTCGTGATGATGTTGTTCTTGCCGATACCTGCAGAGGTGGGAATAATGTAGATGCCGTCGTTGTTGGAGGAAGTGCCGTTGGTGCTGATGTTGTTGTTCGTGATTGTGTTGTTCTCTGAGGTTTGGATGATGATGCCATCGTTGTCGCCGCCGCCATTGGTGAGGATTGTGTTGCCCTGCACCAAAGCGCCCGCGCTTGGCCCGTCCAGCCAGATGCCATATGCGATCGTGGGGGTCGCGTCTGTCGCGGTCGTGTTGATGATGTTGTTCTCGATGATGGTGCCGCGTCCCTCGTCAACAAAGAAGCCCTGGTTGTCGCTTGTTCCGCGCGTGGTGATCGCGTTCCGCGTGATGTTGTTCGTCAACGGCGTGCTCGTTACCAGCTGGACGCCGATGTTGCTTATGCTTGATCCGCTTGTCACGATGGAGTTATTGCTTACGGTGTTATTGTGCGAGGCCGCAATGTTGATGCCGATGTTGAATGATGTGCCGTTCGTGCGGATGGTGTTGCCGGTGATATTGTTGTTATTCGCACCCGACGCGATGCTCAGGCCGTGGTTGCTTGCGGCCGTGCCGCGCGTGAAGATGGTGTTGTTTACCACCTGCGTCCTGTTCGTGTTCTCGAGGCGGATGCCGAAATTGCTGCTTGTGCCGTTCGTGAGCAGGGTGTTGTTCAGGATCAGGCTATTCGTGACGTTCGTGAAGTTGATGGCAATGCCTTGCGTGCCTGACGCGTTGATGTCGCGGATGAGGCAGTTCTGGACGGTCACGTTGTTCCGGTTTGCCGCGAGCACTCCGAAGTCCAGATTACTGCCGTTGCTGTTGTAGAAGATGCTGAAGCCAGCGCAATCCAGGAAGATGCTGTTGTTGCCGAACGTGATGCAGCTCGTGTTGCTGGTGAGGTTCTGCGTCAGCGTCGTGCTCGTGTTGATCGTGACCGGGCAGCCGGTGATGTTGAACTGGGCTTGCGCGGCAACCGTGACCACGGTCGTCTGTTCAGTCACGTTCGCGGTGATGATGCTGCCACTGCTGTTCTGGAACGTGATGTTTGCCGTATTATTGATGACTGTGCCGTTGCTCACGTTGATGACGAAGACGCTGATGTTGATAGAGACTGTTTGTGGCGCGGTGATATTGCCGATGATGAAGGTGTTGTTCGTGCCCGTGATCGGTGTCGGTGATGCGCTCTGGAAGATGACTTGGCTTGGGTAGATATCTGTCAGCGTGATGTTGCTTGCGTTTCCTGAAATCACGGTGATGTTGATCGTGTAATTGAGGAAGCTGCTCGCATTCACCGGATCCATTGAGTCGGTCTTGTTCAGCGAGATGTTTATTCCGCCAAGAGAGTATGTGGTGAAGCTGCTCACATTAAGCACGAAAGTGCCGCCGCTGAAGCTCACGATGATGCACCTCGGTGAAGAGCAGCCGACTGCGATTCCGTCATCTTCAGGATCCACAAGCGGTGTCGCATCAGGGGCAGTGATGCCGAAGAGCGTGATGATCGCCGTCGTATTCAGGAAGCTCAGGTTGGTGCTGTTGAGGAAGGCACGGTTGGAGGAGATGTTCAGCACCTGGTGCACGATGTCACGCGAACCGTTCACCACGAACAGGCCGGGGAAACGGATGCTGCCGTTCGGCATGACCAAGCTCGTATTCGTGAAGTTGCTGTTCAGATTGCTCCCGCTGGAATTGATCCATTCTGCAGGATCAAAGAGGATGGTGTTGTTGAAGAACGAACCGTTCGAATTCACGATGGAGATGCCAAAGCTCTGCGTTCCATTGGCAGTGACGTTGTTGAAATTGAAACGATTATTGAGCGATCGAGTAATGATGCGGATGCCATACGTCGTGCTTATCCCGCGAGCAATGATCGCATTGCTCGTGATGGTGTTATCTGACGCGTTCGTGTCCAGGATGATGCCGTAATTGCTATGGTTGCCGGTCACGGTGATGTTGTTTCCAGTGATGTTGTTGTTGACGTTGTCCAAGAAGAAGTAAATGCCCACGCTGAGGTTGCCCCTGGTCAGTACCGTGATGGTATTATTTGCCACGAGGTTGTTGCTCGAATTCAATTGGAACAATATGCCGATATTCTCAAACACGGTCGTTGCCTGAGCGCTCACGATCACAGTGTTGTTCGCGATCACGTTGTTGCGTGAATCGCTCAGGAGGAATCCATCAGTGGCATTCACACTGGTCGCATTGATCACGTTATTCGTCATGATGTTCCCGAAGGAGTTCGTGAACATGCTGAAGCCGCGACTATCGCCATTCGTGGCTCCTGTCGTGATGATATTGCCGGTGAGATTGTTGTTGCTCGCGTTGAAGAAGCGAATGCCGTGATTCACCGTGGTGCCGCTGGTATTGATGACATTGCCCGTGACCGTCGTGCGTGAAACGTTTGAGCTCAGGAAGACACCGGTATTGCCGCTTGATGACCCGCCGCTTCTGATGATGTTATTGCTGATGGTGTTGTTATTGGAGAAGATCTGGATGAGGATGCCATGGTTGAGCGTGGTACCGTTGGTGGCAATGGTGTTGCTGGTGACAATGTTATTGTTGCTGTCATTGGTGATATCGATGCCGAAATTGCTGCTCGTCCCGCCGGTGCTGATCGTGTTGTTCGCAATGGTGCTGTTGTCCGCGAACCGGATGAGGCGGACGCCGTCGTTGTTGGTTGTTCCGTTGGTGACGATGGTGTTGCCGCTAATGAGGTTCTTGCTCGAGTTGAATGCATTGATGCCTAAGTTGCTGCCCGCGCTTCCGGTCGTCCTGATATTGTTGTTCATGATTGTATTGTTGTCCGCAAGATCGAGAAGACGGATTCCTCGGTTGGATGAGGTGCCATTGGTCGTGATGGTGTTGCCCATGATGGTGTTGTTGAAAGCGATGCCGAACAGCGTGATGCCATTGTTGTCGCTCGCACTCCCCCTTGTCGTGATTGTGTTGTTCGCGATGGTGTTGTTATGCGCATTATTTTCCAAAATGATGCCTTCGCTGAAGTTGGTTCCGTTGGTGAGAATGGTATTGTTTATGATCCGGCTGTCATTCATCGTCATACGGATGCCAATGTCGCTTGCGCCTGACGCGTTGATATCACGGATGAAACAATCCCTGACGGTCACGTTCCTCTGATTCGTGGCCTGAACGCCGTTATCAAAGTCTCCACCAAGCCCATTGAAGAATATCGAGAAGCCAGCGCAATCCAGGAAGATGCTGTTGTTGCCGAGCGTGATGCAGCTCGTGTTGCTGCTCAGGTTCTGCGTCAGCGTCGTGCTCGTGTTTATCGTGACCGGACAGGATGTGATGTTGACCTGAGCTTGTACGATGACGGTCGTGCTTTCGGTCACGTTCGCAGTAAAGATGCTTCCGGTGCTGTTCTGGAAGGTGATGTTCGCCGTGTTGTTGATGATGGTGTTGTTGTTTAGGCTGCTCAGCACGGTGACGCTGATGTTCACCAGCACTGCCCTCCCTTCAGTCAGGTTGCCGATGATGAACGTGTTGTTCGTGCCCGTGATCGGCGTGGGCTGCGCGCTCACGAACACGACCTGGTTCGGGTAGCTGTCGGTGAGCGTGATATTGCTCGCGTTGTTCGCGGTCACGTTGATGATGACCGTGTAGTTCAGCGTGCTGCCTGCATTGACCGGGTCAGGGCTGTCGAGCTTGGTGAGCGTGATGTTCAATCCGCCTTCGGTAGAGCCAAAGGTCGTGAACTGCGTGACGTTGAATACGAAAACACCATTCGTGAAGCTCAGCTCAGTGCAGATCGTTGGCGGGCAATCGATGAACGTGACATCATTGAACGCCACGATCGGCTTCGGGTCATTTGCAGAAATACCGAACAGCGTGATGTTCGCAGAGACGTTCAGACCGCTCATGGCGGTCGAATTCACAAAGGCCCTGTTGATTCCCAAGCGCGTATTGCGGCTCAGGTTGCCGGTCGTAGCTGAGAAGCTCGACCACGCAATTTTTGCCGTAGAGAGGTTCTCCAAAGTCATTCGTGTGCCGCTCATGAACAAGGTATTGTTGTCCTCAAAGAGTCCTCCGTGGATCAACACAAACCTGCTATTGAGCTCATTCGCGCTGATGTTCGACAATTGGATGCTCACACGCGTAGCATTGAAACTTCCCATACTCGCCCCTTCAGCACTCCAATTCGTCTGTTCTACGAGGAGGGTATTGGATATTGCGACACTGAATGTGCCATTGTTGAAAACGATGGTGTTATTGATGGTCACGTTGCTGAAGTTGAACGGCTGGTCAGTGTTCTGCCAGCGCCATCCTTCTCGTAATGTGAGTGTGTTATCGTCGATATCAAAAAAGCCTAATGTTCCTTGTTGGCCTTTGAATGAGCTGGCGCCTGCGCTGACGTTGGTTTGTGTGATGCTGTAATTGCTGGCGTTGAACCTGATGATGATGCGGCCTCCGCTTCCGCTGCCTCCGACTGAGGTGGCGTTTCCTCCTCTGGCGGTGATGGTGCCGATTCCTTCGAGCGTGTTGGTCAGAATGTTGATGGTTCCTCCGCTGCCTCCGCCTCCTGCGCCTCCTCCTCCGGTGATGGGGACTCCGTTTTCTCCATCAGCGTTGATGGTTCCGTTGATGATGAGTTTGGTGGTGGTGATCATGATTGTTCCTCCGCCGTGGCCTCCGGGGGTGAGGCCTGGTGCGACGCCTCCTCCTCCGCCGCTTCCAGGGGTGGTGGGGTTGAGGCTGCTGTCGTAGGGGTTTCCTCCGAATGTGCTGATGACTCCGTTGTAGATTCCTCCGAAGCCTCCGTGTCCTCCGCCTCCGCCATGGCCTTCGGAGATGCCTCCTCCTCCTGGACCGTGGCCTTTGGTGGGCGCGCTGCTTCCTTCTCCTCTGCCGAAGCCTGCGATGCTTGCGTTAATGACTGATGTGGTGTCGATGGTGAGGTTGGTGGCGGTGATGTTGTAGATTGTGGGGCTGGAATTGGTTGAGTTGTGTGTTTGTGGGATGCCGAGGCTTCGGGCGTTCTCGATGGTGATTTCGGAGTTGGTCAGGATGAGTGCTTGTACGCTGATGTTGAACAGGGTGCCATTTACTCGTGTCAACGCGTTCGTGATGTTGATGATGGGGAAGTCCCATACTGTTTTTTCGTTCTCTTGCCATCTCCAGCCGTGGTAGATGTTGAGTGTGTTTGTGGGGGTGTGGATGAAGCCGACGGTTCCTTGTTGGCCTTTGAATGAGCTGGCGCCTGCGCTGACGTTGGTTTGTGTGATGCTGTAATTGCTGGCGTTGAACCTGATGATGATGCGGCCTCCGCTTCCGCTGCCTCCGACTGAGGTGGCGT
>Ga0247727_10007907_pt1 | contig 19995 bp, 14 predicted proteins | sample WisWelCaveWW1625_FD_202498 | JGI IMG/M metagenome (GOLD analysis project Ga0247727, IMG submission 202498) | Biofilm microbial communities from Wishing Well Cave, Virginia, United States - WW16-25 | ecosystem: Environmental > Aquatic > Deep subsurface > Groundwater > Cave microbial mat | place... | reverse complement strand
AAAACAGCCGCGAACGCCTGCCCGACTTCCCGACGCAACTTCCAATCGCCCTCGTCCGGCCGATCGTGCTCTGCGCCAGCCAGCCCGGCGACCTCGTCGTTGATCCATTCACCGGCTCCGGCACCACCGGTGTTGCCGCGGTAGAAGCCGGCCGGCGATTCATCGGCATCGAGCGGAACCAGCGATTCGTGGAGCAGGCTCAGCGACGAATCGCGAGTCAGACTTCGTCGACATAGTCCGTTGATTTGGCTGGTTTTTTTCGTCGCGGCACTCAGACGAGTTTCGATTCGGACGACTCCGCCAGCTTGTTTTGCCTGTAAATTCGTCGTAACGTCAGCCCATGCGCGAAAAGAGTAGTACGTTTCCGCATCGCCACCTCATTCTTTGTTTGCCGGCTGTCATCGCGTCAGGGAGTTTGCTGGCCGTCATCTTGAGCTGGCAGTATCTGGCCGTCCCTGGACAGCTCGCAATCGTCGGGATTCTCGGCAGCGTGTCGGTCGGGATCGCCGTTGCGATCCTGCTGAGGACGATTGCGGTAGCGCGGTGGGAGCCATCCTTCTTGGAAACGCCGTTCCTGCTGGCCCACGACGCTGAGGTATTCAAGAGGTACCAAGGCTTTTCCGAATCGCTTTTCAAACTGAGCCGAAGCGCTGATCCGATCTGTCGAAGTATCGCGTTGGAGCAACTGAACGACTTGTTGCGGACCGCGGCGGCAATTGCGGACGGCACGTTCGTCTTCGAGGGTACCGAGACGTGGCGGCTTGTGTATGAGCGATTGCTACGGAGTCCCGGCTTGCACCGGTATCGGTCGGTCGCTTGGGTGAAGAACGAGAACTACTGGCAGGACGAGCCGGGGCGAAAGAGCATGGCCGTGAATTTCGAGCTGCACGAGTCGGAGCGGCTGAGTATCGAGCGGATTGCGATCATCGCTGACGAACTCTGGCCGGCCGGAGAGCTGTGGCCAGTGGAGTCGATTCGCCGGTGGCTTCACGAACAACACGTGCTGGGAATTGAGACTAAGTTCGTTCGGGAATCAGTTCTGAGGCATGAGCCGGAGCTTGTCGCGGACATTGGCATCTACGGTTCGCGGGCACTCGGGATTCAGGAACTCGATGAGCAGTGCCGGACGATGCGGTTTGTTCTGTCCTTCGATTTCCGAAACGTGACTGAGGCGGAGTCGCGTTGGGACCGCGTGTCGGTTTACGCGGAATCATACGGGAGTTATCTGGATCGGTACGAACGCGATCGGTAGAGGTCTCTTGTATGTGGAACTGCCTATTAGCGCGAATTCGCCTCGATGTTTGCGCCGAATCGCGAAACAGCGGCCGCGAGGAAGTCCTGGCAACACCAGTCAACCGCCTCTGGCCGCCAGGGAACCAACCTTCCTCAATCGGAATCCGACGTTCGTTGCGTTGACCTTGTTGATTCGCCTTCGTGTCGTCTCTTTCGGCTCGGGATTCACTTACTGCGCGTGCGACATGAGTGCGCTCCTGACATGACCTGTCGAACTTGTGCGGATCGTGACCGTACCTCACAATCAAGGCTCTGATCAGAAGCATCTACTGAGTCACCGGAAATCTGATATTCGTACCAGGTGCCTTGACGGGAAGTCTCAACCACTGAAGCAGATGCCGCAAAATGCCAAACGAGAACGAGCACGGTTTCCTTGATCGACTTGCCGCAGGCGACAGCGAGTGTCTGGAGCGGGTGCTGGAGAGCATGCGTTTGAAACTCGTGCGCATCGTGGCCAAGTGGATTCCGAACAAACTGAATCGGCGCGTCGATCCGGAAGACATCGTATAGGAGTCGCTGATCAGCTTCACGCTTGGGGTTCAGGAGCGAAGTTACCACTTCGCGGATTTGGACGATGTCGAACACCTGCTGGTAACGATCACGCTGAACAAGCTGCGTAAGGCATGTCGTCACGAGCACGCATCGACGCGCGACGTGGATTGCGAGGATTCCGATATCAAAGACGTGCCGCGTGCGGCCGGCCGCCACGAAGCCGTCGACGCCACCAGCGACCCGCTCGAACTTCTCGTCAGCTCCGACCTGCTCCGCGCCGTTCTCGAACAACTCCCGGCAGGCGACCGCGACATCGTGCATCTTTCAATGATGGGTCACACCATCGAGGAGATCGCCCACAAGGCCGGCTGCGGCAAACGCCACGTCGATCAAGTGTTGGCCAAGGCGCGGCGGCACTTGGCTGAATTGGCGAAGGAGGAATGATTGCCAGAATTCTATAAAAAGGTTCCTGACACCTTTGCTGCGTCTGACACCTTTGCTGCGTCTCTTTGCTGCGTCCCCTCCCGATTCCGCGGCCGTGCCGCAAGTCCAAGCCAGACAACCGGCAGTGCCATTCGTTCCTGACACCTTTTGCTGCCCCGTTCCTGACACCTTTTTGCTGCCCCAGCCTCGTCGCGCCCGCTCAAGTTGCAGAACAATTCGTTGCCGATTAAAGACTCCCGATCCCTTTGGTTCTTCCGGCTGCTAAGGCAATTTTCGAAGCGTGGGAACTTTGTCAGAACTCCCCCACAACCGAGGGCACAAGAAGCCGCTCAGCTTCGCGTCCTCAATACGACGCATGAACAAGTCTGTAACCAGCAGTGAACCGCGAGAATCGACCGCCCGAAAAACAGAAACACCCTTCAGCTTTTCCGGAACGAACCACCATCGCACCACCTGTCGAATGCGCTTTCGATCGAGAAAGTATTTGAATTCGCCGCGGTCTCGATCAAGGGAGTCGACGAATCGCGTGCAGTTAAAAAGGTAGTACTCCCCCACAATTGACTCTAGTGGCAAGAGTTCACCACCTTCGCGCAAGATTTCGTTCAGTGTTTCAACTGCTGTTCGATCGAACACGGCAAAACCGCTGGCGAGGTAAGAAAGATTACCAAAGGGCCGATCATTTGGTTCGCCGTCACGAAACCCCTCGTCGGCGGGATCAACGCGTATCGTGTTCAGGCCTACCTCGGCGAATGTTAGGCCGTCGTAAAGAGCTTGGATCTTGGAAATATCAGACTCATTTGTGTACAGGAATTCGGAGAAATGCCGGTGATCGAACCCAAGTTCGAAGACTTGGATTTCGCGTTGATTCTCAGTATCCATTCGACGCCTCATTGGACGGTGGTTAATAGGGAAACGTACCACTGAGAATGCCGTCGCGGATCTCCTGTAGGATTTTCAGAGCCTCTGCACGCGAAGACGCCTTACTGAGCGCTTTCTCAACAGCTTCGTAATAGGCCCTCGTGTGAATTCCTTGGTGTGCGCCTCGCGCGAGCCAGGCTCCGTTCGCGGCGTCATGCACCCCAATTCCGAACCGCGCCAGGATCGCCTTCGAGCCAGCGGCGAAGCGGCTCCTCTGAGCGACAATATGATGCGCATCCATGAGCTTGCCGCCGTAGCGCCCAGCCGCGGTGAGTGCCTTCCGCAGGCACGGCTTTCCGTTATGCACCAGCACGGCGTGCTTGCCAGCATGGTAGGTGTGCAGGCCTTCGACTTCAAGGTTGTAGACCGTGAACTCGCCGTGGCGCGGCGGGCTGATCTCCTCGACCACGATCGTGCTCCCGTCCGATTTCAGTAGCGTGTCGCCAGAACGGAGCTGGCTGGCCGGGATCCAGGTGCTGCGATTCACGACCCAGAATGGGTGGTCGGGCGTGGCCGTCGTCACGTCGCCGCCAATCGTCAGGTCAACCACCGTGTTGGTGACGTGTTTGACCGTGGCGATAACACGGCGGTAGCCGGCGGCTTCGAGTTCGGCGGACGCATTTCCGGGCGGCGCCCGCGGGCCGACGGGCATGGCACGCACATCCTTCACGGTGCCCCAAGCGTCGCCGTCAAGCAGGATGCGATCGCCGGCCTGGAGGTCTGCCGCTAACGAAGCCTCGACTTGTGAGACCGGGATGATCTCGTCGGCCGGGAAAAGGTATGTCACCTCGACATGATCGCCTGGCTCCTCATACGTGTAAGTTACCGCGACTTCGGCTATGTCGTACTCCGCCGATGCTTCCTCGCTCCTAGGACTAGGCTGGCTAGCAGATCCCTTCCCGTCCGCGGCGTCGCGTGGATGCGCCGCCGCCATCGCGATTCCGCGTAGTGGATTGGAGCAGTGTTGCTCGCGCGCGGGCCGTCCCAAGACGTTCGCGACTGCGAGGCTCGATGCCAGAGCGAAGACAGTTCCAGCCAGAACGGCCAGACCGCGACGGGCGACAGGAGCCGCTCTGGGATGGCCGATTCGCGGTTCGTTTGAAAGAACGGCGTCGAATAGGTGTGTTGATGTCATGGTACGATACTCCTTAGTTTAGTTGGCACGAACGCCCGCGAGTTCCAAGGTCAGCGGGTCACGCGGATCGAACGCTTCGTCCGGGTCAAACTCCGGATCCGGCAGCGCGTTGAGCCCGCTCGCCAGTAGCGCGTCCAACGGATCGGTCTGTCTCTTGCGGGTGTTCCGGCGCCGACGTTCCACGAGGCACGTGGCCAAAATGAGCGCGCTGGCAACCCAGAGGTGCTCCCACTCGAAACCGAACGCAGTGTCCGGTTCCTCCGCGCTCGCTCTAGCGGCAGTCGCTGTCGCCTCCGGATCGGTCGCTCGGACCCACATGCCAACCTCGATCTGTTCGATGGGCATCGGGCCATCGAGGGTTTCGACCGGCGTACCCGCCGGGAAACAGAATAGCAGCGACACGAGCCCAGCGCCCTTGGTGCAAGGGATCAGGTCGGCAGCCGCCTTTAGCGTGCCCACAGCACTTTTGATCAGAGCGTCCCTCATTTCCGTGGCGATGCTGTCGTAGTCTTGTGTGCCCGTGACGTTTCCCCGCATGCCCGCGCGGAGTGTTCCGTTGCGGGAATTGAGGAAGCACTCAGGATCCATGCGGCAGGCATCACCGGAGAGTTTGTTTCCCGCCCCTCCCGCTCCCGCGCCGGCGTTTCCGCCGCCGACGCCGGCGGCGCCGCCGCCGTCGTCGGGGGGCTGGGGCTGGTAGAACGGGTTGTAGCCAGAACCGGTGCTGGTGTTGCTGCCGCCACTGGTTTCGCTGCCACCGTACGTGTAACAGCCGCCGGGCGGCGGGTTGCACATCGTGGTGCTCCACGTCTGCTCGTGGAGCCACGTGTCGGTCTGAGTCCACGTGCTGCTCACGTTCGTGACTTGCTGGTCTGTGAAGTCGAAACTGCCGGTGGCGTTGAAGGTGTGTGACTCCGACTGCTCCTCGTAGTCCGTGCCGCTCATGGGGCCATACATGCTCGTGTAGTTGTAGGTTGTTTCTTCGATGAAGGTCCAGTCCCACGCCATGTCGTGCGTGAACGTGGCCGAGCCTGACTTGCCGCCGCCGGTCGGCACGCCGCCGACGAGTTGGGGGCTGGCGACCGTGTACGTGCCGTTCTCGCTGTAGCTCGTGTTGGTGTTTCCAGTACTCTGCGTGGTGTGCGTGCTCGTGCCGTTCGAAGACGTGGTCGTCTCGGTGCGGTCCCTAGCGGAGTTGCTCGTGTTGGTTGTGCTCTCAGTGTAATTGCCGCCGCCGCTGTAGCCGGTGGCCCCGATCGAGTAGGTGCCGTTATCGGTGAAGGATTCAAAGGACGAACTCGAACTGGAACTGGAGTAGCTGCCGGTCACGTTGCCGCAAGCGATTGTGCCGGACTTGGAATTGCTGGACCCGCTGGTGGACGTGTCGCTCACATTGTAGGAACCGTTTTCGGTGTAGCCGGTGCTCGAACGGGAGTAGGTGCCGGTGGCAGTGTCCGTCCGGTTCCCGGAATCATTGTTGGAGTTGCTAAACGTGCCGGATTCACAACCCAGATCATTGCCGCTTTCCGAGTAGCTGTTGCTGTGACTGGAATTCCCATTGCGGGTGACGGTGCCGTTGGCGGTGGTGCCGGCGGCGCTGAAGCTGAAGGTGCCCGAGTCGGAGGTGCTGCCCGTGGCACTGGAATTGTTGCTCAGGCTGTAGGTGGAATTCTGAGCGGACGAGTTTTTCGAGCCGGACTCGCTGTACGTGGAATTCCAACCCTCGGAGTGGCCCGAACTGTAATTACCGCCGCTGCTGTAGCCGGCGGCGGAGCGGGAGTAACCGGCATCGTCGCTCGCTGAATCGCTGGAGTTCGTGGTGTACGTGGACGAGTAGGTTCCCGTGACGGCACCCGTGAAACTGCCATTTTCGGTGCGGTTCGTGTTGGAGCCGCTCGACGAGGAGTTGGAGTAGTTGCCATTGCGGCTCCAACTGGAGGCAGATTGATTGAACGTGCCGTTGTCGTTGTAGTCCGAAGTGGAGTACGAGCTTTTGGAAACGGTGAACGTAGCGCCGCTGGCCGTCGTGCCGTTTTCGTTGTAGGAGTACGAAGACGCGCTGTGGGTGACCGAGCTATACGGGCCGCTGGCCGAACTCGATCCGCCGCTGCTGGACGAGTAGTTGCTGGTCGTCGAGCTGATCTGGAAGCCGCCCTGGGTGGAATTCATGTTGAACGTGCTGCTGCCGCCGCCGGAACTGCGCGTGCCGTTTTCCGTCCGAGTGTGGCTGGAACTGCTGCTCGTGTAGGCGTCGGCCGTGCCGCCCGTGCTGGAACTCGAGCCCGACGACGAGAACGTACCGTTGTCGGTGTTGCTCGACGTGTAGGAACTTGCCGTCAGATCATCCCAGTTCGTCGTGTCGCCGCCGACCGTGACCATGCCCCAGGTATGATTGGTCTGGCCGCTGTCGAAGATTTGCGAACTACTGTAGCTGCCGTTACTGCTGCTGGAGCCGGGACTGACCGTGTATGTGCCGTTCGACGACGATGTGTTCGTGCTGTTCGAGTGACTCTGAATGTCGAAATTGCTCAGGCTGGACGAGGCCGACCCGGAACCGCCCCACTGGTGGTCCTGACTCTGATAGATCGACGTCCGGCTCTGAGTGAAGTTGCCGTTGACGGTTGAGCCGGTGCCGGTCGTTGTGAAGCTGCCGTTGTCGGTCGCGCTGGCCGTGTAAACGCTGCTCCAGCCGGTGTCGAAGTTGTTTCCCCAGACGGTTCCGGTCTCACTGTAGGTGGATTGATAATCGGTGAGGTTGCCCGTGACGAACGTGCCGATCGTGGTCGAGGAGCCGTTGCTGGAGTAGAAATGGCCGTTGGTGTTGGACCAAGAATCCGCTTGTGCCGTGTCGGTGCGGGCAAAGGTACTGTTCACGCCGCCGGTCTTCGTGCCGTTTTCGGTGTACGTCGAGAGGTATTGGCTGGCGGAACTTGAGTTGAAGATGCCTGAAGAGCCGGACGTCTTGGCGATCGAACTCGAGCCGGCAAAGGCGCTGCCGTTTACGCCGGAGCTGTGGTTGCTCTTACTATTGATTGTCTGGGTGTAGTTGCTGGTGACGCCCGGGCCGGTGGCGGTGCCCGCGTCGGCATAGTTGTAGTATGTGTCTCCGCTGGAACTCGAACTGAGGGAGATGGCCACGAATCCGCCGGTGTCGGTGACGGCGAAGCCACCGGCGATCATGCCGCTGTACTGGTCCTTGGCCCCGGTGGAGAGTTTGTAACTGCCTGAGCGCCCGGCGTAGTTGTAGCTGCCGCTTTCTTTGTAATTGGACGTCGAGTTGCCGCTGGTGCTGGCCATGAAGATACCCGTCATGCTCGCGCTGGATTGTGTGGCCAACAGCCTGGCGGCCACAGCGGAAATGCCGACGGAGTCGGCGGTCGCGCTCAACGTGTACGTGCTGCTTGTGCCGGGCCCGGAAGAGCTTCCGCCCTCGATGTAGACAAACTGAGCCATGTTCAGACCGTTTGCGTTGAACGCCGCAACCACGCTGGCGCTTGAGTTGGTTATGGTGGCGCTGACCGACGCGAATCCGCTGGACTGGCTGAAATCCGACAGCGTCATCGTGTAGTTGCTGCTGGCGCCACCGCCGGAATAGTTGCCATTGTCGATGAGGTTGAAATTCGACGTGGACGACGAGGTCACAGTATTGCTGGCGGTGACCAGAATATACGAACCGCTCACGCTGATGCCGGCCAAGCCGGACGAACTGAACAGGGCATTGTCGCTGGCCGTCAGCACATAGTTCCCACCGAAGCTCGCCGACGCGCTGGGTCCGCTCGGATTCGGCATCGAGTAACTGCCGGCGTAATTGCCGGTCACGACCAAGCTGCCGTTCGAACTGGCGCTGAGCGAGTACTGGGCAGTCGCGGTGAGCGTGACGGTCGATGATCCGGCCGAGAAGGAGCCGTTTTCGTTGTAGCTAAAACTGCCGTTGCCGCTGTCCGACACGACGACGGTTTCGCTCGCGGTCAAGTTCGGCTCATTCACGACCTCCGTCGTCGAGGAATTGTAGGTGTAACTGTAGTTGGCCGTGACGGTGATCGTGTAGCCGCCCGCGATGCTGACCGATCCGTCGGCCGCGACGCTGTACGTGCCGCTGACCGAGTAGCTGAAGCAGAAAGAGCCGCTGGAGGTCATCGAGTAGCCGAGTCCGGTTTCCGAGTGGCTAAACGTCTCACAGACGCTCTCCGATTCGCTGAACGTCCCGGACGTCGCGCTGCCGCTTGTCGTCACGCTCGACTGCGTGGTCACGTCCCCGGTCGATGTGAAGCTTCCGCCGCTGGACGTTGGCCCCGATTTCGTAACTTGCGTCGTGCTGGAATGACTGAAGTTGATGGGGACCGATGGATTGGCCGTAACGGTGAAGGCGGTCTCTTCGATCGGACTCACACCGCCGTTCGAGCTGCCGGTCGTTTGGGCGCCCTGCGGCGAGAAGCGAGCGTTTTGGAACTGGAGCGTCGTCCCGTTCGACGTGCCCGATACATTGCTGTTGAAGGTCTCGACGGCCGTGGTCACGGCGAGGTCAAAGGCCGCGCCGACCGTTTCGCCGAGCGGGTCGTTCGGGGGACTGGGCGGTCCGCCGGCCTCCAGCGTAAAGCTGAGCGAGGTCCAATCACCGGTTTCGTAGTCATTGTCACCGAAGTCTCGAGCTTTCGCTCGGGCATGCACCGTGACTTCGCCCGGACTCAAACCCTGCGGCAGATACGAGAATTTACCCTCGTGATCCGTAATCGTCGTGCCGTCTGCCGTGCCGTCGTCATTCCAGTCGAATTCGATTGTCATGTGCAGCACGCCGCCGTCGTTCGTCGCCTGACCCTTGACTCGCGGATCCGTCGTGACGCCGTCCGTATTCGATGAACCTGTGTCGTTGCCCAAAAGAAGACTCGTAACGATCGGCGGTGTGTTCTGCCAAGAGTCGAGCGTAAAACTGAATTCACCCCAGTCGCTGGTGACGGCGCCCTCAGCCGCCCGGGCACGAATGGTCACAGGCCCATCGGCCAAGCCAAGCGGAGTGTAGATGAAACCGCCCTGGACATTGGTCAGCGCGGAACCGTCGGCCACGCCGTCGCCATCGTGATCGAATTCGATTTTCACATTGAGCACGTCGCCGTCGTTGGCGATCGAGCCGGTCAAGCGCGGATCGCGCGTGGTTCCGTCCGTCGATGATTCACCCGTGTCGTGCAGGAGCGCAAGGCCCGACAGGACGGCCGGAATGTTGGCCGCGCCGTCGAGTGTGAAGCTGATCGACACCCAATCGCCGAATTGGTACGCGCTTTGAGCCGGTTCCCACTCGCGGACGCGTGCCCAAATCGTCAAGGAGCCGCTCTCGACGCCTTGCGGGTCATAGCGGAAGGTCCCATCCGTACCGGTGAATACCGATCCTTCAGCCACTCCGTCGCCGTCGTGGTCGAATTCAACCTTCAGATTCGCGACGTCGCCGTCATTGCTGACCAAACCGGTAAGCCGCGGGTCGGCTGTGATTCCGTCACTATCAGAGACGCCGGTGTCAAACCGCAGGCTCAGTGACGCGACACTCGGCGGGTCCGTCGGATCGAACGCGAGCGTGAACGTGAGCGGCATCCAGTCGCCGTACTCGTATTCCGCAGATGACACATTCCACTGACCCGCGCGGGCCGCGATCGTGTGTTCGCCGGGTGAAAGCCCGGTCGGAACGTACGTGAAAACTCCATCCGCGCCGCCAATTGTGAACCCGTCCTTCAAGCCGTCGCCGTCATGATCGAACTCGACCCGCAGCCCGCCCAACTCGCCGTCATCGGATACTGTGCCCGTCAACGCCGACTCGCTCGTCACGCCGTCACTGGACGAACTCCCGGTGTCGCGCAGGAGTGCCAGGATCGCTACACTTGGAAGCACGTTCGCAGTGGAGTCGAGGGTGAAATTCAGTTCGGTCCAATTACCGAAAATGTAGTCGGCCTGGCCGGGGTCCCATTCGCCTGCTCGCGCGCGGACCGTCACTACTCCGTCTGAAAGGTCCAATGGCGTATAGATGAAGTTACCCTGATCGTTCGTGCGCACGGTCGCGTCTGGAACGCCGTCACCATCTTGATCGAACCCCACCAGCTTCCACTCGACGCGGCCGTTGTCGGTGATCGAGCCGCTCACCGTCGGATCGCTCGTGATTCCGTCACTGTTCAAGGTTCCCGTGTCGTGGAGTAGCACGAGTGAATTGACGGCCGGCAGCGTGTTGCTCGCATCGGCTTCGAGCGTGAATGTCAGCGCGGTCCAATCGCCGAAGAGGTACGCGCCGGCATCCGAAGCCCAAATTCCCGCGCGCGCTCGCACCGTCACCTCGCCTGCGGCCAACCCATCCGCCATGTACCGGAAGTTGCCCCATCGGTCTGGAGTGACGGACCCGTCCGCAATCCCGTCCGTTCCGTGGTCGAATTCAACCGTGATCCGGTCGCCATACGCGACGTTGACGACTGTTCCTGTGACGGCGGGGTCGGTCGTGATCAAGTCGGTTGACGCGTAACCCGATCACGCCTTGATCGTGAACGACACTTCCGCGAATCCGTGGATCGATGGTGATCCTGTCTGTGCTTGACGTGCCCGTATCGCGCAGAAGGTTCATCGAGGACAACGTCGGCGGGTTTGTGCCGAACTGGCCTTCAAGAGTAAAGCTCAGGGCCACCCACTCACCAAGGTTGACTACGGCTCCACCGGAACCAGTTTGCCCGGCGCGAGCGAGAATCGTCACAGGACCTTCGCTCAACCAGCCAGGCGTGTAGCGGAACTGGCCGTTAGCATCCGTGCCGGCCGAGCCGTCCGGGTTACCGTCTCCGTCGTGGTCAAACTGAACCACGAGGCCGGCCAGCCGGCCATCGTCCGTCGCGGACCCAGCCACTCTTGCATCGCGGGTTATTCCATCAATGTTGGACTCGCCAGTGTCGTTGAAAAGACTCAGTGACGCGACGATTGGCGCAATATCTTGCGAAGCATCGAGAGTAAATGTGAGCGCGGTCCATGGACTGACCACGGGCGTCTGCCCTGGAATCCATTCGCGTGCCCGAGTGCGGATCGTGATTTCGCCATCCGAGAGGCCCGAGCCAGTCCAAGAGTAGCTCCCCGTACTCGTCGCCATCGTAGATCCATCGACCACGTCGTCGCCGTCTACGTCAAACTCGATGGCCACGTCTGCGGTACTGCCGTCATTGGTAACGAATCCACTCAACGATGCGTCGCTAGTGATCAAGTCATCGGAGTCAATTCCGGTGTCGTAAGGCAAATGGATATCCGTCAGCACCGGAGGCAGGTTTTCCGACGGATCGAGTGTGAACGTGATGCTCACCCACGGACCCTGGACATCGGCAAACCGATCGGCACTCCACTCCGCGGCACGGGCGCCAATTGTCGCCGGACCGGCGGACAACCCCGCCGGTGAGTACGAGAAGTTCCCAGCCAAGTCAGCGTATTCCTCTGCGTCAGGCTTTCCATCGCCATTCGTGTCGAATTGGACCTTGACGAACCCATCGTTGTCGTTCGTCACCGTGCCGCGAAGCCGGGGATCCCCAGTGACGCCGTCGGTACTCGAAACCCCCGTGTCCTCCCGCAGGACCAACTCGGTCACTTCCGGGGCCGCGTTGCTCGGGTCATCGACCAACGTGAAGGTGAACGAAGCCCAGGATCCCGCCACCGACTCGCTTTGACCATACACCGATTCTCTGGCCCGCGCTTGTACCGTGTACGTGCCGGTTTCAAGCCCCGCTGGCAAGTACCAAAACTCGCCCGTCGGACCGGTGTACGCCGAACCGTCCACCGAGCCATCACCGTTCGAGTCAAACTCAACGCGAAGAAACGTGTTCGACCCGTCATGCGTGGCTAATCCAGTAACGGTCGGGTCCATAGTGATATTGTCGCTGGCCGATGAGCCGGTGTCATTGAGCAAAACGAGTTGATTCACAACAGGCGCCGTGCTTAGTACGAGCCGCTCCTCAAGAGATTCGAGAAGTAGAGGACGCGAAGTCGGTGTATTGCGGCGAGAGTGACGCGCGTTCTTGTGTTGATTGAGCGAGAGTTTACACGGCACGCGGTACAAGTGACTTGCGCGCAACATGGCATCCCCCAATGCGGTTACTCAGCAGGTGCAGGGTGATTGAAGTTCGCACGGAACGCAAACTTGAATCGAGGTAGCTCGATGAGTGTTTGGCCTCTTCTGAACTTAGAAACCCAATTCAGGTCAATAACGCGCACGGATGAGTTGACGCGTGCTCGTCAACTTCCACGCGCATGGCGGGAGCAGATCGGAGCGCAAGAGTTAGACGAGCAGTGCCGAACGATGCGGTTTGTTCTGTCGTTCGATTTCCGAAACGTGACTGAGGCGGAGTCGCGATGGGACCGTTTGGCGGTTTACGCGGAATCATACGGGAGTTATCTGGATCGGTACGAACTCGATCGGTAGAGTGATCTTGTACCTGGGGCTGCCAGGAGCGGCCCGACACGAGGTACAGATTGCCGCCCCTCCTTTATTTGGACACGGCGCGGCTGGGTCGGATGACGCCGGCCGCCAAGGAAGCACAACTCGACTTCGTCCGGCTCGCGGCCGAAGAACCCTGCAGCCTGTACGTTGAACAATTCTTGCGCGACGGCTTTGCCGCGTGGCCCGCAGACTATCAGCGACGATTTCGCGGCCTTGCCACGTGGGGCGGCGTTGCAAGCCTGAAGCGATCGCTTCAACGGCTTGCGATCGTGCCGAGCGACTGGCCGGTTTTGCTCGCTAGTCGTTCGCTGGCGCTCGTGAAACTTGCCACAAGGTGGATGTTCCGTGTGTGTCGTCACGTGCTTGTGACGGACTTGAGTTGGCCGACGTATCAGCGGGTTCTCGACCGGGGCGCGGATCGAGCAGGCGCCGCAATCACGTCGGTCCCGATTCGTGAGCAAGTCTTTGCACGTGAACTGTCGGAACAAGGTGTCGCCGAGATCCTGGCAGAGCGTTACGTCGCGAATGGTTGCGACGGGTTGTTTTTGCCAGCCGTCGATCACCTCGGCATCCGCTTGCCGCTGCGCGAAATCGTGAGGCGGATTGAGCAGCGAGCCGAGTTGCGATTCGTTTTCATCGACGCGGCCCAAGCATTCTGCCACGTGCCTCTTGATTCGGCGGTCGATATCGCGGACTTCATCGTCGCCGGGAGCCACAAATGGCTGGGGGCCTACTTGCCGATGGGCATTGCGTTCGTGGGTCGCCGTCGCAATCCGGAATTCGTTCAGCGTCGCTCCACTCAATTGCGTCGGACTGGGTTCCTCGATGACCCGCTGCTCAGATTCACACAGCAAGTCGATGGTGGAAAGCTCGACGGCCACTCGGAAACCGCGAACCTCACGAGTCTATTCGCCTGCGCCGGGGCCGTTGCCGACTTTACACGGAGCAGCGGGCTATTGCTGGATGCGAGCCTGCCTTCTGTTGACGACGTGGAGCGGCTCGTGCCCATGCCGCGTGGCGATTGGCGATTGCTTTCTCCCGTGAAGCCAATGCGTTCGCGTATAGCCCTCTTTGAATCGCCCTCCTCCTGTGATTCCACTGCCGACATGCTTCGCCAACAATGGCTGAGGGCGGGTCGCATTGTGTCGGCGTATCCTCGCGGGCGCGTGCGAGTGTCCTGCCCTCTGACTACTGACTGAGTTGATTGATCGAACGTGTTCGATTTGGGCGTTGCCCTTCGGGCCGGGCTGCTACGGGCTCCGCTTCCGCTCGGTCCGGCTTGGCGTAGCCGTCGCCGGACTGCTTCGCACCCTGCGCATCCCTAACGCGACACGGTTGATTTCACGTCACTCTCTGCTCGTCGGCATTTCTCATCGTACCACGGCGTCAAGGTCCGCTCGTGCTACGCACTCGCTGCTGCTTTGCCCTGCGGGCAAAGGCTCCACCTTGACTTGCCGTGGGGGCCATGCGGCCAAGCCGCCGGCAGGCTTGATTGCAAACCACGTCGCGTGTGCCGGACGCGACGTATCTGAGGAGAACAACGATGAAGAATGAAAAAGCAATGACACTCGCGGAAGGCGCACTGGAACAATTGGCGGAAGCACTGCGGCACGGACGAAGCGAGGCTCTAACGCAGTTTCTAAAGACTGCGGCTCGGTTTCACGGCTACAGCTTTCAGAACGTAATGCTGATCGCATGGCAACGGCCGCACGTAACGCGCGTGGCCGGATTTCACACGTGGAAATCGCTGGGCCGCCAGGTTCGCAAAGGGGAAAAGGCTTCGCTCAAGAGGATTCAGGCAACAGCGGCGGAAATCATCAGCCGGTTGTTGCCAGATCCGAAACACTCCAGCATTCCGCTCGCGGCGTGACCCGCCCCACCACACTCCCTTCGGCCGCGCACAAGCCGAAGGGTTTCATACCAATTCAATCTCCCTTAACTCCCGCGACTACTACGAGGACTCCGTCACCATAGGACTCGCGTCCTTTAGGCGATCTCGCGTTCCGTCACCGAGGAACGTACTAGAGCGACTTAGGCTCCCCACTCATCTCCTTCAATGGGCTCATTGCCCATCGTCCATCAGCCAGGGTGTCCCCACGTGCGTAAGGTGATCACGTGGTTGCTAATGGCGTCGGCGTTCAGACGTGCTACCGACGGGTGTGCACTTCCACCACTGGAGATTGGGGTTCAAGCAATCCAGCTTTAGCCCTATCACTCAGGCGTTGCGGGACCATGCCATACACGTCTTCCAGCATTCCCCGCTTCACCAACATGCTGTTTTCCCCTCCTCCTTTCGGATTCAGGTGGGTTGGTTCACCTCAGAGTCATTACCCTGAACTCTGGCCGATTGAATCGGCAGTTCCCTCGGTGCGTTACACGACGCACCCTCTCGATGCATCCAGCTCTACGAGCCGACCACGCGACGGATGGTGAGTCCGTCCCCTTATCCCGGCTGGTGAGGCCGGTATTACCGGGTGTGGTCGCCAATCGAAGCACCATCAGCGTGCCGATCTTAGCCGAACGAATTGGCGTCCGGTTTACCGAGCGGCGCGATCGACGTGAACAACGGCCGCGGTCAGGTATCCGATCCCGACCGCGATCGCTTCATAGCGTACCGGTCGAAATCCTCAACTACAGAAATGGTGAAACATCGACACGATGAGGCCTGTGGACAACTCGCGAAGCCACGTGTCGCTCGCGTCGCGGCCAATCGGCCGAATTGCGTGTCGCTCGCGTCGCAGTGGAAGGGTTTAGGCGTGTCGCTCGCGTCGCACTGTCGGACCAGCAAGCGTGGCCAACGGCTGCGACAACGACAGCGAGAGCAAGCCCCAAAGATAAAACTCGTCCGCCGCGGTCAGGCCCAATGGGCAAGTCACGCGCACGCGAGCCTTGCGCCGCCGCCCGGTCCGATCCGTGAATTGGTAGTGGCATTCTTGAAGCAGCGCGGCGTTTGAAGTGTGTCGGCCGTCGAGCGGGCACAGCGCGTGTTCGACCAAGGAGAGTTGACCGATTCCCTGCCGACTAATTCGGCCGCGATCGTAAACGGCAAGCCGTTTCGCATGAGCGCTCATGCGACGCTGCATATCACGACCCGCGTAATGCCGAAAACGGAATCGTTAATGGCCGCACCGCATTTTTCCTTGACGCTAGTTCGCCCTTCGTGCCAAGGATTGGCTAATGAGTTCCATGACTTGCCCGGAATTTCCACTGGAAATCGCATCGCCTGCAGGCACCAAATGCCACACGCTCGACGCCTCGCGCCCGACCACGATTGCGTTCATCAACCAGAAAGGCGGTTGCGGAAAAAGTTCCTGTTGTTTTCATCTGGGCGGCTTCTTCGCAGCGGATGGTTACCGGGTTTTGCTCGTGGATGCCGACCCGCAAGGGTCACTCAGCCAGGGTTTTTTCGGCTCGTCGTTCGTCGAATCGCTCGTCGCTAACCAGACGATTGCAGCGGCCTTCGCTGACGATACTGATTGTGGCTCGGCGGCCGCGGTTATTCGGGCTACCGATCTCGACCGCCTATTCGTTCTGCCCGCCAATCATACGCTTGCACCGTTCAACGTGCCGCGACCGGAGAGCACCGGCATGCGCCAGTTCGCATTGCAACAGTATCTTGCGGACCTGCCCGGTCTTGATATCGTGCTCGTTGATTGCCCGCCCAACCTGTACCAGTGCAGTTGGAACGCAATGCTCACCGCCGACTATGTAGTGATTCCCGTTCCGCCCGAGGACTTCGGTGCTCAAGGGCTGCGGATGATTCACCAAGGAATCCGACACGCTCAGGCCCTGAACCCCCGCGTGGAGTTGCTCGGTCATCTTGTGACTCGGTTTGATGGCCGGCTGGTCATTCACCGCGCGTACGAGCGAAAGCTGCGTCAGATTCACGGCGCGGGTGTTTTTCAAGCCGTGATTCCGGAAGCATCCGCGTTCAAGGTCGCGTTGGCCCGGCGAACGCCGGTCACCATTGCTGTCCCGCGGTCGAAGGCGGCCGATTTGACTCGATCGCTGGGACGTGAGATTGTCCAGAGAATTGGTGGTGTATCCGCATTGAAGCGCGTGGCTTGATGGCAACGACACAGACCATTTTGGAACAGATCGAAGAGCGAGCCGGCGAATCGATCGGCGTTCGCTCACGCGAGCCAGAAATCGCCTTGGCGCCCGTCCCGTCGCCGCGCGACGTCGGCCGCCGGCCGCTTCGTAACGTCGGGCGAATCGCCATTGACCAAGTCATCCCCGATCCCGACCAGCCGCGGCGAAACCTCGCCGCCGACTCGCTTGAGCGCCTCGCCCAAAGCATCCGCGACAAAGGCCAGATCGCTCCGATTCGCGTCCGCTGGTCCGACACCGCGAGCCGGTGGGTCATCGTTAGCGGCGAGCGTCGCTGGCGTGCGGCCCGTATCGCCGGAGTCACCACAATTGACTGCATCTTCCACGAAGGCAACCTGTCGCCAACCGCTGCCCTCGAAGAGCAGCTCATCGAGAACCTGTTGCGTGACGACCTGTCACCGATCGAGGAGGCGAAGGCCCTCGCTAGGCTGATGAAACTCAATTCCTGCACCGGCAAGCGACTGGCCGAGTCCCTGAACATCGCTCCGGCCCAAGTCAGCCGCGCATTGGCCCTCCTGAAACTCCCGGCAAACGTTCAGCAGCAAGTTGAGTCGGGCCAAGTCTCAGCACGGGCAGCGTATCAAATCTCGCGCCTCAATGACGGCAATTCCCAAACCGACCTCGCACGTCAGGCGGCCAAAGGCAAACTGACTCACACCGAGGCCACCGAAACCGTTCGTCGTCAGCGCGGTAGACCGGGGTTAAACAATGCGAAAGCTGCGGCGACCCGTCTCACATTTCTAACTGAACGCGGATGGCACGTCACCGTCTCACGTCGCCACAAGGGCAGCTATGACGAAATCGAACAGGCGCTCACTGAAGTGCTGGAAGAAGTGCGACACCGCATCGACAACAACGTGCGAATCTACTGACTCAATTCGCACTCGAAAAATGACTCAGCAGCGCGACGAGCATCACTCAGGGAAGCCGATACACCTTGGGAAATTGCTGACGTAACTCGTCGCGGCGAAGCGTTAGCACGTCGTTTGGCACGGTCAACGATTCCAGGTTTCGCAGGCCTGAAAGTTTGCGAAGTCCGTTGATCGTCACGCGGGTTCCGACCAGACCGAGGATCCGTAGGTCCTTCATGTCGGCCAGCACCGCACAGCTCTCATCCGAAACCTCTGTTTTCGTCAAGTCGAGCCAATCCCACTTGTTGTTGGGGGAGAGTTCGCGCAGGCCGGCATCCGTAATAGCGGTGTTCGCCAGCCGCAATTGGCGAAGGTGCGCGAGCGTGCCAAGCACCTTCATCGTGGCATCTGTAACTTTCGTCCCCGAGAGATTCAGACTCTCCAGGTCAGGCGAGCTTGTGACGATCGCTTCGACAAGCGAGTCGTCCACCGAAAGACCATCCAGCGACAGTGAGCGCCAGTCCGACTTGCGGCGCAACTGTTCCAAGTCTGTTGAAGGCAAGTTTGTGCCCGCCAGGTCCAGGTGCTTCAATTTCGGCGCACGAAGCAGCATCGCCAAGGCCGGACCTGCCATTGCGGTGTTGGAGAAGTTTGCACGTTCCAGCAATGGGGTATTGCCAAGCCAGAACGCCGCCGCATTCGACACCGCCGTCTGGTTCAGGTCGATTTCGCGCAACTCGCGCAGGCCCGCCAGCGGTCGCAAGCCGGCGTCCGTACTGAAGGTTCCGGCAAGCGATATGCTTCGTAGCGAGGGAAACTGTCTCAGCAGTGCAACTTCCTCATCGCGTATGTGGCAAAAGCTCAGGTCTGCGGCGACCACATCAGTGTTCGGCCCGCCTTCGTGCTTAAGCCTTACGCCGGTCAGCAGCAAGCGTCTTGCGGCCTCGCCAACCTCAGTGTCGGCGGGGAATTCGTCTGCCGCCGTCTTGCGCGCCTGCATTTCCTTGCATAGCGATACGAGTATCGATAGGTCGGCTTGCGCGCTTGCCTTCGCCTCCATTTCACTTGCAATCTCCGACATGCGACGATTGGCAAGGGCGTTGCGCAACAGGCCGCTCTGTGGAAGCAGGACTGCCCTGTCAGCAAACTGGTTCTCTCGCAACTGCTGCAACAATGTCGCATTGGCGATTCTCGCGCTGGCAGCGCTAATTTCGTCGTCCGTCGGCTCGCGGAATCCGACCTTTGCCCACCGCGCGGAGTAATACAAGTTCATGATTACGCGGTCGCTGGGGAACATGGTCTGCAAAAGCTCTGCGTCCACCATGCACGCGTCGAACTCGCCCGCGTGGAAGCACGCTAGCGCGCGTGTAATGTAGAGTTCCCGATCGTGAGGCGCAAGGCGGATCGCCTTGTCAAACTCGGCAACCGCGGCCTTCGCGTCGCCCACGCGCAACCTACCGCGCCCAAGCGACGCAATACTGAAAGCGTCGTCAGTTAACGTGACAACTCGAGTCAAATCCTCGATCGCTTCTTCCGTCTTCCCGAGCACGAGCCGCGCTTCCCCGCGATTGACAAGCGCCTGCAGGTAGTCGGGTTCAACTTCCAAAGCCTTGCAATAGTCCGGAACGGCGGCGACCGGGTCGCCCATCGTGATCTGTGCGAAACCTCGTGCATTCATGGTTACCGGATCGTTTGGAGCGACCGCGAGCGACTTGTCGTGCGACGCGATAGACTCCTCCAGCCGGCCGAGGTTGCGCAGCACGACACCGCGTTCGCGCAGGGCGACTGGGTCGCTGGGCCGCACGGTTATCGCTGCATCCAGATCCGCGAGCGCAATGACAAAGTCGTTCTTGAAGCGACGGGCCATTCCCCGAGCCACCAGTGCCGCCGGATCATTCTCCTTTCGCTCCAACGCCGCTTCCGCAGTTGCCGAACCACTGCTGCTCGTACCATTTCTTCAAGCGGCGGGTGGCATGCTCTCGGCTCGGCGTGAGCATGCCGACGCAAAGCCGACGGCATGCCACCCGCCCGCCGACGCAAAGCCGACGGCATGCCACCCGCCGGCTCGGCGTGAGCATGCCGACGCAAGGCCGACGGCATGCCACCCGCCGCACTACAGACCGGTGACCGTAATCGTTTCATCGCGGACGCCGCGGGCGAGGTCGGCGCCGCTGGCGTCGCGGAGCACGACTTCGTCCACGTCATCGACGATCGTCACGTTCGGCCACGCGATCTGTTTGGTTTCGCCCGGCGTGACGGCGGTCGTGGTCGCGAGTTCCACGGCCCCTTCGCGGAGTAGCACGCTCACCGTGCCC
>Ga0247727_10007906_pt1 | contig 19995 bp, 23 predicted proteins | sample WisWelCaveWW1625_FD_202498 | JGI IMG/M metagenome (GOLD analysis project Ga0247727, IMG submission 202498) | Biofilm microbial communities from Wishing Well Cave, Virginia, United States - WW16-25 | ecosystem: Environmental > Aquatic > Deep subsurface > Groundwater > Cave microbial mat | place... | reverse complement strand
CGTCGATGACAAGGCTTGCCCGGCGACTTCATCGCAGAGCGCCCTGTCAACTCCTTCATCCACCCAGCCGGCCTGCCCATCGCAACTCATCACGTCAAGGCGTTGCGACGACCGCTTGAATCCGCCCTGTTCGTCCTGTTCGCATTCCTCGCCGGCGCCGGCACCGCGATCTCACCGTGCGCGCTGCCCTGATGAGCCGGGGCGACGGCGAGTCGGAGGGAGGCCTCCAGTAGGCCGCACCGAGGCACCCGCGTGTAGGAACCGACCGTGGAGGTGCGTAACTACATGTGTGTCGAGCGCTCGCCGCGCAGCAGCGCCTCGACCTCCGCGAGCTGCGCGGCGTCGTTGACGTTGCGCAGCAGCGCGGCATCGACCTCGAGCGTCGCGGGATGCAGAGCCGCGACCTGCTCGACGGCGCGTCCGTCAGAGTCGAAGCCGGTGAGCAACTCCAGCGCCTGCGGCTCGTAGCGCGCACAGAGCGGCTGAAGGCGCCCCGCGGCGCATGCGACCACCGCGGGCGCTCCGCCGGCGTCCGCGCGCGCCAGCTCGCGGACCAGCTCCCCGGTGACGAGCGGCATGTCGCACGCCAGTACGACGACGGCTCGCCCCCCGGCGCGGCGCAGCGCGTCGACGATCCCGGCGAGCGGGTGGCGCGGCTCGTCGGGCTCCAGCCAGATCGGCACGCCCGCGCCAAGGTCCGGGAGCGCGGTGTCGCTCTTCGCCACGACGGCAACCTCGCCGAGCACCGACGACAGCGCCGCGACCGGGTACGAGATGAGCGGGCGACCCCAGAGCAGCGCGCCCGGCTTTGCGCCGCCCATGCGCCTGCCCGCGCCTCCCGCGAGCACCACGCCGAGCAGCTCGCGCGAGCCGCGGCTTCCCCCGCCGACCGGCTCTCGCGACCCAGCGCCGCCTCTGGCCGGCGGATCCGCTGGCGGCCCGTCGCTCACACCGACCGCGGGCCCTGGCCGTAGTCTTCGAACGGCGCGTCGCGATCGCGCACCGCGGCGCCGACGTCGACCATCGCCGCTTTCGTGAACGCGTCCCCCTCCGGCGTGTGCCGGGCCGCGCCGTCGAGCAGAGTTCCCAGCAGCTGCGTCGTCTGCAGGCCCATCTGCTCGAACGTGTGGTTGATCAGCAGCTTCATCATCTGAAGCTGGTTGGCGGGAAGCCGCGCGACGCGCTTGGAGAGCGACAGCGCCGCCTCGTCGAGATCGCCGGCCGGGTGACACTCGCTCGCCAGACCCCACTCGACGGCACGGCGCCCGTCCAGCGCGTCCCCGGTCAGCAGCAGCCGCTTGGAGCGCTCGAGACCTACGCGGTAGGTCCACATCGCGGTCGTCGGCGATCCCCACACGCGCGCCGGCGGGTACCCGATGCGGCAGTCGTCCGCGCATACGATCAGGTCCGAGCACAGCGCGAAATCGGTGCCGCCGCCGACGCAGAAGCCGTGGACCTGGGCGATCACCGGCTTGGGCGAGCGCCACAGCGACATGTACGCGTCGACGAAGCCTGACATCATCCGCTGGTCCTCCAGCGGATCCCAGGGGCGCCCGGCCTCGGCGTCCTCCATCATCTGCGCGCCCCAGCCGAGGTCGTAGCCGGCGCAGAACGACCGGCCGGCGCCGCGCAGCCGGATCACGCGCACTTCCGCGTCCTCCTGCGCCCGCGTCAGCTGCGCGCGAAAGCCCGAGACCAGCTCATGCGTGATCGCGTTGAGCCGCTCGGGGCGATTGAGCGTGAGTGTCGCGACACAGTCCGCGACTTCGTAGAGAACGGTTTCAGGCATCGCCGCGCACGCTACCGCCGCGGGCCGCCTGGCGGACTCTCGGCGACGCTTGCCGTGATCGCGGAGCGAGCGTAGTCTCGAGGCCGACCCATCCGACCGGGCAAGGAGGGCTCGCAATGCCCCGCGATGAGATGCAGAGGCTCGTCGAACGCTGGATCGCAGGCTGGAACGCACACGACGCCGACGCCGTCGCCGCCTGCTACGCCCGCGATGCCGTGAGCCGTGATGTCGGCCGCCCGACCGCGATGCCCGGACGTGAATCGATCCGCACCGCGATTCAGGACTACCTGACAGCATTCCCCGACCTCACGGCCGGCGTCGGCCGCCTGGGCTGCGACGGCGACGTCGTCTACGTGGAATGGCACGCCACGGGCACGCACACCGGATCCTTCCTGGCGCTGCCACCGAGCGGCCGGGTCGTCCAGATCGACGGCTGCAACGTGCTGCGCGTCGGCGGCGAAGGCCTCTTCATCACCGAGATCAGCTATTGGGACGTCGCCGGGCTGCTGGTTCAGGTGGGGCTGCTTCCCGAGCCGACGGCCCAGACCGCGCCCGCCTGACCGAGCGCCGGCCCCACGCGCGTCAGGCGACCTGACCTAGAATGGCTGACGTGGAGCGATCCGTCGAGACACGCGCTTGGCTGCGCTGCTACCGCTGCTGGTCAACGGACCTCGAGGTGCAGGTCCACTACGAGGGCATCCACCGCATCGACCCCGGCACGGGCGAGCGCGCGGAGGTCGTCGACGAGCTGCAGGAAGCCGTCGTGCAATGCCTGGACTGCATGCACGACCAGCCTCACCTGGGCTTTCGCGACGGATGCGTCGTGCCGATCGAGGACCGCTGGGAGCGGATGATCGCGGGCACGCCGTGGGTCGCCTCCTGCACGGTCACGGTCGACACCGACGACGTCGAGGCGTGCTCAGGCGCCGACGCCGGCGACGCGCTCTCCTACGCCGCGTTCGGCGATCACGGAACGCGCGAGTTCTTCACGCATGTGCGCTTCCACAAGCACGACGACGACAAGATCGTCGTCCATCTGCTCGTCGAACTGTATGCGCGCTCGATCGACGAGGCGACCGAAGTCCTCGAGACGGCTTCGCGCGGCCCGCTCGCGATAACGTCGCTCGCCGAGGAGTCGCGGCCGCCGGCCGCAAGCCCCGACGGGCACGGGCACTGACCCCGCGGCGACGACCATTCGAGCCCCGAGAAGGAGAGCCACCCGATGAGGCGCGACATCTTCGAGCCTGAGCACGCCGACTACCGCGAGAGCGTCCGGCGCTTCACGGCCGAGGAGATCGTTCCCTTCAACGAGCGGTGGGAGCAGGAAGGCATCGTCCCTCGCGGGCTCTTCGCAAAGGCCGCCGAGAAGGGCATGCTCGCGATGGCCGTCGGTGAGGAGCACGGCGGCTCCGGCGTCGATGACTTCCGCTTCAACCAGATACTCGACGAAGAGCTGGCCTACGCCGGCGTCTGTGCGGCGGGCCTCGGCCTGTCGCTTCACAACGACATCTGCCTCCCCTACTTCCTCGAGTACTGCACGCCGGAGCAGCGTGAGCGCTGGCTGCCCGGCATCGCCGACGGCAGCCTGATCACGGCGATCGCCATGACCGAGCCGGGCATCGGGTCGGACCTCGCCTCGATGAACACGAGCGCGATCCTCGACGGCGACCACTACGTCGTCAACGGCGCCAAGACGTTCATCACGAACGGGGTCAACGCCGACCTGGTGATCACTGCCGTCAAGACCGACCCGGCGGAGCGCCACCGCGGGATCTCGCTCGTGATCATCGAGCGCGGCATGGACGGGTTCGAGCGCGGCCGCAACCTCGACAAGATCGGGATGCACGCCCAGGACACCGCCGAGCTGTTCTTCGCCGACGTGGCCGTCCCGGTCCAGAACCGCCTCGGTGACGAGGGCAGGGGCTTCGGATATCTGGTGGGGAACCTCGCCCAGGAGCGACTCTCGATCGCGATCTCCGCGGTCGCTTCCGCGCAGGCCGCGCTCGACTGGACCGTCGAGTACGTCAAGGAGCGCCAGGCGTTCGGCCAGGCCGTCGGCAACTTCCAGGCCTCGCGCTTCGCGCTTGCGGAGATGAAGACCGAGATCGAGCTGGCGACCGTGTTCTGCGACAAGGCCGTGCTCGCGCTCAACGCGGGTGAGCTGTCGCCGGAGGACGCCGCGATGGCCAAGTGGTGGTCGACGGAGCTTCAGGGCCGGGTCGTCGATCGCTGCGTCCAGCTGCACGGCGGCTACGGTTACATGCTCGAGTACCCGATAGCGCGCGCGTTCGTCGACGCCAGGATCACGCGGATCTACGGCGGCACGACCGAGATCATGAAGGAGATCGTCGGTCGCTCGATGGGCCTCTAGCAGGCCGGCGCCGCGCGCGACCCGGGGTCAACGCAAGCAACTGAGCAGGTATCTGAATTGCGAGTAGCGATCGTCGGCGCCGGCCCCGCGGGCTTCTACGCCGCAGGCCATCTGATCAAGGCCGGAGCGCAGGTCGACGTGCTCGACCTCCTGCCGACGCCCTTCGGGCTGGTGCGCGCGGGCGTCGCGCCCGACCACCCGAAGATCAAGAGCGTCACGAGGGTCTTCGACAAGACCGCGGCCGAGCCGGGCTTCCGCTTCTTCGGCAACGTCGAGGTCGGCACCGCCATAAACCCGGACGAGCTCGCGGCCCACTACGACGCCGTGATCTATTCGTTCGGCGCCGCGACCGACCGCCGCATGGGCATCCCCGGCGAGGACCTTCCGGGCTCCCACCCCGCGACCGATTTCGTGGCCTGGTACAACGGCCACCCGGACTACGCGGGCCACGAGTTCGACCTCTCGGCGGAGCGCGTAGCGGTGATCGGGAACGGCAACGTGGCGATCGACGTCGCACGCATGTTGGTGCTCTCCGACAAGGAGCTTGCTGCGACCGACGTCGCCGACCACGCGCTCGCAGGGTTTCGCGCATCGCGCGTCCGCGAGGTGCTGATCATCGGCCGTCGCGGTCCCGCTCAGGCGGCATTCACGAACCCCGAAGTCCTCGAGCTCGGTGAGCTCGACGGCGCCGACGTGCATGTGGATCCGAGCGACGCCGAGCTCGACCCGCTGAGCCGCGCGTGGCTCGACGAGCACGGCGACAAGACCCGCCGCGTGAACGTGCAGACGCTCGCCGCCTACGCCGCGCGCCCGAGCACCGACGCTGCGCGCCGGATCAGGTTGCGCTTCCTCTCCTCCCCCGTCGCGATCCACGGGGACGGCCGCGTCGAGTCGATCGAACTGGAACGCAACGAGATCGTCGAGCGCGACGGCCGTCTCGCCCCGCGCGGGACCGGAGAGACCGAGACGATCCCCGTCGACCTCGTGTTCCGCTCGATCGGCTACCGCGGCGTCGCGATCGCCGGGCTGCCGTTCGACGATGCGCGCGGCGTGATCCCCAACGAAGGCGGACGCGTCATCGATGCAGAAGGTGCGGCTGTGCCCGGCGTCTACGTCGCGGGCTGGATCAAGCGCGGGCCATCGGGCGTGATCGGCACCAACAAGCAGGACGCGATCCAGACCGCCAAGGCGCTGATCGAGGACCACGAAGCAGGTCGGTTGCCCGCTCCCAGCGGCGATGACGACGCGCTGCTGGATCTGCTCGCCGCACGCTGCCCGGACCATGTGACGTTCGCCGGCTGGCAGGCGATCGATGAGGTCGAGCGAGCAGCCGGCGAGCCTCAGGGCCGCCCGCGCGTCAAGCTCGTCACGCGAGACGAGCTGACCGGGGCGGCACGCGGCGTGGCGCGGTAGGGCTGTTGTCCCGAAGGCTGAAAGGCCCGCCGCACCGCCGTCGCTGGTAGCTTCGCGCGTCCAGACACTTCTCTTGGGGGGAATTGAATGCGTCGTCTCGGTGCGCTGCTCGCTCTCACATCGCTCGTGCTGATCGCCGCGCCCGCCGTCGCGGCCGCGCCCAAGCAGGGCACCTACATCGACACCAAGCTCCAGGTCTACGTCACGGTGGGCGCAAAGCGCACGTCTGTGAGTTCCTTCTCGGCGCCCTGCGCGCGCAAGCTGGCCGACGGCACGCTTCAGACATACGGCGGCTTCTCGCTGCCCAAGGCCAAGCGACCGAAGATCTCGAGCAAGGGCGCCTTCTCCTACGACGGGAACGTCACTTTCAACAGCGGGAGCGCGAAGAGCGTCGTCACAGTGAAGATCAGCGGCAAGTTCGCGAACGGCAAGCTGAAGGGCACGGTGACGCTGGACACCGCGAAGACCGGCTGCGACCCCTACTCCTTCAGCGGCAAGAACTTCGGCGTCAACCCGCAGGGGTAGCGCTACGAGCCGAGCCGCGCTTCGAGCTTCCGGAGCTCGTCACGCAGCGTGCCCGGCAGGTCGCTGCCGAACTTCGCCAGGTGCTCGGAGACCTGAGTCAGCTCGGCTTGCACCGCGGCCTCGTCAACTGTCAGCAGCGCTTCGAGCGCGGCGGCGTCGATGTCGAGGCCGTCGACGTTGAGCTCACCCGCGGCGGGAACGACGCCGATCGCCGTCTCGATGCCCTGCGCCTCGCCGTCGCAGCGGCGGAAGACCCACTCGAGCACACGGCTGTTCTCACCGAAGCCGGGCCAAAGGAACTCGCCGTCAGCGTTCTTGCGGAACCAGTTTACGTAGAAGATCTTCGGCAGCTTGTCCGCGTCGGCCTTCTCGCCGACCGCCAGCCAGTGCGCGAAGTAGTCGGCCATGTTGTAGCCGCAGAACGGCAGCATCGCCATCGGGTCGAAGCGCAGCTGCCCGACGGTGCCGGCGGCCGCGGCGGTCATCTCGGAGCTCATCGTCGCGCCCAGGAAGACACCGTGGTTCCAGTCGAAGGCCTCACGCACGAGCGGCACGACGGTCGCGCGGCGCCCGCCGAAGAGAAACGCGTCGATCGGAACTCCGGCCGGGCTCTCCCACTCGGGTGCGATCGCCGGGTCCTGCGAGGCAGGAGTCGTGAAGCGGGCGTTCGGATGAGCGGCGGGGGTCTCGGACCCCGGGGTCCAGGCCTCGCCGTGCCAGTCGATCAGGTCCGCGGGCGGCTCCGGCGTCATCCCGTCCCACCAGATGTCACCGTCGCCCGTCAGCGCGCAGTTGGTGAAGATCGTGTTCTCGCGGATCGTCGCCATCGCGTTCGGGTTCGTCTCCTTGCCGGTTCCAGGAGCGACGCCGAAGAAGCCGTACTCGGGATTGATCGCCCACAGACGCCCGTCCTCGCCGAACTTCATCCAGGCGATGTCATCGCCGACGGTCTCGACGGTCCAGCCCTCGAGTGTGGGGATCAGCATCGCGAGGTTGGTCTTGCCGCAGGCGGAGGGGAAGGCGCCGGTGATGAACTTGGTGCGCCCCTCTGGTGACGTGAGCTTGAGGATCAGCATGTGCTCGGCCATCCAGCCCTCGTCGCGCGCCATCACGGAGGCGATGCGCAGAGCGAAGCACTTCTTGCCGAGCAGGGCGTTGCCGCCGTAGCCCGAGCCGAAGGACCAGACCTCGCGCGTCTCAGGGAAATGGACGATGTACTTCTCCGTGTTGCAAGGCCACGCGACATCCTCCTGGCCCTCGTCGAGCGGCGCGCCGACGGTGTGCAGGCACGGGACGAACGCGCCGTCCTCGCCGATCGAGTCGAGCGCGGCCTGCCCCATGCGGGTCATGATCCGCATCGACACCGCGACGTAGGCGGAGTCGGTCAGCTGGACGCTGACGTGCGACTTGTCCGAGCCGACCGGGCCCATCGAGAACGGGACGACATACATCGTGCGTCCGCGCATCGCGCCGTCGAAGAGTCCGGTGAGCTTCTCGCGCATCTGGGCCGGCGGCTGCCAATTGTTGGTCGCCCCCGCGTCCTGCTCGCGCTCGGCGCAGATGTAGGTGCGGTCCTCCACCCGGGCGACGTCGCCCGGATCGGACCAGGCCAGGTAGCTGTTCGGGCGCTTGGCCTCGCTCAGCTTGCGGAACGTTCCCGCGTCCACGAGCGCCTGGCAGAGACGGTCGTACTCATCCGCTGAGCCGTCGCACCAGTACACGGCGTCGGGCTCGGTGAGCTCTGCGACCTCGTCGACCCATGCGATCAGACGGGCGTTCTTCGTGGGAACGGTGACTTCGGACACGGCGGCACGGCCTCCTGCGACGACGGAATGGGAAAGGAGCCGATAAGGCTCCGGGAACGGCTACCGGGGCGAGTGACAGGCCCCGCCCCCGCGGCTTTGGAGCGTACCGCGCGACGGGGCGGCGGTTACTCGACGTTGCCTTCTGCGGGCTCGAGCGTGCCCGGGTTCTTGCGCGGCACCAGCACCAGGCGCTTGAACTCGGCGACGAGCACGCCGTCCTGGTTGAGGACTTTGGTGTGGACCTTGACGACGCCGCGGTCGGGCTTGCTGCGGGACTCCTTCTTCTCCAGCACCTCGGTCTCGACGAACAGCGTGTCGCCGTGGAAGACCGGGTTCGGGTGCGAGAGCTCCTCGGTGGCGAGGTTCGCGATCGCCTTGCCGGAGACATCGCTGACGCTCATGCCGAGCGCGAGCGAGTAGACGAGCGGCCCGACGACCACGTTGCGCTTCTGCTGCGACTTCGACGCGTAGACGTCGTTGAGGTGCAGCGGGTGGTGGTTCATCGTGATCAGGCAGAACAGGTGGTCGTCTGACTCGGTGACCGTCTTGGCGGGCCAGTGTTTGTAGACGTCACCGACCTCGAACTCCTCGAGGTAGCGGCCGTAGCTGTGCGCTCCGGACGCCTCGCGCTCGCGCTGGTCGGTGGTGAATCCGGTTTCGGTGCTCGTGTCGGTCATCGGTTCCTGTGCGTGGTCGGTCGGGGACGGATCGGCCGTACAGGATGGCGCACCCGCACGCGGATTGACGGCCCAGTCGATCCCGCGACGTTCGTGGAGCGTGTTTCGTCGCCCTGTGACCGGAAGCGGACTCTGCCCGTCAGGCGCCTTGCAGCGCCGGCCACGCGGGCGTACGTTCTGCTGCATGCGCGCACGCGTGATCGCGTTCGCGGTGGCCGTGACGGTCGCGACCCCCGCAAGCGCCGGGGCGGTGGTGGCGGTGACCGGCAGCTCGTCACGCCTCCCGGCGGGTGTCGCGGTGACGGTCAAGAACACCGGCAGCGAGGAGGTTCGCTTCCTTCGTCTGCTGTTCGGCGCGCTGTATGCGGCGACGCCGCAGACCGCGCCGTGCCAGAGCGCCGGCCCGGGCGAGGTCTTCTGCCCTCTCGCCCCCGGCGCCTTCCCGCCTGGCGGCCAGCTTGCGCTGCAGCAGATCGTCACGCCTCTGTTCCCCGACGGCACGCCGATCGCGGGACGGGCGAGCGCAGACGGCGTCACCGACGTCCAGTTCTCGATCCCGGGCCCGGCGACCGGCGCTCCGGACATCGCCGTCGACCTGACCGGGCCCGAGACGACGACGCCCGGCGCGACGGTGCGCTGCACGCTCACGATGAAGAACATCGGCACCGCGCCGAGCCGGGGCGGGTCCGTGGAGGTTACGTACTCGTCGACGGGTGGAGTGTCCTCGGGGTTCACCCGCGAGTCGATCAGCTCCGACCCGCGTGCCCCCAAGCCACGCCTGGGCGCCCACGACGACGAGGACGACGTCTACGGCACGCTCACCGTGTTCTTCCCCGCCCTCGCCCCGGGCAACAGCTCGCAGGCCGAGTTCGACGTCGTGAGCGTCTCGTCCACCGCCGACCTCCGGAATGCCGGCGTCCTGCTGTTCGATCCCGTCGGCACACGCAGCGTGACGGCGACGCTCGTCGGGGCCGACCCCGAACCGGGGCCCAACACCGACACCCTGCGGACGGCTTTCGAGAACCGGGAGCCCGCCGTTGACAGCACCATCCGCCGGCCGAACGGCGCCCCGCGCGAGATCGCGGGAACCGCGTCCGGCAGCGTCGGCGGCGTCGAGGTCGCAGTCGTGAGGGCGACCGGCGGCGCGAAGGCCGCGGCCGCGACATGCAGCTGGCTCGCCTCGACGCGCGGCTCGTTCCGGCGAACACCTGCCGCCCGAGGGCGCTGCCGCACGCCGGTCTGGCTCGATGCCTCCGGAACCAAGCGCTGGAAGCTGCGCCTCTCCCGCCGCCTCGCTCGCGGCAGCTACGTCGTCTACTCACGGGCGATCACCAAGGAGGGCGCACCGGAGGTCCGGTTCTCGGCCAAGGACGGCAACCGCGTGGCGCTCACCGTGCGCTGACCAGCAGCCGGCGCCGCGACCGGCCGTCGCCGCGCGCGCGGCAGATATCGTCCCGGGTATGCGTCATCCCCGTGACTTCTTCAAGCCGCTCGCCACCGGCGCTCCGGACCCGCTCACGGAGATCCCCTTCCCACCGTCGCGGATGATTCATTTCTTCGACGCGAGCAACGAGAAGATGCGGGCCAAGCTGCCCGACATCGCGACGAAGACGGACATCCTGCTCGGCAACCTCGAGGACGCCGTCCCGGTCGACAACAAGGAGGCCGCGCGCGCCGGCCTGGTCACGGTCGGCAAGGAGATCGACCTCGGCACCACGCAGCTCTGGACTCGCGTCAACTCGCTCGAGTCGCCCTGGGTGCTCGACGACCTGACGACGCTCGTCACAGAGATCGGCGACAAGCTCGACGTGATCATGGTCCCGAAGGTCGAGGGTGCCTGGGACATCCACTACGTCGACCGCCTGCTGGCCCAGCTCGAGGCGCGCGCCGGCATCCGGCGCCCGATCCTGATCCACGCGATCCTTGAGACCGCGCTCGGAGTCGCCAACGTCGAGGAGATCGCCTACGCCTCGCCGCGCACGCAGGGCATGAGCTTCGGCCCCGCCGACCTCGCCGCTTCGCGCCGCATGAAGACGACTCGCGTCGGCGGCGGGCACCCGGGCTACCGCGTCATCGAGGATCCCGACGCCGAGAACCCGGACGCACCGCGCGCCAGCGCCCAGCAGGACCTCTGGCACTACTCGATCGGCCGCATGGTCGACGCCTGCACGAGCGCCGGAATCCTTCCCTTCTACGGCCCGTTCGGCGACATCAAGGACGTCGAGGGCTGCGAGGCGCAGTTCCGCAGCGCGTTCCTGATGGGTTGCGTCGGCGCGTGGTCTCTGCACCCGGTACAGATCGACATCGCCAAGCGCGTCTTCTCGCCCGACCCCGACGAGGTCAAGTTCGCGAGGAAGGTCATCGAGGCGATCCCTGACGGCCGCGGCGTGCACATGATCGACGGCAAGATGCAGGACGACGCGACCTGGAAGCAGTGCCAGGTGATGGTCCAGCTCGCCGAGATGCTGGCGGAGAAGGATCCCGAGCTCGCCGAGGCCTACGGGTTCGCGCCGGCGCCGGTGTAGTTCCACGCGGCCGCAGACCGCGGAGAGGATCGGCCGCAGCATCACGAGGGTTAGGAAGACCCCCACCGCGCGACGGCATTGCTGCCACGATCGGCGGGATGCCTGAAAGCGCCGTTCCGAGGAGGGAACAGTCGTGCGTGTCGTATTCCGGGCGCCGGTTCGATCGGCCGCAAGCATCACCGCTGCGTTGTTGGCGCTGCATGCCGCGCCCGCGCCGGCGATCTCACCGCAAACGCTGACCGATCCGGTCGGCGACAACTGCCGCGACTACACGAGGCTCGGGAATCAGTGCGGCCCGGACATCACGCAGGTCGTCTTCTCGGCGCCCGGGGAAGGAAACCTGCACGCCGACATCACCTACGCCTCACTGCCGGTCGACGTGGGGGTTCCGCAACTGGCCGAGTACGTGGAACTCGGGATCTACCCGCCGGGCGCAACGACGCCGCACCTTTTCGGCATTCCCGCCACCTATCGCGTTGCCCAGACCAGCCCCGGTAGGTGGACGCTGCAGTCGATCTCCGCGGGGTTCCAGGTCGTCGGGCCGGTAACCGCGACGGTCAGGCCGCTCGGGATCGAGCTGGCCGTGCCGCTCGCGACTCTCGGAGATCCGTCGACCCATCGCTATGCGGTGAATGCCGGCAGCGCCGGCGAGACGATCCCCGAGCACCCCGATCTGGCTCCGAACACGGGCCTGTTCGACCTCGCCGCCGACGCGCCTGCGCCCACGCCGACGACCACCGAGGGCACCACAGCCGTGGCTCCTGCGATCAAGGCGCTATCGGGCATCCCGGCGAAGCAGCGCGGCAACGCAGTCGCCGGAAGGCTCGACATCACCGTCGGCGGTGACCTCACGATCGAAGCGCTCGTCCCCGCCGCCAAATCCAAACTGAAGAGCATCGGCAAGATCATCAAGCGCGGCCTGAAGGCGGGGACGGTCAGCTTCCGTCTGCCGCTTCCGGCGAGTGTGCGTAAGAAGCTCGCCGGCCGCAAGACACAGGTGACGCTACGAATCTCGCTCAAGCCCGCTTCCGGCAAGGCGATCACCCAGACCCGCAAAGTGAGCCTGACCGTTCCGCGCTGAGGGCGTTAGCACCCGCGTGTTGCCGGTAAGCGCCATCGGGCCGCGAGCTAACCGGCGCCGACGAACCGGCGCAGGGCCCGGCGTGAGGCCGGCAGGCGTCGGCGGGCGTCCAGCTCGCGGATCGCTATCTCCCCTGCCATAGCGGCAATCAGATGGGCGGCGGCGGCCGCGTCCGGCCACCCCATCGCCTTCAAGCTGGGGATCGCCGCCGAGGCAATGCGGTCGACGCGTTCCTTCATGTCAGCTGTGTACGCGCCCTCGCTCCTGGCCTCGAGTGCCAGGGCCTTTACGCCACGATCGGCCAGGCAGCAGTCGAGGTAGGCGTCGGCCGCACGGGCGATGCGCTCGGCGCCGGGAGCGATTCCCTCGATCGAAGCGGCGACGGCCAGTTGCACGCGGGCGTGGAAGCGCGCGTGGAGCGCGTCGACAAACGCATCACGGTCGGCGAAATGGACGTAGAACGTGCCTTTCGCGACGCCCGCCGCGTCAACCACGCGATTGACGCTGAGGCCCGCGAGCCCGTGCTCTTCGGCGACGGCGAGCCCGGCGTCGAGCAGCGCGTCGCGCGTGCGATGGCCGGCTGGCGCGATCGGCGCGGTTGTCACGGCCACGACCATACATGACCGATCGGTCACTTCACATGACCGACCGGTCGGTCATGTGATAACTTCGGCGTCATGCCACTGCTCCAGACGTCCACCGGCCCGATCGCTTACGACGAGCAGGGAGATGGCCCGGCGATCGTCCTGCTGCCCAGCGGCGCACACGACCGCCACGACTACGACGAGCTGCGCGCGCTGCTCCCTGCTCACCTGCGCTCGATCGCAATCGACTGGCCGGGCCACGGTTCCTCGCCGCTCGGCGAGGGCCCGGCGAGCGCGATGCGCTTCGCCGACGTCGCCGAGCAGCTCGTCGAGCAGCTCGCGCCCCAGGGCGCCGTCGTCGTCGGCAACTCAGTGGGAGGCTTCTCGGCCGCACGACTGGCGATCCGTCGCCCGGAGCTGGTCCGGGGCCTCGTGCTGGTCGACAGCGGCGGCTTCGTCGGACGGCCGCTCCACGTTCGCGCGTTCTGCGCGCTGATGGCGCGGCCGTGGTTCCTGCGCCGCATCTATCCGACGTTCGCGACCCGCTACATGCGCCCGCGCACTGCCGCGGACCGCCGCTCGCGCGACGTCGGCGTCGCCACGACGCGGCAGGATCCAGGGCTCCGCGCGGTGACCGAGCTATGGCGCAGCTTTACGTCGCCGGAGCACGACCTGCGCGACGAAGCGGCCTCGATCACCGCTCCGACGCTGCTGATCTGGGGCCGGCGCGACCCCGTGATCCCGCTGCGCGTCGGCAGGAGGATCGCGGCGACGATCCCCGGCTCGGAGCTGGTGGTGCTCGACAGCGGCCACGTCCCGCACACCACCGATCCCGAGTCGTTCGCCGGCCACCTGATCCCGTTCGCCGAGGCCGCGTTCGCCGGGTCAGCCGCGACAGCCGGCTAACCCACCAGCGGGTTGCGCACGCGCAGCTCGGGGAAGCGGCCGAAGTCGCGGTCGGCGCTCCACAGCTCGCGGACGCCGTGCTCGAGGCAGATGGCGGCGATGCGGGCGTCGTAGAACAGCGTGCCGGCGGCGTCGCCGCGCACCGCGAGGTCACTCACGCGCCCCCAGTAGCCGCGGCCCTCGGCGAGCGCGACGCAGCCCGCAGTCGCCAGGAGCCGCTCGATCGAGCCAAGCGCCGCGGCCAGCGGTGTGGAATCGTCGCGCCGCCCGGTGACCACACGCACGAACTCGTGCGCGACGGGCCACGGAAGCCCCCACTGAGCGGGGCTCGACGCGAGAGCCTCGACGGCCGCCCGTGCGCCCCGGTGCTCCCGAACCCGGACACGGTGGGCGTAGACGAGCAGGTTCGTGTCGAGTGCGATCATCTGTCGTCGAAAGGGTCCGGAAGCCCGAACTCCGGGAATGGCCGCCCGGCCCGTGCCGCCCGGATCAGGCGGTCGATGTCCTCGGTCTCGTCCGGCCCATCAGGGTCGCCGAACGGCTCGATCCGGAACCGCGGCCGATGCTCAGGCTCCGCGTCGAGCACCGAGCGCAGTCCGCGCTCGACCAGCGCCCGCAGCGTCGTCCCGTCGGCCTGCGCGCGGGCCTTCGCCTCGTCGAGCAGCGCGTTCGAGATCTCGATCGTGGTCTTCATATGGGTACCCATATTGCTCCTCCCGTAGGCCCAGGTCAAGCCCGGTCGCGCAGTCGCGAGACTCGCCGCCGCCCCGACCCTCTAGGCTCCCCGGCCGCCGTGTCACCCCCTTCAGGCAGTGAGGCAGGTCAGATGAGGTTCTACGAGTACGAGGCGCGTGAGATCGTCAAGCGCGCCGGAATTCCGGTCACGGACTACGGGTTCACGACCGACGCGCAGGAGGCCAGGTCGATCGCCGAGCGCATCGGCGGCCCCACGGTCATCAAGTCTCAGGTGCTCTCGGGCGGCCGCATGAAGGCCGGCGGCGTGCAGTTCGCCGACACGCCCGACGAGGCGCAGGAGCACGCCGCGAACGTGCTGAAGCTCGAGATCAGCGGGCACATGCCGCGCGGCATCCTCGTCGACCCCAAGGCCGAGGTCGTCCAGGAGCTCTACGCGGGCGTCGTCTGGGACGGGACCAGGAAGCAGCCGGTGATGATCTTCTCCCCCGTCGGCGGCATCGACATCGAGCAGGTCGCCGAGGAGCAGCCCGACAAGGTCGGCCGACGGCATTTCTCGAACCTGCTGCCGTTCAGTGACTTCGCCGCGAAGGAGGTCATCGCCGCGACCGGCGTGACCGGCAACGACCTGAACAGGCTCGTCCCGATCCTGACCAAGCTCGCGAAGCTCTTCGTCGACTACGACCTGACGCTCGCCGAGATCAACCCGATCGGCAAGCTCGCCGACGGCTCGTTCATCGCACTCGACGCGCACATGGACATGGAGAACGAGGCCCGCGGGCGCCACAAGGCGCTGCTGAAGGACCTCGGCGTCGGCGACGAGGAGACGCGCGAGGCCCGCGAGGCGACGCCGTTCGAGATCGCCGGCGAAGCGGTCGACGGCATGGACCACCGCGGCGTCGCCGGAAACGTCACCGAGTTCGACGGCAACCTGGGGCTCGTGATCGGCGCCGGCGGCGGCTCGCTGACGCTCTTCGACGCGGTCCGCGCGCACGGCGGATCGCCCGCCAACTACTGCGAGATCGGCGGCAACCCTTCGGTCGCCAAGGCGTGCGGGCTGGCGAAGCTGGTGCTGCAGAAGCCCGGCGTCGACAAGATCGCGGTGATGATGTCGATCGTCTCCAACACGCGTGTCGACATCGTCGCGCGCGGCGTGATCAAGGCCTGTCTGGAGCTGGGCATGGACCCCGCCGAGAAGATCGCGATCTTCCGCATCCCAGGTGCCTGGGAGGACGAGGGCTTCAAGATCCTCGAGAAGTACGGAGTCGAGTACGCCGATCGCTCGGTGTCGATGCATGAGGCGGCGCGACGCGCCGTCGAGAAGATCGGAGCCGCGGCATGAGCATCCTCGTAAACGCCGAGACGACGTTCATCGTCCAGGGCATCACGGGCCGCGAGGCCGTCAACCTGACGCGCGAGTGCCTGGACTACGGCAACGGCGCGAAGGTCGTCGGCGGCGTCACGCCGGGCCGCAAGGGCCGCGAGGTCCACGGCGTGCCGGTCTTCGACACGGTCGCGCAGGCCGTCGAGCACCACGGCGCGCCGATCGACGGCTCCGTCGTCACCGTCCCGCCCGCGTTCACCAAGGACGCCGTGTTCGAGGCGCTCGAGAACGGGATCAAGATCATCGTGATCGTCACCGAGCGCATCCCGCGCCGCGACGTGGCGCAGATGGTCGAGCTCGCGACGATGCGCGGCGCGCGGATCATCGGGCCCAACTGCCTGGGGATCATCGTCCCCGACGTGATCAAGATGGGCGGCATCGGCGGCCCGGCGAAGGACGCCGCGAAGGCCTACACGCCCGGACCGATCGGCGTGATCTCACGCTCCGGCGGCATGACCACCGAGATGTCCTCGACGCTGACGGCGGCCGGCCTCGGGCAGTCAACGGCCGTCTCGATCGGCGGCGACGCGATCATCGGATCCTCGTACGCCGAGCTGATGCCGTTCTTCGAGGCCGACGAGCAGACCCAGGGCATCGTGATCTACACCGAGCCCGGCGGTCGCATGGAGGCCGAGCTCGCGCGCTGGGTGACCGACAGCCACTCGCGCCTGCCGATCGTCGCCTTCATGGCCGGTCGCTTCATGGACGAGATGCCCGGCATGAGCTTCGGCCACGCCGGCACGATCGTCGAGGGCAAGGAGGACACGGCCACCGAGAAGATCGCGCGCCTGGCAGAGGCCGGGATCACGGTCGCCGAGGAGATCTCCGAGATCCCCGGCATCATCAAGGCCAAGATCGCCGAGAGGAGCGCAGCATGAGGTCCGACGCGACGTTCATCGGGATCGAGGTCGACGACGCGGCCGCGACAGACGCCCAGGTCGCCGCCAAGCTCACCGAAGTGTGCCCGGTCGACATCTTCGGCCAGTCCGGCGCCGGCACGCTGGAGCTGCACGAGAAGAACCTCGACGAGTGCGTGCTCTGCGGGCTGTGCCTCGACGCCGCGCCAGGCAAGGTGCGCGTGCTGAAGCTGTACGACGGCGCCGCTGAGCTGACGCGGGCGTAGGGACGAGCGGCCCTCAGCTCAGCCCGAGCGCCGCGCGCGCGGCCGCGACGTACGGCATGTGCGCGTCGCCGTCGTCGGGCAGGTAGGCGAGCGGATCGTCCAGCTCGAGCGGCCGGCCGAGCAGTCCGAGCAGACATGCGAGGTGGCAGAGCGCGGAGTAGGTGCGCGCGTAGCCGCCCTCCCGCGTGACCGCCAGCGCCTCGATCCCGAGGTCGCGTGCGGCCTCGCCGACGGCCGAGCCGATCTGGTGGAAGCCGGCCATCGAGACGCACATCCGCCCGTTGGGGTCGAACTGGCTTGCGTCGACGCCCTGCGCGCAGACGATCGCTTCAGGCCGGAACGCCTCCAGCGCCGGGACCACGACCTCGCCGAATGCCGCGGCGTACGCGCGGTCACCGGCGCCGAACGGGAGTGGAACGTTGAGGTTCGCCCCGTATCCCGCGCCGTCGCCGCGGTCGGTCACCAGGCCGGTTTGCCGGTGACTGTGGCCCCAGGCCCCGTGATCCATGTGGACGCTGACGCTCAGCACGTCGCCCCGCCCCCAGAAGCAGGCCTCGGTGCCGTTGCCGTGGTGGACGTCCCAGTCGACCACCGCGACGCGCGCCGCGCCCAGATCACGCAACCGCTGCGCAGCGAGAGCGGCGTTCGAATAGAAGCAGTAGCCATCGATCGTGCCGGGGGCGCAGTGATGGCCCGGCGGCCTGGTCATCGCAAGGGCAAGCGGCGCCTCGCGGGCAGCCGCAGCGTCGGCTGCGGCGAGCGCGGCGCCGGCCGAGTGGCGGGCCGCCAGCGGCGTCGCCGCCGACGCCCAGGTCTCCCCCGTCACGCAGACGACTTCGTCGACCGACGCGAGTGCGTCCACCGCGGCTATGTGCTCAGCGGTGTGGACGGTGAGGAGCTCGTCGTCACCGGCGCGCGGCGCCTCGCGCCACTGGACCTGCGCCGCGAGCGGCCCGCGGTCGAGTGCCGCGTAGAGGTTGCGCAGCAGATCGGCGTTCTCCGGGTGCTGCTCGGGTACCTCGATCAACGGCGACGGTCCGGCCTCGAAGATGCCCGTGCCCGTGTCATGCGCGAGGCACGCCTCGTGGCGGAAGGCCGCGATCGACGGCGTCCGGGCCGGCTCGGCTTGTTCACCGACCTGCGTCTGCCCCCCGGGCGTCTGCGTCACAGCCGGCGACGGTAGTCGATTGGAGCCGAACGGATGCACCACCAGAGACGCGCAGCCACAGGGGTGGCGCGGAAAAGCGACCACCACCGTCGCTGATCCTCGCCACCCCCGACGATGCGCGGCGCAGCGCCTGGCGGCCTCTCGTCAGGTCGGCGCTTCCCTCCCCCTGCGCCCGGCGAAATGGCGCCCGCGCGCGCCGTTTCGCCGCAGAGCGCACGTTCCGGACGCCGAGCCCTTGCAGGCCCCTCACCCCCGGCGTAGTGTCGAACCAACTCCGAACGAAGGGAGCAGCCATGTACGCGAGCATCCGGACCTACCGGTTCGGGTCGGGCTCCATGGACGACCTGATGCACCGCGTCGATCGCGACTTCGCCGACGCTCTGGGACAGGAGCCCGGGTTCGTCGCTTATCAGGTCGTCGCCACGGGCGACGACACGCTGATGTCGGTCAGCGTGTTCCGCTCGCAGGACGAAGCCGAGCGCTCGAACGAGATCGCGGCGCAATGGGTCGCCGAGGATCTCGCCGATTTCGACATCCAGCGCATGGGAGCGATCACCGGTGAGGTGATGGTCAGCCGCGCGCGGGCCGAGGTGCTCGAGCCGGCCCACCACTGACGGATCGCCGGTCGGCCCGCGAGGAGGAAGCGTCCACTGACAGGCGCGCGCCTGTCAGTGGCGTGCGCGCTTGAGTCGCGCGCGCTCTTCGTGCTTGTCGACGACCTGGGCGATCAGCTTCAGGTACTGGTCGATCCCGGTCACCTTGACCCGCCCGGTCTCCAGGCCCTTGCGCCAGCCGCTGATGGTCGGGTGCTCGGCGAGGAGGTTGAACTCCTCGCGGCGCATATCGATCCGCAGCTTCGCGTCGGCCGCGATGTCCTTGGTGACCGTCACGTCCGGCAGCAGGAGGCGAAACTGCTGCGTGTCCCCCCGGCCGTGCAGATCGACGCCGACGACGAGCTTCAGCGGCCTGAGCGCCGGAATCTCGTCGAGCAGCGCGTTCGTTGTGTCGGCGATCAACCTGCGCGCGTCCCCGGACATGACGATCAACCTTATCTGCGCGCCCGAGCTTCGAGGCGCACACGGCGGCGCGCAGGACCCGCCTGACCCCCTACTTCGCGGCCGGCGACCGCACTCCGTTGAGCTCGTCGACCACGCCGATCACATCGCCGCGCCGGTAGAAGTCGACGGCGACGACGTTCGGCAGCAGCCCGCGGCGCCGCTGGCACTCATGCACGCGGCGCAGCAACGGCCCGCGGGCGTTGACCTTCTCCGCGTTGCTCGGCTTCGGCGCAGGCGAGGTGTCGATCCAGTGGTTGATCTGAAAGAGCGACGCGCCCGGCTCGCCGCGATTCTCGGCGCAGGACGCGGCGAGCTCACCGGAATCGGTCAGCTGGGAGGTCCGCTTGAAGGTGTACGGCGTCTCCTGGATCGACTCGAACGCGGGCCGCAGCCACTTCGCGCCGCCCTTCTGCTTCTCGGCGAAGACGACCAGCCGCCGGTCGTCCTCGATCATCGATCGCAGCCTCGGCCATGGCGGCGAGACACGTCCGTCGTACACGTAGCGCTCGAGTCCCGCCGCGCGGAACGCGGCCACGAAGTCGCGCGGCGCGACCGCGTCCTCGACGACAAGGACCACGACCTCGTGCGGATTTGCCGCAAGGAACTCCTGAATCTGCCCGAGCGCGCTGGAGATCTTCAGCGCACCGAGCTCGCAAAAGCCGTGGCACAGGTAGACCCCGCGCGGGCCCTCAGGCCGGCCGACGAGGCGGTCGCGTACGCGCAGCGCGGCGTCGACGGCCTCCTCCCCCAGCTGCTCGACGTACTTGGGGAGCGTCCATCATTTAGGTGATGGGTTGATGGTGTAGTTCCATTCGGGGTGGAAGTCGTGGCGGGTGATGTTGACGGCGGCGAGCTGCTCGTCGCTGACCTCGACCTTGGGGTACTCGTTGGTG
>Ga0247727_10007905_pt1 | contig 19995 bp, 16 predicted proteins | sample WisWelCaveWW1625_FD_202498 | JGI IMG/M metagenome (GOLD analysis project Ga0247727, IMG submission 202498) | Biofilm microbial communities from Wishing Well Cave, Virginia, United States - WW16-25 | ecosystem: Environmental > Aquatic > Deep subsurface > Groundwater > Cave microbial mat | place... | reverse complement strand
GAACGCGAACAAGCCGCCGACCCAAAAAGAAACCGCGACCAAATGCAACCAATCGGCAAAGACGCCCAGCGAAAAATCGCCTTGCGCCGCGCTATGCCCGGTGAGCGAATAGGAAAAGAGCAATGCCAACGGCAACACGCGCAACATCAAGCGGTGACCGTCTTCCGTTTGAAACGCGGAGATGATCAGAAAAATAATAAAGGGCGAGCCGAGAATGACGAGATGATGCAATGCGCCGCCGCGATTCCACGATTCGATGAACGCGTTCGCGAGGTTGCCCAGCGCGGGGAGCGCGGGCGCGTTACCGAGACCGCCGTAGTACAAAAAAGTTAAAAGTAAAAAGGCAAAAGCGGAAAGCGCCAAGGCAAGGCGCGCGCGCGCGCGGAAAAGCATCAGCCCCAATAACGTGACGATGCCGAATCGTGCGAGCCAAATCGCGCCGAGCCGCGAATCGAAAAGCACCTGCGCCAGCGTTTGCGCGTTCACCGCGTCCGCGACGAGATTCGCTTGCAGCGCGAGCCGTCCGAGTTCCGTGCTGATCACCAAGCCCAGCGCGCCGACGATCAACCATCGCCACGCGGCGTCCGCGAGCGATTCGTCTGCGTTCACCGCGCGGAGCGAACGCGTCAGCAAAAAATCGCGAAAGAAAATCGCGCCGACGAGCGCGAGCGCCGCGAATAAATTCAGCCAACGCGTAATGACCGCCGCCGGCGCGGTTGCGCTCGCGGCGGATTCCGTTGTCGTTTGCACATTTTCGCTCACCGCGCCGACGCTGAACGCGTACACGCCGCGCGTGATGTGCCCGTCCACCGCCGACAACACTTTCCAAATGACCGTGTAGGTGCCAGCGCCGGATGGTTTGAGCGGCACGCGAATTTGTTTCGCGTCCTCTGCGAGCGAAATGAAATTCGTGTCGAGCCGCGCGCGCGCGGGATCAAGCACCTGCACCGCGCTAAAGCTAACGTCAATTGCTTCGTCAAACGTCAGCGTGATTTGTTTCGGCGCGGCTTGCACGAGCGCGTTCGGCGCGGGATCGGCGCGCACAAGCGACGCGTGCGCGGACGCGACGCGCGCGGTGAGGAAGAGGAGGGTTGTGAAAAAGAGGAGCGAAAATTTGCGGGACATTGATTTGGGCGACGGCACACCTGCACTGCACCGTACGCAGTGCGGTGCAAGTGAGCGTCGCCCCTACAAAATCATTTCGCCATCTGCCGCGCGGCAAGCGCGATCACCACGCCGGCGAGAATCACGAGACCGGCAAAAATGTACGTGCGCGATGTATCGGTGACGATTTCGCGCGCCGTTGTCACGGGCGCAGTCGTCGCCGCCGGCGTTTTCACAACCGGCGCGGCGGCAGTCGGCACGCTCACTTGACCAATGCCGAAAAACCATTCGCCGCTCGTGATCACTTTATCATCCGACGATGTGACTTCCCATTGCACGCGATAAACGCCAGCCGTCAGCGGTTTCAGCGTGGCGAAAACTTGCTTGTGGTCTTTATCATCGAGATCGAGTTTCGCGTCGCTGTTGTCGACGCGCGCGCCGCTCGCGTCCGTTACGCTCAGCGCGAGTGGTTTGGAATCGAGCTCTTCGGTAAACCAACAGCGCACTTCTTTCGGCGCGGTCGCCATTGCCGCGCCGACTTCGGGACTGCACTTGTCGAGTTTCGCGTGCGCGGACGCGGATGTGAACAGCGTCGTGAAAAAAAATGCCGCGAGCAAAAGCGGCGCGAGCAGGCGTTTCATTTTGCCTCCGGGAATGATGATGAATCTCGCGGCGGATTATAACACAAATTTTTCAGCATTGCGCTTGCGTCACGCGCGCGTGCGCCCCGCGTTGTTCCTCCGTCCACATCGTCCTGATAAATGCCAGAATCGCGTCAATCTCTTCGCGCGATAATTTGTCACGCCACGCCGGCATGCGCGGCGTTGTCGTCGGCACGTTCATCATTTGCCGCATCATCTCCGTCATCGCGTTACTACCGTACACGATGATGTAGGTAAGTTCGCAATCGGGATGATGCCATGTGTGTCCATTCGCGTTGTGACGCGGCGGATAGTCCATCATAGTGCCGCCCTCCGCGCCTTTGTGACAGACGAGGCAATTTTCGTTGTAAAGTTTTTCGCCGCGCGCGAGCGCGGTTGGCATGGGTTGAAACGGCAAGGTCAATTGAAATTGCGGTAAACACCCGGAAAGCGCGAGCGCGGCGAAAACAAGAATCAGCAATTTCGGTGGACGTGACATCTCAATCTACTCCTTCAAAATTTGGCGCGTGTGGCATATGTGTTTCATAACGCACGCGCGAGTCGAGCGCGCGCGGATAGCAAAACTCACCTGCGCGCAAGACGCGCAAGTGGACAGCGATTACGATTGAGCAAAATTGGCTTTACGCGCGCGGCGGGGAATCAACGCGGCGTGGAAACGAATGAGATGAGGCAGGGGAAAAAAGCAGGATAATGTCGAAGAGAGATTGACCTGACAAAGAGACCGAAAGAGGAATATCACTCGCGCACGCGTCCGCGCAACTCGCGCCGAATGCGAGCGGCGCGGAAGCAGGCACGTTCGTGTCGCTGTTTTGAAGTGGCGACGCTGGCGCGCAACGCTCTGCGCCCATCGCCATCGCGCACATCGCCGGGTCGGCGTGCGCGAACAAGAGAAGGAAAACGAGCAGGAGGATAAAAACTTTCATCTCAAAATTATTCTAGCACTGTCAAGCGTCGGCGTCAATCCCGGCAAAGTTCACCCCGTATTTCTCAAGCCCGCCGCGATGCCGTTGATCGTGATTTGAATGACCTCGCGGAGCACGCGCGTTTCTTGATCGTCGCGTGCCGCGCGCGCGCGGCGCAGCATTTCGATCTGGATGTAATTCAGCGGGTCCACGTACGGATTGCGCAAGCGGATCGAATTTTGAATCACCGGCTCGCCGTCGAGCAAATCGGACTGTTCCGTGATCGCGATCAGCGCGCGCCGCGTTCGGTCGTACTCCGCGCGGATGCGCGCAAAAATGCGCGTCGCCAGCCGTTCATCCGCGACGAGCGCGGCGTACTGCGCGGCGATATCCATATCCGCTTGCAAGAGCGCCAATGCCGCGTTGTCAATCAGCGCGCGGAAAAAATTCCACTCGCGATACATTGCGCGCATCTCTCCGATATCCGCGTCCAATGCCGGCTCGAGCGCCGCGCCGAGCGCGTACCAGCCCGGCAAATTAAAACGCGCCTGCATCCAACTAAAGACCCACGGGATCGCGCGCAGGTGCGCAATTTCCAGCGCGTCGCCGCCGCGCGACACCGGCCGCGAGCCGATCATCAAATTCCGGATTTCATCAATCGGCGTCGCGCCGCGCCAAAAATCGGCAAAGCCCGGCGTCTCGTACACCAGCGCGCGATATTCCGCACGCGCGCTTGCCGCGATCCAATCCATCCGCGCGCGCCATTCGAGCCGCGCGCCCTCGCTCGCATTGGGAAACGACGCGAGCAAAACCGCGCTCGCGATTTGCTCCAAATGCCGGTGCGCGAGTTCCGGATTCGAATAACGCGACGCCAGCATTTCGCCTTGCTCGGTGAAACGAAAGCGGCCGTTGATCGTGCCGGCGGCTTGCGCGCGAATCGCGCGCGTCACCGGACCGCCGCCGCGCGCAATCGTGCCGCCGCGCCCGTGAAAAAGCGTAAACGCAATTCCGCGCGCGCGGCATTCCGCCGCGACATTTTCTTGCGCCTGATACAACGCCCAATTCGCCGCGAGATAGCCGCCATCTTTGTTGCTGTCGGAATAGCCGATCATAATCATCTGCGCGTCGCCGCACGTTTGCAGATGCGCGCGATACGGCGCGCTCGCAAACAGCTCGCGCAAGATGCGCGGCGCGGCGTCTAAATCATCCAGCGTTTCAAACAGCGGCGCGATTGGCAAACCGTTCGCGCAACCCGCCCACCGCGCGAGCAAAAGCACGGTCAGCACATCCGCCGGCGCGTGCGCCATCGAAATGATAAACGGTCCCAACAATTCCGCGCCATAAACCGCTTGTGCGCGCGCGATCAGTTTAAAGAGCGACCACGTCTCGGCGGTTTCCGCCGTCACGCCGGGATTGTCCGCAAGCGCGGCGGGGCGTTCTGGATTTTCGGAAAAAAGTTTCAGCAAAACTTGCGCGCGCGCCCCCGCGTCTTGTTGCTCAAAGTCCAAATCGAGTTTCAACGCGCGCAAGATTTCGCCGAGCGCGCGCGTCAGCCGCGCCGATTCTTCGCGCAGATCGAGGCGCGCGGCATGCAAGCCAAAAATTTCGAGTTGCCGGCGCGCGGTTTGGAATCGATCGCGCGCGAGGCGCGGCGGCAGGGCTTGTTCGATCCACGCGAGCACGCGCGCGAGTTCCGCCGTTTGCACGCGCGCGGTATGCGGCGTTTGTTCGAGCAAGCGCGCGGTCATATCTTGTTGCGACGCGGTTTCCAAATCCGCGACGAGCAATGAGAGCGCGAGGCGGTACGGCTCATCCGCGTACCGCTTTTCCAAATACGCGGCGTGCGGCGGAAACGGGCGGCGCGTGTCCAGCCACGCGTCCAATTCTGCCGGCGGCGGCAAGCGTTTGCCGGAAAGACTCAGTTCGCGCGACAAATCTTGAAACGCGCGGCGATGTTGCTCGACCGCCAGCCCGCGATGCAAACGCAAAGTTTCCGCGGTCGCCGGCGTCGTGACATTCGGATTGCCGTCGCGGTCGCCGCCGATCCACGACGCGAGCGAAAGCCACGCGCGCGGCGCAGAAATTTCTGGATAATATTGCGCGAGCGCGGCGTCGAGGTCGGCGTAAAGTCGCGGCAACGCGTCCCAAAAAATTTCTTCGACGAAATACAAGCCGGTGCGCGCTTCGTCGTGAACGCTCGGTCTGCCGGTGCGCGCGCGGTCGGTGAGCCAGAGACTCGTGATCTCGGCGGCAAGCGCGCGCGTAAATTCATCACGTTCGCGCGGCAAGAGATCGGCATCGTAAAAATGCGGGATGATTTCCGCGAGCCGTCGCTGTTTGGACAGCGCGGAGCGGCGTTTCGATTCGGTCGGATGCGCGGTGATGACGAGTTCGATGCGGAGATTTTGGATGAGGCGCGCGAGTTGCGCGGCGGGCATGCCGCGTTGCTTGAGGATCGCCATCGCGTCGGCAATGGATTCTGGCACGGGCGCGGGATGCTGTTCGCGTTCGCGCTGGCGCAAAACGCGCGGGCGTTCCGCGTCTTCGGCAATATTCACGAGATCGAAATAGAGCGTGAACGCGGACGCGACGCCGCGCGCATCGCGCGGGTCGAGCGCGCGGACCGCATCGGCGAGTTGCGCGGCGGCGGACGCGTCGCCGGCGCGGCGCGATTTCGCGAGCGCGCGAATTTTTTCTTCGGTCGTGAATAATTTCGGCGATTCGATCTCGCCGATTACCTGACCGAGAATTTCGCCGAGAAAATGAATGAGCGCGCCAAGTTCCATCGAGGCAATCCTTCGGCGCGATTATAGCACAGCCGGGTTTATTTTTTTGTCATCGCCGACTGCCAACCGGCGAGCCAGGGCTTGTGCAAAGTCTATATGACACGATGGGTAGAAGGCAGCCGCGCTGCCGTTTTGCTCACGCCCAGCACGGCTGGGCTGCCACCCATATCTTGAAAAACGACTTTGCACAAGCCGTACCTGCTCTACATTACTGAAAGTATTTCAAATATTCTGTGCTATAATTCCGCTCATGGACGCGCTCCTTACGCACGAAAACGCGGATTTTGATGCCGTCGCCGCGCTGCTCGGCGCAAAAAAAATTTATCCCGCCGCGCGCGCGGTTCTGCCGCGCCGCCTCAATCGCAACGTGCGCGATTTTCTCGCGCTCTATGCCGACGCGTTGCCGTTCACGCGCGCGGATGAAGTCCAAACGCCCCGGCGGGGCGTCTCTCTGCGCGATATTCTCGTCGTGGATACGCAATCGTTTCCGACCGCGCGCGGAATGGATCAGAACACGCGCGTCCATTTTTTCGATCACCACACGCGCGCGCGCGAACTCAAACCCGGCGACACCTTCGCCGGCGGCGACGCCGGCGCGACGACGACGCTCCTCGTCGAAGCCCTCCGCGAAAAAAATATCGCGCTGACGCCGATTGAAGCGACGCTCCTCATGCTCGGCATTTACGAAGACACCGGCGCGCTCCTCTACGGCACGACGACGCCGCGGGATGTGCGCGCCGCCGCGTTTTTGCTCGAACAAAACGCGATGCTCGACACCGTGCGCGAATTTTTACAGCATCCCCTCACCGACGATCAGCGCGCGCTCTATCAAACTTTGCTCGAGCAGACGCAGACGCTCGAAATTGCCGGGCATAGCATTGCCATTGCCGCCGCGCGCGCCAAGAAATTCACGCAAGAAATTGCGTCGCTCGCGCATCAATTGCGCGCGGTGCACGACCCCGCCGCACTCTTTGTGATCGTCCAGATGGACGATCACATCCAACTCGTCGCGCGCTCGGATCGCGACGCGATTGATGTTGCGGAAATCGCGCGCGCGTTTGGCGGACGCGGGCATCCGCGCGCCTCTGCCGCGCTCATCAAAGGGATGACGTTGCCGCGCGCAAAGACGACGCTGATCAAATTATTGAAATCCACGATCAAGCCGTCCCTCACCGTGCGCGCATTAATGTCCACCGGCGCGCAGACGCTCGAACCGGACGCGACGGTCGCGCAAGCCGCGGAGATGATGCGCCGCTATGGGCACGAAGGATTTCCGGTCGCGCGGCGCGGCAAATTGGTCGGCGTGTTGACGCGGCGCGAAATTGAACGCGCGTTGCATCATCATTTGCAAAATAAGCCGGTGAAAAATTTCATGCGCGCGCCGTCCGCCGTCGCCCCAGAGGATTCGCTTGAAAAATTACGCGCAGTAATGATCGAAGCGGATGTGGGCCAAGTGCCGGTCGTCGAAAAAAAGAAAATCATCGGCATCGTCACGCGCACCGATCTGCTCAAGCACGCCGCCGCGCCCGCGGCGCAAACGAAAAATTTGAGCGCGCGTCTCGAAAAAAATCTGCCGCCGGAACTCGGCGCGCTGTTGCGCGCGGCGAGCGAGACGGCGCGCGTCTTGGGCTGTTCGCTTTATCTCGTCGGCGGCTTTGTGCGCGATCTGTTGCTCAATCAGCCGGACACGTTCGCTTCGCTCAGTGCAAGCCTTGATCTTGATCTCGTCGTCGAGGGCGACGCGATCGCGCTCGCCGAATCTTTGCAAAAAAAATTTGGCGGGCGCGTGCACGCGCACGCGCGCTTTGGCACCGCGCAGTGGATGCTTCAAGGTGCGACGCACTTTGGAAGTGCGTCGCACCTGCTTGGGCATTTGGATTTCGCCACCGCGCGCCGCGAGTTTTACGCGCATCCCTCCGCCTTGCCAGAGGTCGAGCGCAGTTCGATCAAGCAAGACTTGCTTCGCCGCGATTTCACGATCAACACGCTGGCGCTTTCGCTCGATCCGAATCGCTTTGGGCAATTGCTCGATCCGTTCGGCGGCGAAGCGGATCTGCAACGCGGCATTATTCGCGTCTTGCACAATCTTTCCTTCATCGAAGACCCGACGCGGATCATGCGCGCGGCGCGCTTTGAACAGCGCTTCGGTTTTCAAATCGAAGCGCGCACCGCCGAACTGATCGGCGACGCGCTAGAGATTTTGCATCGCGTCAGCGGCGCGCGCGTGCGCGGCGAACTCGATTTGATTTTTCGAGAGCGCGCGCCGGAAAAATCAATGGCGCGTTTGCATGATCTCGGCGCGCTCAAGGAAATTTTTCCGCGCCTCGCCTTTACCGCGTGGCATGCGGAAAAATTCCGCGCGCTCACGGACGCGGAACGTCAGCCCATTTACTTTTTGGGACTGCTGGCATACAATTGGAATGCGGCGGACGCGGCGGCATTCGCGAAACGCTTAGCGCTGTCGAATGACGCCGCCGCCACGCTGGCGGACTTGATTTCGCTACGCGCGCATCTGCCGCGTCTCGCCGCGCCGGAACTCGCGCCGAGCGCGCTCGCGCAGGGCTTGGATAAATTTTCGGACGACGCGCTGAGGATTGCCGCCGGCGCGACGGATGATGCGCGCGCGCGCGAACGCATTCAAGACTATCGCGCGCGGTTGAAGCATATCGCGCCGGAGTTGGGTGGCAATGATTTGAAACGGCTGGGCTTGCCGCCGGGACCCGTGTACCGCGAAATTTTATCGCGCTTGCGCGACGCGCGACTCGACGGCAAAATTGCGACGCGCGAAGAGGAAGAGGCGTTGGTCGTCGAATGGTCGAATAGTCAGGTAGTCAGATTAGTCAAATAGGCGCATAGTCGAATAGTCAACATCCAACATCCAACATCCAACATCTAACTTCCAATTTCCAATCTCTAGTTTCTAATCCGGAGGGCAAATGCCCGGCAAATTTTTAATCTCGGCGCGCGATAATCAAACAGTGCGCGCGTTGCAACTCGCGTTGCGCGATGACAAGCACACCGTGATCGTCGCGCGCGATGGCTTGGAAGCGGTTGACCTCGCGTTGGATCGCGCGCCGAACGGCGTTTTTCTCGGCGTGCATCTGACCGGCTTGAGCGGCATTGATGTCGCGCGCGCGTTGCGCGCGCTCGATCCGACGGAGCACGTGCCGATTGTTTTTCTCGCGGAGAGCGCGGAGGATGCCCAGCGCGCCGCGGACGCGCGCTTGCCGCTCACCGAAACGCTGAACGCGCCGTTTGATCTAATGCAGATCAAGACGCGCGCCAATGCCGCGTTGCGCACCGGCGAACGCATCGCGACGCTGCGCCAGCACGAACGCGAAACCGCATTCGTCGCGATCACCGATCCGCTCACCCAACTCTATAATCGCCGGTACATTATTCATCGGCTCGCGTACGAAGCCGCGCGCTCCGCGCGTTATGGATCGCCCTTGACCGTTTTGTTGGTGGACGTGGACAATTTCAACGAGATCAATCAGCGTTTTGGCGTGTTTCAAGGCGACGAAGTATTACTCGAAATCGGATTGATGTTGAAAAAACTCGCGCGCACGACGGACGTCGTCGGTCGCTACGACGCGCAAGATTTTATCGTCCTTACGCCGCAAACAGACCAAACCGGCGCGGGTGTGCTCGCGGGGCGCATCGCGAAACTCGTCGCCGATCATCTCTTTGGCGCGGATCAATTTCGCGTGACGGTCAGCGTCGGCGTCGCGTCGACCGACGGCAAAGACCTCGCGCAAAACCTCTCGCTCGCCGGACGCGCCGCCGCCGCGCTTGATCGCGCCAAACAGTCCGGCAAAAATCGTGTGGAAGTGGGCTGATCGCAAATGGCGTTTCGCAGACGCCACTGCGCGGACGGCTCCCTTTTGGAGAATGAGGAATGATTCCTGAAATCCAAACCGATATCGAACGTCTGCGCGCTTTGCGCGGCGATATGCTCAAGACGCTCGACGGCGCGAGCCGCGCCGCGCTGAATTGGAAGCCAACCCCGCGCGGCACCAATTCGCTTTTTGTCCTCGCGACGCATTTGCGCGGCTCGGAACAGCATTGGATCCATCGCGTCATCGGCGGGCAAACCATCGCGCGCGATCGCGACGCGGAATTTCGCGCGCGCGGCGCGGACGCAGAAAAATTTCGCGCCGAATTTGCCGCCAACACGCGCGCGAGCGAGGCGGTCTTGGGCGCGCTGTCCGAAGCGGATTTGAACGCGACGCGCGCCGCGCCGAATTACGGCGACGTCAGCGTGCGCTGGGTGATTGTGCACGTGATCGAGCATTACGCCGAGCATGCCGGGCAAATGAGTTTGACGCGGCAGGTGTGGGAGAACCAAGTCAAAAGTAAAAAGCGAAAAGTTAAAAGCAGAAAATCGCTCGTGAAGCGTAGCGCGCGGAAAAAAATAAAACGTAATGCGTAATGCGTGATCGCGTAATCTCGTAGCATAGCCCCCTGTGGGCATTGAGTGGAGCGCGAAGAAAAAAGTAATTCGCCGTTGGTTCAAGTGACTTTTGGCAAGAGAGTTACAATGTCATTCTGAGCGGAGCGAAGAATCTCGTTATTCGACATGAGTTCGGGACCCGGTTGGATTTTTGACCAACGACAAAAACGAGATTACTTCGTCGCCTCGCTCCTCGTAATGACAGGGAGAACTTGATGAGCGAACAGAGAAATCTCGCCGACGAACTGCGCGAGATGGGCAAAGAGTTGAAAGACCTCGTGCAAGCGGCGGCGGAGCATCGCAAGACCAAAGAGTTGGAAGAAAAAATTTCGCGCGCGGTCAAGCAAATGAACGAAGAGGTTGACCGCGCGATGGCGAGCGCGCCGGCGCAACACGCGAAACATGTCGGCGAAGAGATCAAAAAATCCGGGCAGACTTGGAAAGAATCCGGCGCGCCTGCCGAGATCGAGCGCGGGCTGGCGCAAAGCGTGCGCGTGTTGAACCAGCAAATCCGCCGCGCAGTGGATGAATTGAAAAAGGAACCGAAAGCAGATTGATCGCTCTACGCCCCCTCACGCTTGACACCGCGCGCCGGCTCGCCATTTCACGTCAGCATCTCGACGCGCCGCGCGCGCCGGCAACGTCCGAAAACATATTCGAAATCATTCGCGATCTCGGTTGCGTTCAACTCGATCCGCTCCGCACCGTCGAGCGCAGTCATCGGCTCGTCGTCTTTAGCCGCGTCGGTCCGCACGATCACGCGCGCTTTGACGCGCTGTTGTTTCAAGAGAAAAAACTTTTCGAGTACTGGGCGCACGCGGCATCCATCGTGCCCACCGAAGATTTTCCGCTTCATCACGCGTTGATGCGCCGTTACCAGCGCGGCGAAACCGTATGGGGATATCGCGCGCGCAATTGGATGACCGCCAATCGCGCGTTGAAAAATTATATTCTCAAACGCATTCGCGTGGAAGGCGCACTGCCCTCGCGCCTGTTGCATCACGATGGGATTGATCCGAAAACTTGGGTCTCGACCGGGTGGACATCCGATCGCAACGTGAGCCGCATGTTGGATTTTTTATGGACGCAAGGTACACTGATGGTTGCCGGGCGCGAGGGCATTCAAAAGCGCTGGGATTTGAGCGAACGCGTGTTGCCGGCGTGGACGCCGCGCGAGAAGTTGAGCGAGCGCGAGGTGACGTACCGCGCCGCGCAACGTGCCCTGCGCGCGCTGGGGGTCGCGACGCCGCAACAAATTCAACAACATTTTATTCGCCACCGTTACACGGATTTGCCGGGCACGCTCGCCCAACTCGAACGCGAGGGTTGCGTTGCGCGCATCGAATTACGCAATGGCAAACGCGCGATGCCAGGCAATTGGTTTATTCACGCGGACGATTTGGCGCGCGCAGAAAAAATCGAACGCGGCGAATGGGCAGGGCGGACGACGCTGTTGTCGCCGTTCGATAATTTGACTTGCGACCGCAAGCGCACGCGGCTGTTGTGGAATTTCGATTACACGATTGAAATTTATACGCCCGCCGCGAAACGGAAATTCGGTTACTACGTTTTGCAAATATTGCGCGGCGACGCGTTGATCGGACGGATTGATCCGCAGATGGATCGCGAAAACGCGCGGCTCAACATCCACGCGGTCTTTGCGGAACGCGGCGCGCCGCGCGCGGCGGGGCGCGAGATCGCGGACGCAATTCGCGAGTTAGGCACTTTTCTCGACGCGCGCGAAATCACTTTTACGCTCCGCGTGCCGGCGATGTGGAGGAAAGAATTGCTTTCGTAGACGGGCGTAAACGCCCTTCCACATTTAGAAGAAAAATATTTTCTCTGTGCTCCACTTGCCCTGGCGGGAACGCAAGTGCCAGGGTCTGTGACCTCTGTGGTTAAAGAATTATGATGCCGGAAAATTATCTTGAGCTTGCCCGCACCGGCTTGCCGAAAAATAATGCGCCGCGTCAAACCGTGATCGTCATTGGCGCGGGCATTGCCGGCTTGGTCGCGGCGTATGAATTGAAAAAAGCCGGTCACCGCATCGTTTTGCTCGAAGCGCGCAACCGCGCGGGCGGACGCGTCTATACGCTCCGCGCGCCGTTCGCGGATGCGGGCTTGTACGCGGAAGCCGGCGCGATGCGATTGCCTGCGTCGCACAAACTCACACTGCATTATTGCGCGCACTTTGGACTGGAGCTAGTTCCGTTCGCAATGGGCAATCCGAACGCGTATTATTTCTTGCGCGGCAAGAAATTTCGCGCGCAGGCGGTTGAAGCGGATCCGGCGCAAATGCCGTTTGAGCTCGCGCCGAAAGAACGCGGCAAAAGCATTGGGCATTTGTGGGCAGAGGCGATTCGCGATCTCGTGGAATTGGTTGAGCGCGACGGCGAGCGCGCCTGGGAGACGATTGTGCAACAGTACGACGACTATTCGTTGCGCGAATTTTTGGAATTGCGCGGCTGGTCGGAGGGCGCGATCGAGTGGTTTGGCTTGGCAGAAAATCAAGAATCGGAAATGAATTTCTCGTTCATCGAAGTTTTACGCGAAGAGGTGGGCAAATTTTATCATGATCTCTCGCAGATTGTCGGCGGTTCGGATCGTCTGCCGCGCGCGTTCTCGGCGGAACTCCAAAACGAGATTCGCTTTGGCGCGGAAGTAACGGCGTTGGATCAAGATGAAAATTCGGTGACCGCGCATTATCGGACGCACGCGGGGCGGTTCAGCGCGCGCGGCGACGCGCTCATCATCACGATTCCGTTCGCCGTGTTGCGGCATATCGAAGTCCTCAAACCGTTTTCGCCGTCAAAGCAAAAAGCCATTCGCCAACTGCATTACGATGCGAGCACCAAAATATTTTTGCAATGCCGGCGGCGTTTTTGGGAAGAGGACGACGGCATTCGCGGCGGCGGCACGGTGACCGATCTCGCGATTCGCAATATGTATTATCCGGAGCACGGGCGTGAAACCGGCCGCGGCGTTTTGCTCGCGAGTTATACGTGGGCGGAGGACGCGCATCGCTGGGGCTCGTTATCGCCGGAGGATCGGATCGAGCAGGCGATCGAAGACGTGGAGCAGATTCATCCGCAAATTCGCGATGAGTTCGAGGTCGGCGCGTCCGTGTCGTGGCATGAAGATAAATTTGCCGGCGGCGCGTTCGCGATGTTTGAGCCGGGTCAGCAAACGCGTTTATACGACGCGATCAAAATGCCAGAGGGGCGCATCCATTTTGCCGGCGAGCATACGTCGTTGACGCATGCGTGGATTCAAGGCGCGCTCGAGTCCGGCTTGCGCGCGGCGATGGAAATAAATTCCAAGTTCTAAATTCGTAAATCGCCTTGACAATCCATGCCCGCTGACATTGCGTATTTCTATTGAATCGGAAAATCGAAATCCACCGGGAGGAGACTATGGCACTCTCTTACGCCAATGACATTCGTCCATTGTTCCGCGCGATGGACGTTGAAGAAATGAAAATGAACGGACCGTTTGATTTGTCCAAGGTCGAGGACGTCAAGAAACACGCGAACGATATTTATGAACGCGTGAAGATGGGCGATATGCCGTGCGACGCGGCGTGGAGTCCCGACAAGGTGCAGAAATTCAAAGAGTGGGTGGATGGGGGAATGTTGCCTTGAATGCTGAGCACATGATCACATTCAGACCGCAATGCCTCTCGTCATGATCCGCCGTCCTCCCTTTTAGTTCCATAGGAGGTGAGTATGAAAAATCAAGGTATTTTCAGACCCGCGAGCGCGTTTCTAGCGGCAGTGGTGATGACCAGTTGCGCCCTGTTCCCAGCGGCAAAACCGGTCGCTATCATTCAATCTCCGCCGAGCGGCGCGCTCATCGAGCCAAACGCCGAAATCTCAGTTCAAATCCTCGCAACCGATAATACCGGAATCGTGAAAGTAGAATTATGGGTGAATGGCGCTCTTGTCGCAACCGAGAACAGTCCGGTCGCCGGGGGACAAACAAACTTTCCGGTTGTAATGCGCTGGACGCCGAAAACAGCCGGACCACATTTAATTGAAGCCCGCGCTTTTAATAAGGGGGGAGAGGTCAATGCCCCCGCCGCGATTTCTGTTCAAGTGAAAGAAGGAATTGCGGTGGCGCCCACAGCGGCTGTACCAGCCCTCACTGTAGCGGCGCCGCCCGTTCAACCAAATCCGACTTCTGCTCCGCCGCCGCCCATCACCGTCGTCGCGCCTACATCAGAACCTCTGCCACCGCAACAACCCACCATTCCCGCCGCGCCCGCCGCACCCAGCGCGTTCAACGCGAATGGAACGGGTACGACGATCGCGTTTACATGGATCGACAATTCGCTCAACGAAACCGGCTTTCGTATCTATCAGGTCTTTGTGGTCGCGCCAGTCGTTCCACTGCCCGGCACACACGCGGCAACCGGCGGAATGGCGCATAATTGGATCGGCCGTCCCTGCAATATCACCGGGACGTTCTATGTTCGCGCCTACAACGACGCCGGCGAATCCGCGCCGAGCAATACGAATGGGGCTGTCACGATTCCATGCGCGCCCACAAACTTTATCGCGAACGGCGTGTCGCAAGTGAGCATAACAGGTATGTTCACCGATAACGCGACGAACGAAAGTGGGTTCCACGTTTATCGTGCCGGATCGCCTTTGATTCTCAGAACGTTGAGCTTGGGTGCCGGCACCGTCGGACAATCCTATGCGGTCGGACCGGAGAATTGCGGCCAAACTGCCTCGTACTACGTGCGCGCGTTCAACCTCGCCGGCGAATCCGCGCTCAGCAATCTTGACGTCGCGACCACCCAAGACTGCACCGTCAAAATAACATTCACGAAAATTGACGTCCATAATGATGCCAATCCGGCTGGTCCGGGCGATATCTACTGCATATTCATCGCGAATGCGAGTTCGAGCCGGTGGCCTAATGCTGGCGCCTTCTCGATGAATTCCGGAGACATCAAGGCGATCATCGGCGAATCACTTACCCTCTCTCTCCCGCGGACGACACCTCTGGTCGTTAAGATATACTGCTATCGTTCCCTTGCCGCCCCGGATCTTTCATTGGGCGCGGTGGAACAGACGTATTCCGGTGCATCCGGCTGGAGCGAAGGCGACAAGTCTGTCGAGAGCGCGGGACCGAACTACTTTCGCATCTATTACACGATCACCGTGACGCCGTAGGAGCAAACCCGTCTTCAAATGCGAAGTACGTTTCATTCGATTAGCACCAACATCACATCATTCACATTCGTATTCGTTGGACCGGTGATAATCAAATTGCCGAACTGCTAAGATATGTTATACTCCGCTCAATCATTCGAACGAAATTATCCCCCACCGAAGGATTGAAATGCACCCAACAAAATCACAACGATGGAATTTGATGGCTTTAACTCTGCGCCATCATTGCTCTCGCGGCTTGCCAGCCGATTACGATTGAAATTGGCGTGGCGACTCCAACGCCAACATCTGCCGCGACAATCGCGGCGACACTGACGCCGGAAACATTTCCGTCTTTGACTCCGCTGGCGACGAACACATCTACACTCACACCGCTCGCTGGAGCAATCAGCGCAACACCTTCACTCACACCGCCGCCGGGTGCAACGAGCGCGCCGCCATCGTCGCCCGTCAGTGTGGCGCAACCGCCACCGCCGCCCGTTAGCGGAGTGCAACCGCCACCGCCACCTTCACAACAACCACAACCAAATCCGAGCGGTTGCAGCGGCACGCCAAACATCGGCACTTTCGGCGCGTCTTCCAATTCGATCATCGTCGGTAGTCAAGTCACGTTAAGTTGGGGCGCGGTCACCAATGCGGACTCGGTGCAAATTGATAACGGGATTGGCAACGCCGCAACGCCCAATTCGCGCACCATCTCTCTCAACACACCGGGGAGGACTATATTTACTTTGACCGCGCGCTGCGGCAATAACACCGCGACCAAAACCGTGACGGTGAATGTTGATGGCGTAGGAGTTGGAGTTCCTGACGCTCCTGCAGTTCCTGCAGTTCCTGCGGCTCTGGCTCCGCCGACGAATTTTTCGGCAACTGGTTCAGGGAACCTCATTACCTTCAACTGGACCGACAAGTCCACTAACGAAACGGGCTTTATCATTCGTCAGCAAGGTGATCCAAGCGTGGCGATACAGTTGCCAGCTAATACGACGAGTTTTGTTTGGAATAGCCGACCATGCGATCTGAACGATAACTTTGAAGTCCACGCGTACAATAGTGCGGGCAGATCAGTAAGCAACTCGGCTGGAGCCAAGACTGTTCTCTGCGCGCCTGAGAATTTCTCGGCAATCGGTTCAGGGACGACCATTAGGTTCAGTTGGAACGCCACCGCAAACGAAACGGGCTATCGCATTTATCAGGAAGGTGGTACAGCAATTAGTGGAACGCTGCCGCCCAATTCCACACAGTCTTCGGCTCTCTACAATTGTAACACTAATGCTAGGTTCTTTGTGCGCGCGCTCAATGGCGCGGGGGAATCTCTGCCAAGCAACGTTAAATCCGCGGTCACTATTCCCTGCGCGCCGACCGGCTTGACCTTAAACTACCAATCCAAAACTGAAGTTGGGTTCAGATTCAACGACAACGCAACGAACGAAGACGGCTACCAGGTCTATAAATACGATCATGCCTTCCGCTATGGGACCTGTCGCCCAAACAACCCATGCGTATCGTTTTTGCCCGTGAACGGCTACACGGGGATAGGCTTCAGGATAGTTCATCACTGCGGTGAGGATTGGGAGTACAACGTGGCTGCTTACAATGCTGCTGGAAGCAGCCTGAAGACCAATTTCGTCAGGGTGAGCCATGGTTGCTGATCAAAGTGTGCGCTGTATTTTATGCATCGCGCGGTTCATTCGATGAGCACCAACATCACGTCGTTCACATTAAAAGCGGTCTCATAAATGGTGTCTAGGAAGACAGCTTGAATTAATTACGCCCGAACTTTGACAAGAATTTCTCATTCAGGGATTTATGAGACCGCTTTTAGTATTCGTCGGATCCGTGATGATGAGATCGCCGAGCGGCTGAAAAATTGTACGCGTCGTTGTTTTCTAAATACGCGCGCGCATCAAGCCCTAAAGCCGATGCGCGCGATTGATTTCTAGTCGCACGTATGGGATAATTGGAATCATCCTAGTTTGAAGGAGGCAAACGATGGAACACGGAGAGGGAACGGGTGGAATCGTCCAGATTTTCAAAAACGCGATCCCGCTCATCAGCCGTGTTGGCGTCTTGGCTGGCGGAATAGTAACATTGCTCAGCGTACTCGGACGCGTGAGCGGCACGATCGTCACCGCGCTCGAAGGATTTTTGTTGCTGGCGACAGTCATCACGTCGGGCATGGTCGCGTTCGGGCGAACGCAGAAAGTCATCGAGGGCAAGACGAAGATCATTCCGCTTTATCCGCCACGGCAACGACGAATCGCAATGATTTTCTTTATCTTGGCGGGCGTTTTCGCATCGTACTTTTTTATTCGCATCGGTCCGGAAATGCTAGCGCGCTTGAGCGGAACCGCGGAGACAATCGGAACGCCGACGGCGATCGCGAGCCCACATATCATAGTTGTCGCGGTGACCGCGCCAATTCCAACCGCGACTCAAACCTTGAGTTTAGACGCGCAGCGAACGCTCGCGGTCGAAAAAGCCGCGCAAGCAACGGTCCTGGCGCGCGCGAGCTGGCCCGTTGTCTTGTCCGATAATTTTTCGCGGGTGGCGAATGGGTGGGGCACCGGCGCATTCGCAGGCGACATAACCAAATTGACGCGCGAAATCTCGGGAGGAAAATATCGTTGGAATGTAAGCGTGAATGCTCTTGGGGGCGCGCGCACAATGCCGGCGATGAAAGAGGTTTCAGACTTCGACTTTAGCGTTAGTGCGCGTTTAGTTTCCGGTCCCAACACGGCTGAATATGGCGTCGTCTTTCGATTCACGGACGACAATAACTATTATCGTTTTGGAATACGGAATGATCGAACGTGGCAATTTCAAACAAAGGCGCAAGGCACATACTTGCCGCCGATAACCAGAGACCAAATCAACGCGATTCGCCCCGGTGAATTGAATCGCATCTCGGTCAGCGCGCAGGGCGCGCACTTTATTTTTTTGGTGAACGATCAATATGTCGGCGCGGTGACTGACGATCGGATCAAGAGCGGTAAGGTGGCTCTCAATGTGAATCTCTACAACCCCGGCGATGAAATGCAAATAGAATGGGAAAACTTTGAACTGCGCGCGCCGTGAGACAAATTATTCATCTCGACCTCGACGCGTTTTTCGCGGCGGTCGAAATATTATTGAATCCCACGCTCAAAGATAAACCGCTCATCGTCGCCATGGGCAATCCTCAAGGTCGCGGCGTCGTTGCGACCGCGTCGTACGAGGCGCGCGCGTTCGGCGTGCATTCGGCGATGCCGCTCTTTCGCGCGGCGCAACTATGCCCGCACGCGATCATCTTGCCGGTGCGCCATCGCGTTTACGCGGAGTACTCGCGGCGCGTGATGACTCTATTGCGCGAGTACTCGCCGCTCCTCGAACAAGTTTCGATTGACGAAGCGTACCTAGAAATCCCGGCGGAGCAAAACGCGCCAGAAATTGCGCAAGCCATCCAGCGTCGGATCAAAACTGAAATCGGCTTAGATTCGACGCTTGCGGTCGCGGCGAACAAGCTGGTGTCGAAAGTCGCGTGCAATACGGTCAAGCCGCGCGGGTTTATAGTCATTGCGCCGGGAGATGAGGAAAATTTCCTCGCGCCACTGCCGGTGGAAAAATTGCCAGGCGCGGGGCGCGTTACGCGCGAGAAATTGAAAAAGTGGAACGTGCAAACGATTGGCGAATTGGCGCGCGTGCCGGCGGCGGAATTGCGCACGGAGTTTGGCAAGGTCGGCGAGTATTTGCATCGCGCCGCGCGCGGCGAGAGCGATTCGCCGATTCAAACAGACCGCGATACAAAATCCATCAGCCAAGAAAACACCTTCGAGCGCGACACACGCGACGCGCGGGTGATCGAAAAAGAATTGAGCGGGATGAGCGAGCGCGTGGCGCGGGATTTGCAGCGTGAGGGCTATCGCGCGCGCACGATCGTTCTGAAAATACGTTACGGCGATTTCACGACGATCACGCGGCAAACCACGCTCACCGCGCCGATGCGCGATATGCAAGAGATTCAACGTTGCGCGCTAAACCTATTCGAAATTCATTGGGACGCGCGGCGCGCGGTGCGTTTGATTGGCGTCGGCGCGCATGGTTTGGTGGCGGAAAATGCCATGTGGCAAATGGAATTGGGCATCGAAAGTTGAAAGCGCACTTTCCAAATCCCGGTATTTCGGTCATAACTCACATCACGAAGTGTCATTCTGAACGACTCCTTTACTCCATCCACGCATTGCATAAACTCCGCGAGTGAAGAACACTTGAACCGCACTGCGTACGTTGCAGTACAGGTGTCTCGATGTTCAATTGAAAGCCGTCTCGTTTTGATCGATTTTGCATTCTGTTGAAACAATGAGATTCTTCGCGGATGGATTCGCTTTGCTCACCCCATGGTTTACACTGAGCGAAGCGAATCTGCTCAGAGTGACAATTTGCGTTGTATCGGTTATAATCTGCCCAATTTAACGCGCATGGACTTGAAACTCTATCGCGGTAAAGACCGTATAAGCAAGCATAGGCGGTGAAGATGCCGAATCAGCCCTCTTACTTGAAACAGGTTCCACAACCCAGCCGGGGTCCGGAATTGAAAAAAGGTCCCCCGCGCCCGACCGTGAAACAGCGGTTGATTAATACGCGCGAACGCTATCGAAAATTATTGCCGTATGCCGCGACAATTCTTGCTACCCTCGCGGTTCTTTTTGTTTTCGACGCGGTCCGCCCCGGCGCGCCGCGTTTGACGCGCAAAGATATTGATACGGCGGTTGAAGAAGCGCTCGCCAAAATGCCGCCGGCGCCGGCGTACAACCACCAGCGCCGCAACCGCCACAGCAACCTGCCGTTCCCGCCGCGCCGGGTATCTCCCGCGTTCCCCGTCTAGGTCAGACGACGCTAACTCTCGAATTGGTCGACAATTCCAACAAC
>Ga0247727_10007904_pt1 | contig 19998 bp, 20 predicted proteins | sample WisWelCaveWW1625_FD_202498 | JGI IMG/M metagenome (GOLD analysis project Ga0247727, IMG submission 202498) | Biofilm microbial communities from Wishing Well Cave, Virginia, United States - WW16-25 | ecosystem: Environmental > Aquatic > Deep subsurface > Groundwater > Cave microbial mat | place... | reverse complement strand
TACTTGCACGAAAAGGCGATACCCTTGCTTGCTTCAAAATCGATTGGGCATTCCAGCACCAGGGATTTAAAAATTTCAAGGCATTGGGTTTCAAGGAAGGGGAGAAGGAGTTCAGACACCTTGAACATGAGGCATATATAAATGAAAGCACAGCGAGGTGGGAAAAATTACAGAACGCCTATGCCAACCCTGTTGAAGGTGAACAGTTGCATAATGATATAGTAAGAAGTAAAAAATTGACGTGGGAAGACCTCGGTATTAGTGAAAAAACATGGGAAATGATCATGAAACAAAGGTATGTTGAAGAGGTAAGGATGTGTGTGCAGTGCATACAAAATAATGAAAAGCCAGACAATTGGTACCTCACGCCATCGATGAGCAAGTTTCGCCTCGGTTTTACCATGCGACAATCATTTGTGCCCCTTGATTACGCGGAAACGGCGCATGAGGTGGGTATTTCAGAGGGGCAGCTTAAAGAATACGCGTCAAGAGAAAACTTACAAACCATGACCGCTGATAATGAACCATATAAAATCGCTGCTTAGTACTTTTTTAGTGTCTGGTTGTATGGCTCTTGTGTATAAAATGATTGGGTATTTGAACGCGAAATAATCAAAACGAATTCCTATATATTCATGAAACCCGATATAATGTCGGGTTTCATTGCTTTTTAGCTGATTTTCCAGTACAATCGTTTGGTATCATTGCCTATCATATGTCTTTTTTATCTAAGCTATTTGGCGATCCGAACGAAAAATTCTTAAGCGAAGCGCGCGAAATCGTGAAAGCAATCAATGACCTCGAACCCACCTTCAAGGCTTTTTCTGATACCCAGCTTCGCGAAAAAACTACCGAATATAAAACGCGACTCACTGCAGGGGAAACGCTTGATGACCTTCTGCCTGAAGCGTTTGCCACGGTGCGCGAGGCGGCGGTGCGCACTATCGGCCAGCGGCATTTTGATGTGCAGCTCATCGGGGGACTCGCGCTTCATCGCGGCAAGATCTCCGAGATGCGCACTGGAGAAGGGAAAACGCTTACCGCCACCCTGCCACTGTATTTGAATGCTTTGAACGGTAAGGGCGCGCACCTTGTTACGGTCAATGACTATCTTGCCCGCCTCCACGCCTCCTGGATGGGAAAGATTTTCCACTCCCTCGGCCTCACGGTGGGATGCACTCAGCAGCAAATGGTCTCTTATGTGTACGACCCTGAGGCCAAAGCAACTGCGCCAAGCGAACCGCTGCCCCAGAGCCAGGGAGCCGAGCATGAGGAGATCCCGGTACGTACGGAGCTGGGAAAATTTTCTGTCGATATGGACCGGTTAAGGCCAGTACCGCGCAAAGATGCGTATGCGACGGATATCACGTATGGCACCAACAATGAATTCGGGTTTGATTACCTGAGGGACAACATGGTCACCGCAGCGGTGCAAATGTCGCAGCGCGGACTTTATTTTGCGATTGTCGACGAAGTTGACTCTATCCTTATCGATGAAGCGCGCACCCCTCTTATTATCTCAGCGCCTGCGGAAGAATCGACTGACCTCTATTACCGTTTTGCCGATATTGTCACCACCCTGCAGGAAGGGCCTGACTACAATGTCGATGAAAAACTCCGCACTGCCACGCTTACGGAAGAGGGGATCCATAAGGTGGAGAAGGCACTCAATGTCCCCAATCTCTATGCCGAAGGCGGGGTCCAGATGGTCCACCATCTTGAGCAAGCCTTGCGCGCACGCGCGCTCTTCACCCTTGATAAGGACTATGTCGTTAAGGATGATGAAGTCATTATCGTGGATGAATTCACCGGCAGGCTTATGTACGGCAGGCGTTTTTCTGAGGGGCTCCACCAGGCGATCGAGGCAAAAGAAAAAGTGAAGATCCAGCGCGAATCCATGACGCTGGCTACCATTACTTTCCAGAATTATTTCCGCCTGTACGAGAAACTCTCGGGCATGACCGGCACCGCACTCACCGAAGCGGAAGAATTCAGTAAAATTTACCGCCTCGACGTCGTGGTGATTCCCACGAACCGCCCCATGGTGCGCAAAGACATGGCTGACCGCGTGTATAAAACCTCTGATGCAAAATGGAGTGCCATCGTCCAAGAAGTGAAGATGCGCCATGAGGCAGGGCAGCCGGTACTTATCGGGACCGTGTCTATTGAAAAAAATGAGCACCTCTCGCGGCAGCTCAGCCTTGAAGGTATACCCCATGCCGTGCTCAATGCGAAACGCCACGAAGAAGAGGGGCGCACCATCGCCCAGGCTGGGAAAAAGGGAGCAGTCACGGTGGCCACAAATATGGCAGGGCGCGGTGTTGATATTATTTTGGGCGGCAACCCGTTTGATCCCATCGAAGCGGAGGCAATCAAGGCTTTTGGGGGCCTCCATGTCATCGGCACCGAGCGCCATGAGGCGCGGCGCATCGATAACCAGCTGAGAGGGCGCGCCGGCAGGCAAGGCGATCCGGGGTCTACCCAATTTTTCCTCTCCATGGAAGATGATCTCATGCGCATCTTCGGCTCTGATCGTATGAAGGGCGTGATGGAACGTTTGGGGCTCCCTGACGATGTGCCGATCGAGCATTCTATGGTATCCCGCTCCATTGAATCTGCCCAGAAAAAAGTAGAAGGGCATAATTTCGACATTCGCAAGCATCTGGTTGAATACGACGATGTGATTAATAAGCACCGTGAGGTTATTTACCGCAAACGAAAGGAAATTCTCGATGCCGAAAAGCCTGAAGGATTAGTCATGCCCATGCTTGAAGAAGAGATTACTTCGCTTGTTTCCTACCATACCACCACGCAAGGAGAGGGGGATTTCAATCTTGACGAAGTTTACGAATCAGCCGACAGCATCGTGCCATTCCCCATTGAAACGCGGTTTGCCATTGACCGCATTACCGAAGGAAAAGAGCACGACCATGATGCCGGTGTGCGCACGGCGATTATCGAGCACTTGATGAAACATATTCGAGAGCGTTTTACCGCGCTGGGAGACAGCGTGCGTACGGGCATGCGCGCATCCAATCCCGGCCTTCCTGCCGAGACTGATCCATTTGCCAGTATCGCGCGGGCACTCATGCTCCGTGCGATTGATACCATATGGATCGAGCACCTCGATAGCATGGACCACCTCCGCACCGGCATTGGGCTACGCGGATACGGCCAGCGCGATCCGCTCGTGGAATACAAGCGCGAGGCATACCGCATGTTTACAGAACTACTCTCCATTATTCGGAAGGAAATCGCTTATTCGATATTTAAGATTGCCCCTGCCCAAGCGCTTGCCGAACGGCTAGGCGCATCCCGCAACCAGCTTATCCTTTCAGGACCTGCAAAAGAAATGCAGAAAGGGCTTTCAGGCCTTGCTTCAGAGGGGGGCCCCAAAGAGGCTACCGTTACCGATGCAGCGCACCCTGACGGACACAAAGTAGGACGCAATGACCCCTGCCCGTGCGGGAGTGGGAAAAAGTATAAGAAGTGCCATGGGGCTTAATGAGTAGAATTTGACGCTAGAATTAGCGCAGAATGAGGAAAAACCTCGCCGAAAGGCGGGGTTTTTGATTTTCGCGCTGGGAACGTAGTCGCAGTTAGCCGAGAGACGTCTCGCAGTAAGTCGCCGAAGCTCCCAGCGCGGAGCACGAAAGCTCCTAAAGGTCGAATGTTATCCACAACCACTCAACGATATGAAAGTAATCAAAGCCAGACTCATGAACCAACTCTGCGACATGCCCTTTTTTAGCCTCGCCTGCAGCGGGTGCGGCTGGATTGGCTGGTGCGGAGAGTGCAAGCACGACGAGCTCGGATCTCTTTGTCCCGTTTGTGGGAAAGGGGAAACGCTTGTCGAGGCGCGGCATGAATTAGTCGAGATGGCAATAAAAAAGCGAACTTCCCTAGAGAAGTCCGCGGTAATGGCTGCGATCTAACACCATTATCGCTCGAATTTTTCAGGGAGTCAAGCCCCAGTAGTAGACCGCCAGAGGCGGACACTACGGGGTAAACACGACACCTATGACAAACCAACCCACGCAGGCAAAGCTCGAGACGGCTCCAAAAGCCGCCGAGCAGAAGGTCGCCGACCCCTTCTTCACTCCGATCGGCAACACGAAGCCCTTCTTCAAAGCGGCGATAGAGGGCTTCGCGGGAACGGGCAAGACCTACACGGCCGCGCTCATCGCTCGAGGGATCCACGACAGAATCAAAAGCAAGAAACCCGTCGTGATCTTCGATACCGAAAAGAGCTCAAAGTTCTTAAAGCCAGTCTTTGACGAAGCGAACATTCACGTCATCGTTCGCGAATCGAAAACCTTCGCAGATCTCGCAATGACCATGCGCAAGATGCGCGAAGGAATCTCGGACATCCTCATCATAGACTCGATCTCGCACATCTGGGAGGAATACATGCAAGCATACGCGCGGAAAGTGAACCGCACCCGTCTCCAGTTTCAAGACTGGGGAATCATCAAGCCGACATGGAAGCGCGAGTTTTCAGATGTCTTCGTGTCTGATCCCTACCACATCATCATGAACGGCAGGGCAGGATACGAATATGACCACGAGGAGGATCCAGACACGCACAAAAAAGAGCTCATCAAGACGGGGATCAAGATGAAGGTTGAAGGTGAAACCGCCTACGAGCCAGACATCCTCATCCTCATGGAGCGCTTCGAGAAAGTGATCGGCGATGGGAAGAAGGTATGGCGCGAGGCAACGGTCATCAAAGACCGCTCAAGGCTTCTCGACGGTAAAACCTTTGAAAATCCCGTCTACGAAGACTTCGCCCCCGCCATCGAATCAATTCTTGAGAACCCGATCGAAAAGGACGTTTTCCTCACGCCCGAAGGAGATACCGCGCTCATGTTCAAGACCGAGGAGGACAGAATGACCTGGCGGAGAGATCGCGACAAGGCGCTTGAGGAACTCGACGGGCTTCTCATTCGCATCGCACCTGGCAGCACAGGCAAAGACAAGCAGCTCAAACTCGATCTCCTTGATAAGGTTTTCGGAACTACGAGCATCACCGCAATCGGCGACATGAAACCCGAGGAGATCATGAACGGTTACAAGCGTATTGGACTGGAAGCGATAACACTCGGAGTCGCGGAATTAGTAGATCTCCCCGATGGCAAGAAGCGGCTCGTGGCGAAAGCCGTAGTAAACGGAAACGGCAAAAGCGTATGAACTGCTTACTTGTTACGAAAGACGGACGCATGTTTTTTAACGGTGAGAGGATAGATGAACCAAGCCGCCAAGAGCAAGCGACGGAAGAAAAACGAGGCAAGCACATGCCGTTGGAAGTTTGCCCAGAGTGCGGACAATACGGCAGCCATACCAGTCAGTGCGTACGTTACAACTAGCTACCATGCTCGACGTGCCACCGCGGGGTGGGGGAATCAAGAAACTCCACCCCGCGGAGCAAACCCGCCGAGGCAATAATTAAAAACTAAACAAAAACAAAACCTATGGAATACACCCATGCTCTTACACTGCCCCGCGTTGCGGCGACCCGAGGCAAGTATCTCACCAAACAGCGCAGGACAAAACGATTCATGTACAAAACCTACACCATCCTCACGGCAATCATGGCAGCCGCCGCCGTGATCGGATACTTCAGCGTCATCACAGAACGACAGATCGAGAGAACTACGGAAGCGCAGGCAATAGTTCAGATAACGAAACCAGCCAAGACCTACGCCTACAACGAGCGAGTACCTGTGGAAGTGGTGAAACAAGAGATCAGAGAGGCCGCCAAACGATACGGAGTGAATGAAGCGAAGGCGCTTAAAGTCGCGGAGTGTGAAAGCGGATTCGATAACCTGCGCCCGAACCAAGAAGGATCAACCGCGCTCGGCGTCTACCAGTTTTTGATTGCGACTTGGATGAACACCGATAGTTTCAAAATCCACCGCAAAGCGCGGACGGATTACGAGGCAAACATCGAGGAAGCGATCAAAGCAATGGCGCGAGGAGAAGCGCGGCAAAAATGGCCGCACTGCGCAAAGGTGGCAGGATTCTAAACCACGTTAGTTTTTTCTCCAGCCCTTCACAAAGACGAGGGCTGGAATAAGAAGCGAATCGAATATGCCAACAGGAGTTTACCCGCGCAAACCATTCTCAGAAGAAACCATTGAGAAGATCCGTCGTTCCAACTTCGGAAAAAAGAGAAGTGAAGAGACGAGGAAAAAAATCAGCGAAGGCCATAAAGGCTTGAAACCAAGCCTGGAGACAAGATTGAGGATGAGCCTTGCACATAAAGGCAAGGTGCCGCAAGCAAGTATTGAAGCATTGAGAAGAAATCATGAAGCGATGCGAGGCATATATCAGCTCTGGCAGCGAGGAGAACGACATTACAACTGGAAAGGCAACAGGGTGAAATATCGAAGTTTGCACACTTGGGTAGAAAAACGACTTGGCAAACCGAGTAGGTGTGAATTTTGCGGGCGCGAAGCAACAGGCAGACAAATCAACTGGGCGAACAAAAGCGGACAGTACACGAGAGATTTATCAGACTGGATTCGATTGTGTGTTCCATGCCACACACGTTATGACAAGCTACGAAGAAATAAAAACCCTTAAAGCTCAGGTCGAACACGTCCTGAGCGTGCATACTGAAACGCGCAACTCCGACGCGGAGCTTACGCGCGTTTTGTGTTCGATTTTTCGGAATAACAGTGGCAGCTTTGAAAAACCACCCTACGATCCCATAAAAATTGCAACGAGCGTCGAGCGTTGCCGCCGCAAGTTCAATGAAGATAACAGATTCTTCCCAACCCTTGAAAGTGTCGCGGTGAGGCGGAAAATGAACATGGACGAATGGCGCGTAGCGATGGGATACCCGACGTTTGACGGCACGAGAGAACCACCGAGCATTATCGAGCGCAAGAAGATCCACACCTACCCGAGCAAAACCAAGCGCGGCATTTACTACAACGCCGTAGAGACCGAATACGGGCTCATCTGCGACTGCCCAAGCTATCAATTCCGACACGCATGCAAACACCTGAAATTAGCCGAGAGGGAGGTCATGAGGGCATCAATGACGCCTCTTTTTTAACCATGTCAAAAGCAATCCCCAACACAACCCAAGTCCCGAACGTCATCCTCGATGAATGGATGCCGAAGCTCAAAGACACCGAGCTTCGCGTGTTGCTCGTGGTTGTGCGGCAGACTCTCGGCTGGATCGAAAACCCCGAAACAGGCGCCAGAAAAGAAAAGGACTGGATCAGCCGTTATCAACTCATGAAGAAGGCAGGACGCAAACAGGACGCAATAGCAGCGGCTGTAGACTCGCTCATCAAGAAAAACCTCATCGAAGCACTCGACGCAAAAGGCAACCGCTTAGATACCGCCCAAGACCGTCAAAAACTAGGCGGCAGGATCTACTACCGATTTAATACTTTCAGACCGCCTGCAACCATATTCGATACCTTTCGGGAAAGTCGTAAGGTTGGGGATAACACGGGCAAAAACGATGACCTTACGGAAAAGTCGGCGGGCGGAAAAGCCGACACGACAAAAGAAACCCTTATTACAAAATATATACTTGCAACCGAAACTTCGGTTGCTGGGGATAACTCAAAAAAAGACACTCAAACGAAAGATACCCCTATCAAAACTATTGATCGTGGGGATAATTCAGAGGAAAGCCCTAAGATTAGCGGAGAATCGAACGCAGAAACCCCTAAAAACGAGGGGTATCAAAAGCCCCCAAAGACGCCAATAACGCCAAAGATTCCAAGCGCCCACAGTCAATTCGTAGCGTTTTGGTACGAGAACGTGAAAGCAGCCCGCAGGATCGAAAAGCCCATCATCACAGGGCAGGACGGCAGGAATCTCCAGAGGGTGCTCAAGATCATCGGAGCGCAAACCCTCGAGCAGCTCGGCGTGTATTTCCTCAACCACCCAAGCTTCAAAGGCTTTTCTCCAAGCATCAGCACCTTTCTTTCCTCGGGAGTTTTGAACGGCCTGCAAAACCGCATGGCAAACGACCCGAACTTCTGGCATGACTTGAGCTCCTACCGCGTAGCAGGCGCTAACCCAAAAGGTCGAGACGCGCCGAATCCGCAGAGGATCAAAGAGGAACTCGACAAGCTCAAAGCAGCCCTCGCACAAAAGCTCGCATCGCCCTATAAGACCATGACCGCATAGGACTCACCCGTAGACACCACGTTAAAAACGTCAGGAAGCGTTATGAGAGGAGTTTGACCACCAAAGCATAATAATCCCGCTCGCCCGTGCGTGGCGCGGCAGAAGAGAGCGAAGACGCTCGAGCCGCACAAGCCAACGGCGGGCTGGCGGAACATCATCCGACTATGATTAGACCCGATCACAAAATCCGAGCAATCAATTCTTACCAGCTCCTGCGCGGCAAAGCTCACGCGCTCCTAGAGGAGATCTTCCCGAACAAGGTTGAGCGCTACGCCTGGCTCAAGCGCTACGCGCCAAAGATGCACATGAGCAAATGCACGAAAAAGGAGTTAGAGTACGTCATTGATTTGCTCGAGGGAAAAGTTCTTTGAAATAAAAGAGGGAATACACAATGGTATTCCCCTTGTGGGCTTAATGCCCGCACCCTGATGGGGTGTTTTTGGTGAAGAAGGAGAGACTTAAAGACGACTAACTTTCGTCTTCGTCGTCTTCCTCTTCTTCGAAGTCGAGTTCTTCCTCCTCTTCGGGGGTGTCCTCGACCTCATCGTCCGTTTCGTCGTATTCGTCCAACTCGTCTTCCCTATCGTAAGGATCTGTTTCCCAATCCTTACGCTCGGGTTTCTCCTCTTCTTCGTCAGAATCCGAGGAATTATCTTCCTCTTCATCCTCAGGATCAGAGGCGAGCAGGACTTCGTCCGACTTCATTAAAAACTCCTATCAAAAGAGCCGTCGCTTCCTCACGCTTAGTGCGAGTTTTGGAGACGACAGCCAAGTTTGACAGAGAGAGAGAGAGATGTCAAGTACCCTAAAGGAAATTATGCAAATTCATTTCATTCTAAACGGAAATCAAGAAGATCCGCTCGGCAACCCGATCCCATACGTTCGCAGCACCCGCGACGCCCTCTGGAGAGCGGAAGGCAAACGCTACGCCGCATGGAAACACTACGTCCGCGCCGCTTACCTCGCGGCCGCGGCAAGCAAAGGATTTCTTTCAGCTCAAGAGATCATGCATCTTAATGTGGCGGGGGTAAAGCCGATTACGCTTGAGCGAGGACAGCGGGCGCGAATGGATCTCACCATCTACTGGAAAAACGGAGCACACGGCGACCCCGACAACATCTGGAAAGGGATAGCCGACGCGCTTTTCAAAAACGACCGCAACGTCGACGGATCGTTTGAGTCCTACGTTAAAACGGGCGGGCAAGGAACCGTCCACGTGAAACTTCAAACTTTATGACAAACCCAATCCGAAAATTCTTTTTCAAACGCTCTCTCCTCAAGACGCTCTGGGAAGAAGCCGAACACAAGATCGTGATCGCGCGATACGCCGAAGGAGCCGCGACCGACTACGCAAAAACCATAGAGCCGAAAGCAAAAGAGCTCGAAGAACTCAAAGCCGAGATCACCAAGCTCGAAGCGAGCACAACTCGGGAGGATCGAGAGAAACGAAAACCGCTCTACCCTCAGCGCGACAAGATCGAAAAGGAAGTAATGATGATGGCAGCGTTCATCTCGAAATACCAAAAAGAAGCCCAAGAGCTCCGCTCCCAAGCCGCGCAGCTCCACCACAAGCTCGCCTTCGTGCGTAAGCACTACTAACGTTTATGCATATACAAACCATCAAAACCGAGGATTTACGGGTCGCCGAATACAACCCGAGGAAAAAATCACCGCATGTCCTCGAGACTGTCAAAGCCTCGCTCAAAGACTATGGGTTCCTCCAGCCGATAGTCATCAACGCTCACCAATGCGAACTCTGCGGCGACCGCCGCAATGTCATCGTCGGTGGCCATCGAAGGATAGACGCGGCGCGAGAAGCGGGGATCCTCGAAGTGCCCGCCGTGGCCGTGAACCTTCATATCGTACAAGAAAAGCAAGCGAACCTGCGACTTAACGCACAGGAAGAATTCAAAAAGTCCGAACTCACCACAATCATCCAAGAACTCAACACGCTCGACGCCTCGCTCACTCAGACCATAGGATTCGACGCGCAAGAGATCGTGGAAATGCTCTACGCCGCCCGTTACCAAAGCAACCCCACACGGCGATTGCTCACGGAGCTTTTTTTAATCCCGCCGTTTTCCGTTTTCGACGCAAAACAAGACTACTGGCAAAAGCGCAAAGACCTCTGGCATGAAGCGTTGGGAAACCTCGCAGAGACGCGGGAAGGCAAGCTCGCAGGAGGAACACAGAACCTTTTGATGATGGGAGTAAACAAAGGCGTGAGCATCTTCGATCCAGTCTTGAGCGAAATCGCTTATTCATGGTTTATCCCGACAAAGAATGGATCAATTCTTGACCCATTCGCAGGCTCGCTCGCGCGGGGAGGCGTCGCGGCCGCCCTCGGCCATACCTACCACGGCATAGAGATCCGCAAAGAGCAGATCGAAACAAACCTAGCCAAGCTCACCGAGCTCAACCTCGCAGACAAGGCGACATTCTACCTCGGCAATAGTAAGAACTTGAACGAGCTCATTCCGCCGACCAATTCCTACGATCTCATCTTCACCTGCCCGCCATACTACGACCTCGAGATCTACTCAAGCGACGCGGAGGATCTATCAACAAAACAAACCTACCAAGAGTTCATGGAGGACTACCGTGTCATTTTCAAACAATGCGTAGATCGTTTAAAGGACAATCGTTTTGTTGTGATCGTGCTCGGCGACATCCGTGATGAACGCGGCATCTACCGAAACTTCATCAGCGACAACATCAACCTTTTTCAATCCCTCGGGCTTCACCTCTACAACGAGATTGTCTACGTCACGCCACTCGCGACCGCGCCACACCGCGCGGAGAGGAACATGAGGAAGCGCAAGGTCGTAAAAACCCACCAGAATATTCTCACGCTTTACAAAGGTGATCCAGACCTTCTCAAAAACCCTCGCCTCCTCGAGATCCATCAAAAGGTGCTGACCTTTTTCAAAGGCGATTCCGAAACGATCGCAGAGACGTTTATCGCGCCTCCGAACATCATCCGAGATCCGATCCCGCATGAGCCGAACCCCGAGGAAGGAATCGTATAAAACAGTATGGCGTCATATAGCGAGCAAACAATCGAATACCACAAAAAGCGAGTCCAGCAGATCATCACAATAGATCCGACGGCTACAACCACGGCAATTCAGCATGCGCTCATTGAATCAGACGAACCGCTTAAGCTCGAGCGCCACTACATCGGCAGAATCATCAACAAAGTTCGAGGCGAGATGCTCCACCGCTTCGATACCGCAAAGGTCGAGGAGCGCCTCTCGCAGATCCAGAACCGCAACGAGCTGGTGATCCGAGAGATGATGAGAATACTCACCAACCCCATAACCCCCAGCGCCGAGCGGATCTCCGCAGGCAGGACAATCGTCGAGACAGAGAGCCGCTTTTTCGATATGCAGCAAAACGCGGGGCTCTTCGAGCGGAAGCTCGGAACGATAGATATTCGACATCACACGCTCCTACCAGAGCGCAAGATCCTCATCCTCCGCGCCTTCCGAAACTATGGATTCATACCAGCCGATCACAGACCCGAGGTTTCTGCTCCCCGCGCCGAAATCTCAGCCGCAATCGGAAACGGACACGCTCAGCCTCTACCTCAACGATCCTAAACTCTGGGAGGAGATCATCGAGACTAAAGAAGGACGTCTTGCCGTCGCCGAAACTCTCATCGGGTTTTGTTTGATCTACCTCCCGCACTACCTCCAGCTCACACCCGCAGACTTCCACCAAGACCTGATTGGACTTCTCGACCACGACCTCATTCAATTTCTTTCAGTGATCGGTTTTCGCGGCAGCGCCAAGAGTACCTTCGCGTCGCTCGCGCTTCCACTTCAACGGGCACTCCACACACGGAATAAATTCATCATCGTATTCTCGGACACGACCGACCAAGCGAAACTCAACGTCGCAAACCTCCGTCATGAGCTCGAGGATAACGAGCTTCTCAAAACTGACTACGGCGACATGAGCGAAGGCGTGAGCAAGCAGCGCGAATGGACAAAGAGCTCGCTCCTCCTCAAAAACGGCGTGCGACTCATGGGGAGATCCCGCGGGCAGCGCATCCGAGGGTTAAGGCATCGCGAGCAAAGACCAGACCTCGTCATTGTTGATGACCCCGAGGAACTCGAAAAGGTTCAGAAAAAAGAATACCGCGATAAGACGGAACGCTGGCTCCGATCGGAACTCATCCCCGCAATTGAAGAATCAAAGGCGCGACTCATCGTCGTCGGAAACGTCCTGCACAACGACGCGCTCATGGCGCGGCTCAAAGCGGATAATCTCTTTGAGCATCGAGAGTACGCAATTTTCAAAGACGGCGACGGCTGGGAGCACTGCACCTGGAAAGGCAAATATCCAACTCAAGCGGCACTCGACAAACAGCGCGGCAAGGTCGGCATCACGGCATGGCTCCGCGAGTATTGCCTCAAAGTCGTCCCGCCAGAAGGTCAAGAGGTGAAAGAGGAGTGGTTGCTCTACTACGACAAGCTCCCCGAGATCAAACGAGATCCCGAAACCAAGCTCGTCATTTTCAATCCATTCCACCGCAGCGGCGTCGGCGTTGACCTTGCCATCAGCAAAAAACAAACCGCGGACTTCACGGCAATGGTTGCGGGCGTTATCACCGTTGAAGAGGGGACATCAAAACTCTACATCCTCCCGCGACCGACCAACGCGCACCTTTCTTTTTACGAAACGATCCAAACATTCAAAAGCATGAACGCGGCAGTCGGCACCTACGCGCTCCCGATGTTCTTTATCGAAGCCGTCGCCTATCAGATCGCGGCCGTGCAAGAAGCCCTTCGGCACGGCATACCTGCCCAAGAAATGCGCGTCGGCACCGACAAACGCGCACGCTTGAGAGCTGCAGCGCTTTTCATCCAAGACGGCACCGTGCTCTTCCCGCGCAAAGGAGCCGAGGACTTGATCACACAATTAACAGGTTTCGGTATCGAAGAACACGACGACCTCACGGACGCCTTTGTCCTCCTCGTCCTCGGGCTTCGCTCCGAAGGCATGACTAAACCCGAAGTCATCGAACTCCTATGAATCAAAACCCAACACGAGTCATGCGAGAGATCCCGCCAGAGTGGGAGGAGGTCATGCGTATTGCGGAGCAGATCCAAAACGGTGAGATTGTGATTAAAATTCAGCAAAAAAAGCTCATTATGACCGAGTACACCGTCAAGCGAAAGCCCGAGGAAGCAGGGGACGGGTTTCAGATAATCCCGTTTTGATTTCTAGCAAAAATTCGATTATACTTTAGTCTGAAAGAAAGGTCGAAATATTACCCTAAATTTATCACCATAGTATGAGTGAATACTACAAAGTCCCGCAAGATGAGGTCATCCAACCGAATGAGAGGGGGGGGGTGAACTTCTTAGATATTTTTGATATTGATATCATCAAGGCAGAACTGAATAGCTCCGATCGAAAGAAGGAGAGTGAAGAAATCGAAAAATTGGAGAGTCATTTGTCACAAAATCTTTCCATACTCTCTGAGCCGAATGAAAACTTGATAAGGAGTCCATACTTCATAAAGCTTACTCGCACGGAAGGTTTACGTGAATCAGTTATTAACGCTTTGAGAAGAAAATTCAATGTCGTAGAAAAAGTTGGACAAGATCATGCGAGCTAGGCGATTAAGGTTGAACATCGTGATTGCAAAAGTTTGACCACCAAAACGAAGGGTGGTAGAATACGAGTATTGACAACCTGTACCCCATTTGGGGTTCAAGGCCTGGGTAGGAATCTACAGGGCTTGTGACGTAAGCTTTTTGCTTAAAACAGCAGAGGGTTTGCGTTGCAAGCCCTTTTTTGTTTTTTCCGCCAGAGGCGGATGTGCCTCAGGCATCATACGCACATGACCATCGTCGAAAAAATCCTCGATAAGATAGGGCTTGAACGCAAAGCCGCTTCATTCACCTCGACAGGGATGACTGTCGCGGATCCTTTTCTGCTCTGGCGGAATCTCAAAAAAGTAGATCCGCAAAAAGCCTTCGAAGTTTTCAGTGGCTACACCGCCGCCTGTATCCGCGCCATCGCTGAGGACGTCGCGGCAATCCCACTCGAACTCTATACGATCAACAAAGCAGGCGACTACGAACGCCAATACGATCACGAGCTCCTCGACATCCTCGACGCCGTGAACCCGCAGCAAACGGGACTTGAGCTCAAATACAACACTGCCGCGCACCTTGAATCCGTCGGCAACGCCTACTGGCTCCTCGACGGAGTAAAAACAGATAAAGACAAGCCGCGGGCTATCTACCTCCTCGACCCCTCGCGCACGCGCGTAATAGCAAAGCGCGATGATTTCCCCTACACAATCCTCGGCTACGAGCTCCGCCTCAACACGACCACGAAATACTACAAGCCACACGAGATCCTGCACATAAAATATCCCGACCCGTCAGACCCAATAGAAGGCATCGGCACCGTCCAGACCGCAGCCCAATGGATAGACGCCGACAACTACGCGCAAGAGTTCAATCGGCGTTTCTTCCTGAATGGCGCCCGCATCGGAGGATTTCTCGAGAGTGAAAGCGCCTACACCCCAGAGCAACTCGAATATCTCAAAAAGTCATTCGAGAATATCTTCAAAGGCGTAGAGAACGCCTACCGCGTCGCCGCACTCCCGAAAGGCACTACCTATAAGCCTGGGGGAGAGACTCAAAAAGACATGGACTTCGGCAACCTAATGGATCGCATGGGATCCCGAATCCTCGCCGCCTTCCGCGTTCCGAAATCCGTGCTCGGGATCACCGAGGACGTGAACCGCGCCAACGCCGAAGCGACAAACTACATCTTCGCGCTTCGAACCATCAAGCCGAAGATGAGGCTCATCACCACCTACATCAACGAGTTTCTCGTCCCGCGTTACGGCGATAATCTCCACCTCGACTTTGAAGACCCCGTGCCTGAAAATCGAGAGCTTAGGATCCAAGAAATGGCAGTCGCAACTGGGAATCAACCCGTCATGAGCATCAACGAAGCTCGAGAGGAATACTTCGGACTTGATCCAGTAGATCGCGGAGAGAACGTCATGACCGACTTCTCGAAGATCCCGCTCGGCGCTCCCAAGCCAAAAGCGGCAGACCGACCGACGATCAAGCGCAACGGGATCCGAGCGCCTATTACTCGCGCCGCCCGCATCGCAAAGACTCGTAAAACGATCTCACTCTCAATTTCCGAAGCGATTACAAAGGAGCTCGAGAATATCGAAACAAAAACGAAAGAGATCAAAAACAAGAACATCACCACGCTCACCGATGAGGAATACGACGTGGTATGGAAAAACTTCGCCGCACGCGTGGATAAATACGAAAAGCTCGCCATAGATAAAATCCGCGAGCATAACAAGGATACCTTCAAAGAGGTGAGAGAGAATCTGGAGCAGGCACTCAAGAGTAAGGACATCAGTCCCGACAAGCTCCTCGATATTGACAAGCGCATGGCGCTCCTCGTGGATCTTCTCACTCCGCTCGTCGAAGATCTCGCCAAGACCGAAGGCGCCGCAGCCGCGGAGCTCCTCGGCATCGCAGATCTCAACATCCTCAACGATGACGTGAAAAAAGCGCTTGCCCGCGGGATCCAGCTCATGAGTGAGTCCTACAACAAAACCACGCTCTCGCTCCTCCAAGAAAAGATCAACGCGAGCCTTTCATCGGGAGCATCGCTTGACGATCTTGAGAGCGACATCTCTCAGATCGAAGAATTCAGCGATGAGGTACGCGCCGCACAAGTCGCCCGCACCGAAACCTTCCGCGTAGCAAACGAAGCGACAAAAGAAGCGTGGAAACAAACGGGAGTGGTGAAGACAATAAAATTTTATACTGCCGCCGATGAGAGAGTTTGTCCTTTTTGTGAACCATTGCACGGCAAAGTAATTGGCATCGAAGAAAACTTTTTTGAGAAAGGCGACGAGATCACAGGGAGCGACGGTTCAACTATGAAGGTCGACTACGACGATATCGGGACGCCGCCGATTCATCCCTCGTGCAGGTGTTATACGCGCCCTTCTGAAATTAGCATTGATTGATATGCGAAGACAAAAAATACCGACGAAATGCGAACAATGCGGCATAACAGTATTTATCCATCAATACCGCCTTCACAATAATGACAGATCGTTTCGTTTCTGTTCGCGTCAATGCAAGGACGAATCCTTAAAGGTCGCAATGCGCGGCTCAAATAATCCGCGCTGGAAAGATGGAATGTATCATCACGATGGCGGATACATTCGTCTCTTGCATCCAGAACATCCCATGGCGAACAAAAATAGGTATATACCAGTGCATCGTTTGATAATGTCGCAAATCGAGGGACGCAATCTCGATCCAGAAGAAATCGTGCACCATCGAAATGGCATCAAGACGGATAATCGACCTGAAAATTTAGAACTCATGACAAAGAGTGAACACATGAAGCTCCACTCAACGGCACGATGGCAACAACGCAAGCAATTAACGTAACCAACCAACTCTATGACCGCATTACCAACCTACAAAGGAAAAATAAAAAGCATAACAAAATACGACAGCCAAGCCGATAACGGCACCTACCTCGACGTCGAGATCGGAATACTCGACACCGAAGGCAAGGAGCTGGAAACGCGGCGGCTCTCATTTCCTCTCGGCACGACCGAGGGAACTATTACCGCGGAGGTCAAGAAATATCTCTCAACCTACGCGAGTGATAAAGAGCTCGCCGTGAAATCAGCAAAGGTCGAAGCCGCTCACCGTGAAGCGGACAAAGCAATCAAAGATCTCACGGGAAAAACTATCTAATAACTACCAACGTATATGCTAGAAGCACTCAAGAAAAGGTTCGGAGCAAAAGCTCATTTAGGCCGCCATCTCAACGTCGGCTATCAGCTCGTCGGAAAGAACGGAGAGCTCAAAAGGCTCTTTCAAGACAACGCCCTCAACAAGGTAATCTTCTCGTTCTTCCGCAAGCTCGCCGCGGGCAAAGGCATCAAGATCCGAAACGAGGACGGCTCACCCGCGAAAGGGTTTATTGCCTCACTCGCGCTCTACGGCCTGCGTATCCCTTTCATTACGGGTTTCTGGACAAGCCGCATGAACGTGGCCAACCTCGTAACCAACGCAGGCATGGCAGGCGTGGCATCGCGCATCAACGGCGCGGGAGCTGAGGCGGCGTTCACCTACATCGCCGTGGGTACGGGAACCACCGCAGCTGCCGCAGGCAACACCGCGCTCGAAACGGAAATCACGGACTCGGGACTTGCGCGGGCAAACTCAAGCGCCTCCCGCGTGACCACGGACGTAACAAATGATACCGCCCAGCTCGTGAACACTTTCTCGGTGACAGGCACCAAAGCCGTGACTGAATCAGGAGTTTTGAACGCATCTTCCGCAGGAGTCTTGCTCTGCCGCCAGACGTTTAGCGCAGTGAACGTCGTGAACGGCGACAGTTTGCAGGTGACATGGAAAGTGGACGTGGACTAAAAAGATAAACCCGCACTATGTATGCCGAAGTTTTACGGCGTGAGAAGCCACGGAACAGTAAAGATGCAGCTCAACACGTCCGACAACGTGCTTGACCTGAAATCCGCGGCTTTCACGCCGTCAGCGGGTAACCATTTGCTCTTTTACAAATCAGGAGTCAACTCGGAAGGGACATCAAACAACCAAGAAACGCTCTGGACATACGATCAAGGATCCGAAACGACGATCAACACCTTTCAGCCGCAGACCGACGTGGGTGACGCAACTACGCCGATTATTGGGATCAAACAGATCAACCTTTCGGCAACCTCGACGACCTTGAGATCGAAATATAAAAACAAAAACGGAACCACAACCTATACCGAGTTTTACCGATCACGCCTTTGGGCTTGGGACGTCTCGCATGAATACGCGGAGAGCGAAGGCGAAGCGACGACCACCAGCACCACAATGCAAGACAAAACAACGCTCACCTTCACCCCCGCATCAACGCAAGACTACCTCATCATCTGGAGCGCGGAGATCACGAACTCGAGTACGAGCTATGATTGTAAAGTGGAACTCACTGTTGAAGGCACGGTCGTCGCCGAGGGAAACTTCGAGGCAAACGCGGCGAATATCTACTATCCCGTCGGAGGCATAGACATCGCCAACCTCGCAAGCGGCGCCTCGCGCACTATTAAGATCCGCTATTGTTCAGAAAACGCTTTCGGAACGGCGAAGATCAAGAACGCGCGGATCGCAGCGATCCCGCTTTCTGGATATACCGTCAACTCACAAGAGGCAACCGACGCGAGCACCGCCTCCACAAGCTACCAGACCGCCGCAAGCGTAACCTTCACGCCCGAGGCAAAATGGTATCTCATCCTTGGCAGCGCGGAGGTAGACGATACCCACTCGCTCGCGCTCGACGCGAATGGCACGACGATTGACGAGATCAAGGGTTTACAGTTCGCAGATACGACCTCAAAATGTCCCATTGTTCTTTGTGGGATCCAAAAACTCACGGCAGCAAGCCAAACGATCACCCTCTACCACAAGACGATAGATGGCACGACCGTCGTAGCGCGGCGTCCGAGGATCATCGTGATAAAACTCGGAACCGACGCGCAGCTCATCACGAATATCTACCATCAACAAATCGAATCCGATGACGACGATGCGCTCGAGAACGAGACTGATTCAGTCTTCACAGTAACCGCAGCAGACCTCGAAGCGGGAATCGGAGGAGCAGGTTCGGGCGATAGAAGTAATATCGCGCAGCGATTCAGAAACGTCGTGATCCCAAACGCGAAAACGATTGATGAAGCATACCTCCAGTTTTTCATGGACGCGGCAATCGTCGGAACGCCGAATCTCAAACTCATAGGCATAGATGAGGATAACACCGCAATTTTTTCGACGCTTGCAAACTGGCAAGGGAGAGCTCGCACCACCGCACAGATAGACTGGGATCCAACCTCGGGAGCAGCAGCATCTCTTATCAGTACGCCCGACATAAAAACTATCATTCAAGAGATTGTGGATCGCGCAGGCTGGGCGTCGGATAACTCGCTCGCGCTCGCCATAGATGACGACGGCAGCGTGACCTCCGAATACATTCGATGCGAAGACTTCGGGAGCGATCCAAGCGAGGCAAATCACCTCTGGATCCGTTGGAACGAAGATCTCGGCACGCAATATACCCAAACACTCACGGAAGCCGCGACGCTTGTGGACGCAATCGTCAAGACGCCAAATAAAGTGCTCTCGGAGTCGAGCGTCCTCGTTGACGCGATTATTAAGACGGGCGGGAAGGTACTCTCTGAGGCAGTAGCACTCGTGGATACCGCGCTCAAGGCGGCTGGCAAGGTTATGAGCGAGGTTTCAATGCTTGTGGACACTCTGACCGCCAAGATCACGAATAGGACGCTTACGGAGGTAATCACGTTCGTTGACGAGTTCATCGGAAAGATCACCGCAAGAATCCTAACCGAGACCATAACGATAGTGGATACGATCACCAAGACCACAGGAAGGATTTTCTCCGAAGCGATATCGCTTGTTGATTCGCTTCTCAAACAGGGTGGGAAAGTACTCGCGGAGATCGTGACCGCAGTTGATACATTCCAGATCGTACTCGCCATTCAAAGAGTTTTCATTGAGACCGTGACTCTCGTTGATACCATGCTCAAACAAGTTTCCCGCACGCTCGGGGACGCTCTCGCGCTCGCCGATAGCATCCTCAATCGTGCGGGCAAGACCCTCACGGAAACCATACCGCTCATTGACACCACACTCCGCACCACGGCGCGGATCCTCACGGACGCGCTCACACTCGCAGACTCCGTCTTGAAACAAGCAGGGAGAACTCTGACCGAATCAACGACGCTCGTTGATA